>Ga0335073_10008135_pt1 | contig 14706 bp, 16 predicted proteins | sample Lox_Sample_22_FD_207093 | JGI IMG/M metagenome (GOLD analysis project Ga0335073, IMG submission 207093) | Soil microbial communities from Loxahatchee National Wildlife Refuge, Florida, United States - Lox_Sample_2.2 | ecosystem: Environmental > Terrestrial > Soil > Wetlands | place: USA... | reverse complement strand
ACGACCATGAGGATTCCATATTCATGGCTGGCCGAGTGGGTGAGCGTGCCCTGGAGTCCGCAGGAGCTGGGCTCGCGGCTCACCATGGCCGGTCTCGAGCTCGAGGCGTTGGCGCCGGCGGCGCCGGCGTTCTCCGGGGTGGTGGTCGCCGAGATCCTGAGCGCGGAGCAACACCCGCAAGCCGACAAGCTGCGGGTGTGTCGCGTGTCGACCGGGCAGGGCGAGCCGCTGCAGATCGTCTGCGGGGCGTCCAATGCGCGCGCGGGATTGAAGAGCGCGCTGGCGGTCGTGGGAGCGGAGCTGCCGGGGAATCTCACGATCAAGGCGGCGAAGCTGCGGGGTGTGGAATCCGCCGGGATGCTGTGCTCTGCGAAGGAGCTGGGTCTTGCGGACGCCTCCACCGGTATTGTGGAGCTGCCGTCCGATGCGCCGGTAGGCAAGGACGTGCGCGAGTACCTCGCACTGGACGAGATGATTCTGGAGCTCAACATCACGCCCAACCGCGGCGATGCGATGTCGGTCATCGGTGTCGCGCGCGAGGTGGCGGCGCTGTCCGGCGGCCAGGTAAGGGGACCCGCCGTGCCGTCCGAGCCTTCTGCGTTGCACGATACCTTTGGCGTGCACCTCGATGCGCCGGCCGGATGCCCGAAGTTCGTTGGACGCATCGTTCGTGGCATCAACGACAAAGCGGTCACTCCCGTCTGGATGCGGGAGCGTTTGCGGCGCGCAGGTGTGCGCTCGATCAGTGCAGTGGTGGACGTCACCAACTATGTGATGCTCGAGCTGGGGCAACCGATGCACGGCTATGACCTGGCGAAGCTAAAGGGGGAGGTACACGCCCGCTTGGGTCGCGAGGGCGAGAAGATCACCCTGCTCGACGGAAGGACGGTCGACGTTCAGACGGATGTGCTGTTGATCACAGACGGAGCGGGGCCAATCGGTATCGCGGGCGTCATGGGCGGGGAGCGCACGTCGGTGAGCGCTGAGACTACGGACATCTTCTTCGAAGCCGCGTACTTCGCACCCGAGGCGGTTAGCGGGCGCGGCAAGCGCTGGGGGTTGACGACGGAAGCCAGCCAGCGCTTCGAGCGCGGCGTGGACCCGTCACACCAGGAGCGGGCGGTCGAGCGTGCGACGGCCCTGCTGCTGCAAATAGCGGGCGGGCGTGCCGGACCGGTTTCCGTGAAGCAGGCCGACGAGCATTTGCCGGCCCGGCCGGCGGTCACCCTGCGTCGCAAGCAGTTGGCGCGTCTTCTGGGAATCGTGCTCGAGGACGCACGTGTGCACGCGAGCCTGGAGGGACTGCAGATGCGTGTCGAGTCGACGCGGGAAGGCTGGCGCATAACGCCGCCGCCCCATCGCTTCGACATAGCGATCGAGGCTGATCTGATCGAGGAAGTCGCGCGCATCGTGGGGTACCAGGCGATTCCGCAAGCAGATGCGCAGGTGCCGCAGCGCTTCGGCAGGTTGCCGACCGCGCGCCCATCGGAGCGTGCGTTGCTCGAGACGTTGGCGCTGCGTGGCTATCAGGAAGCTATCACCTATGCGTTCGTCGATCCTCAGCTGCAGGCGCGGCTCTTCCCCGAGGTCGCCGGAATCGCGCTCGCCAACGCGATTGCCAGCGACCTGTCGGTCATGCGGGTGTCGCTCTGGCCGGGGCTTCTGAAGGCGGCGCTGGAGAATCAGCGGCGGCAGCAGGATCGCATCCGGCTGCTCGAGCATGGGGCGCGCTTCCTGGCGACCGGGGCTCAGGGGCTTGGCGCGACGCGCGAAATCGACACCCTGGCCGGCATTGCCTGTGGTCAGCGACTGCCGGAGCAGTGGGGTCTGCCGCGCGACATGCGCGAGCCGGTGGATTTCTTCGATGTCAAGGGGGACATCGAGGCGCTCCTTGCCGCCACCGGTGCCCAGGCGGAATTCACCTTCGAGGCGCGTGCGCTCTCGTGCCTGCACCCGGGCAGGTCGGCACGGCTGCTGCGCAACGGCGCGCCGGTCGGCTGGCTGGGGGAGCTGCACCCCTCATTGGTGAAGGCGCTCGAGTTTACATATGCACCGGTGCTCTTCGAGCTCGACGTCGCGGCCGCCCTGAGGGTGGAGCTGCCGGCCTATCGCGAGATTTCGCGCTTTCCGCAGGTCCGAAGGGACCTCGCCGTGGTGCTGGATGAATCGGTGGCTTTAAGTAGCCTCACCGAGCGTGTAACCTTCACGGCTTCAAGCCTTTTGCGTGATCTCCGCGTTTTCGACGTGTATCGCGGCCCAGGCGTAGAAGCAGGTCGAAAAAGCGTCGCTTTGGGCTTGATTTTTCAGGACATTTCTCGCACTCTTACCGAGGATGACGTCGCTGCGCTGATGGCAGCGGTCGTCGCGGATTTGCGCGTGAGCTTGAACGCAAAAATACGAGAATAAAGAGATGGCCCTGACCAAGGCGGAGATGGCGGAAGCACTCTTCAACCAGCTCGGGCTCAACAAACGGGAGGCACGGGAGCTGGTGGACCTGTTCTTCGAGGAAGTGCGCGCGGCGCTGTCGAGAGGGGAGCAGGTGAAGCTCTCCGGCTTCGGCAACTTCGACCTGCGCGACAAGAACCAGCGTCCCGGGAGGAATCCAAAAACCGGCGAGGAGATACCGATCACCGCACGACGGGTGGTGACCTTCCGCCCGGGACAAAAACTAAAGGCGCGGGTCGAAGCCTATGTTGGAGCCAAAGAATAATTCGCAGCTGCCGGCGATTCCGGGCAAGCGCTATTTCACCATCGGAGAGGTGAGCGAGCTGTGCGGGGTGAAGCCGCACGTGCTGCGCTATTGGGAGCAGGAATTCCCGCAGCTGAAGCCGGTGAAGCGGCGCGGCAACCGCCGTTACTACCAGCGCCAGGACGTCATCGTCATCCGCCAGATCAGGAGCCTGCTCTACGATCAGGGCTTCACGATCGGCGGCGCCCGCAACAAGCTGACCGGCGAGGAGGCGCGCACGGATGTGTCGCAGAGCCAGCAGATCGTCAAGCAGGTGAGGCTCGAGCTCGAGGACCTGATCAAGGTCTTGCGGCGCTGAGCGCTAAAGGTTCCGTGATCGCGGCCGATGAGTGCGGGAGGCACTCTCCCAGGCAGGCTCAGTGAGCAATACTGAACGGTACCGGGCGCAGCACGCCGAGATCCTGCGGCTTGCGAGCGACCTGAAGCGACATCTCTCTGCGGCCACTCTGGCCGCCGACGCGGGTCCCGCCCGATCCATCCTCTCCGAGCTCAGCGGCAAGCTCCTCATGCACCTCGCCGCCGAAGACAACGTGTTCTACCCGCAGATGCTCAGATCTGCGGATGCGAAGACGCGCGAGCTGACGCGACGATTCGTCGCCGAAATGCATCCCATCTCCGATGCATTCAAGCAGTACGCGGTCCGCTGGAGCAACGCCAGGACGATCCAGGCCAATGCCGAGTCCTTCGTCCGGGAGACGCAGCGCATCATTCAGGTCCTGGGTGAGCGAATCCGTCGTGAGCACGTGGAGCTCTATTCGCTGGCCGACAGCCTGAGCGTTTAGGTCCGTACTCGCCCGGTGATTCCGGGTCGATCGGCCTTCAAGCCGAGGCTTGCGCTGCCAGACCCGCGGCGCTGAAGCGGCAATCCCTGGCGATCCGAGGTATCATTCCCGCTCGCGCGAGACGACCCCGCTCGCGCCGATCGCAAGGCTGGAAAACCAAATCGTCGGAGCGTGGCGCAGTCTGGTAGCGCACTTGCATGGGGTGCAAGGGGTCCCGAGTTCAAATCTCGGCGCTCCGACCAGTCTTTTAGAGCATCCCTTTTCGAGCTTATGGACACCTTCATGGACACCCTGCGAAAGCAGGGCGCCTCGAAGCCATGGGCCGTCCCGTGAGCGTAACCGGCAGTCTCGTCGGCCTTGTGCGCGTATGGCATACGCGCGGCGTTGACCGCATCATTTTTTGTACGTACAATAAGTAACGTGGACTTCGAGTTCGACGTGCCGCAACCAATACCGAGATTCGACGTTATGAGCAGCAGCAAGGCAGTAAACAAGGGAAAATTCAGGCGGAACACCGGCGCCCAAGACGCCCGCATAAAGGCCGGGATAAAGGCCGATCCTGATACCCGCGAGCTGACGGCGAAGGACTTCGTCGAAGCGGTGCCGTTTGCCGAGATGATGAAGCGGCGGCGTGGCCGACCGAAGGCGGCGAAGCATAAGGTACCAGTGACCGTTCGCCTCGAGCCGGACGTTGTTGAGTTCTTCCGCGGCTCGGGTCCGGGGTGGCAGACCCGCATGAACGACACGCTTGCGCGTTACGTTGCAAGACAGCGGCGGGGTCGGTGAGGTTTTTCCGTCACGGGTCAGCCACCTCATTCCAGCCGGCGATCAGGGCCTGGCGGGTCTTGAGTAGGGAAGCCCGGTCGCCGCTAGACTCGAAGCGCAGGGCGAGATCGCTCTCGGCGCCGACGTGCGCTACTTGGCGTTGGGCGAGGGTGGCCATAGTGTGATTTGGCCGGTCGAAGAGCTCGATATGGGAGCGGACACGCTGTGGCAATACGCACTTGACCAAAACGGCCGCGCCGACGCAGCCGAGTTCATTCGTTGGCGGTGGCGCAACAGGCTCAGCCTCACGGCCGCTGCGGAAGCCCTTGGTCTGTCTCGGCGGCAGATTGCGTATTATGCGAGCGGAGAGCACGAAGTACCGCGCACCGTGCTTCTGGCATGCAAGGGGTGGGAGTCCGAGCAACAGCATGCGGCTGCGTAGGCGGTTTGCGCTAGCTGACCCCAGCCGTGTGCAAGGGGTCCCGAGGTCAAATCTCGGCGCTCCGACCACTCAAAACGTTACCCATCAATGAGGAAGGGCAACGTGAAGACCTCCGGTGGTCCCACTGCCGAGCAGGCCCGTGCGGATCGAGGGAGTCGATCGCTTCTATAGCTCTTCGCGCAAGCGCTGCCGGGCTCCTAGAGGCGTTTAGCACCCTCAAGTCTGGCGAGATTTCGATCGAAGGTCCCGAGCGGTACGTGTCCGCTCTTGCGCGCGATCTCGAGAACGAGGACGTCCGAGAAGGCTACACCCTTGTGCTTGCGAAACTTCTCAACGGCAGCCTCGACGACATCGTGGTCCTGAAGGGTCAGGTGCTCGTGGTTGAGCAACATTTCGACGGCTTTCGCGATATCGTCGCGGGTGCGGTCGTAAACGGAATCGAGGACCCAGGATGTCTCGGCCAGCACCAGATGGGATACCCATGCGCCTTTGGAGACGAACTCCTCAGCGGACTCGACCTGTTTCTTGTCGTCTCGCGTGATGAGTCGAACCAAGACATTGGTATCAACCGCGCGCATGCCGTTTGCGCATCAGTTCCCGGATGCCTTCCTTCGACTGCTCCGCCGTTCTCACAGGGGGTGCGCCCGTAGGGAAGAGCGTGGCATGTATTTCGGCTGACGAATACCGTCCTGCGCGCCGCACGACGACTTCGTCGTTCCGCTCATCCCACTCCAGCACGGCGCCGGGGCCGACCCCGAGCTTCTTGCGAACCTGCGCGGGGACGGAGATTTGACCTTGAGCGGTGAGCTTCGAATGTGCGATTGCCATGGTCTTACATTACCCCGGTAATTCTCATCTGTCAATCAACGAACCATTGATGCGCCATGCGGCGGAATTCTGCATGGGCACTACAATCGACGTCACCGGTCGATAGCGACGCCGCGCACGCACTCGAGAGCCCTGCGCCTGGATTTTTGAGTGCCCGCCCGCAGCTTCGCGCCTGCCGGATGTAGATCACTTGCCGGCGAGGATGCTCTCCAGTGACTGATCCGTGCGGCAATTCGCCGTCCTCACCGCGACGAGCATATCCTCCATTGCCCGCTCGGCCGTGGCCGATGAAGGCTTACGCGCCAGCCAACGCCCGACGAGGTAGTCGGCCAGCTCTCGCCACGAAGAAGGCGCCTCTATCGTCTCGATCACCGGATTCTCAGCACTCAGAGCAACTCGCTTCCAGGGCCAGATCGCCCACCCGATATCATGCGGCTCGAGAAGGCCGACGACTCGCGCCTGCCATGCCGCGGTGTTTTCACCGAACTCACCGAGCCACAAGGGTCTTCCGGTCGCGCGCCTCAGCTGGAGAAAAGGCTCCAGCTGCGCCTCACCCGGGCGGCGCCAACGGCGGTTGGCAAGTGCGTATTCGTGGAACTCGTAAAGGATGTTTCCATCTCTCAGCGTTTGCAGCGTGGAGAAATCGTGAGCGTAGTTGTTGCCCTCGATCACGATCATGTGGTCAGGATCGGCCGATCGCACTGCTGCGATCATCGCCTGATAGAAATGTGCGAGCTCATCGTCGGGTGCTCCACGGGGCAGCGCAGGCTCGTTGAGAAGATCATAGCCCCCGACTGAGCGCGCATTGGCATAGCGCGCGGCCAAGGCCCGCCAGAGCAGAGCGGTCTTGCGCTGGTTGTCGGCGGCGCCAGCGCCTTGCCAGAGTCTCGGTGTGTGGTCCCTCGAGGGCACGTCCGACGCGGTCGATAGGGAGTTCTGCCCGCCTGGCGCATCGTGCAGATCGAGAACGACATAAATGCCGGCCGCCGCGCCCCAGGCGACGGCATCGTCAACCGGCCGCATCATGTCGGGCACGAATGCCACGTGATCGTCATCAGTCCGGCTGGCAATGAAATTTGCATCGAGCGGCAGTCGAACGCAGTTGAAGCCCGCGGCTCGCAATTGACGGAAGTCCGCTTCGCTGACGAATGCGTCGATCCATTGCCGCCAGAAGGCTGCAGCTCGTTCCGGCCCCACAACGGCCGCGAGCCGCTCTTTGATCTGCGAAGGAGAAGTGGTCAGCGCCGCGAGGCTGCCTCCCGCCATGAGATACCCTTCAGGCACGAGCCAGGGGCTGAGGTTCACGCAGCGCAGCAACACCCGATCGCCATGAGCATCGACTACTGCGTCGCTCGCGGCATGAAGCATGGGATTCGGTGATGCCACCGCGGGATGAATCCCGAGGCGAAGAATCAGCAGGACACCAGCTACAGCAAGGCTCGCCCAACGCATGACTGAATGCGACTCGTTCCCTCCGGACGGGTGTAGCGGCATCGCTGCGAGGCGGCCGCGGCGCTGATGCCTCACGCGTGAAGACCTGTCAAATGGGCCCGTATAGTCCGTCAACTGGTGCTGCTGCTGCCGCGTCTCAGGTAGTGTCCTGTTTCACGTGTTCCCAGACCTTGGAGATCACGACGGAGCCTTCTCCCACCGCCGAAGCCACCCGCTTTACCGACCCCGCTCGCACGTCGCCAACGGCAAAAATGCCAGGGTAGGAAGTCGCAAACGGCGAAGCCGGTGGGCCGAGGCCGGTGACGACGAATCCCTTGTCGTCGAGCTTCACCAAGCCCGATAGCCATTCGGTGTTTGGCGCGGCACCCACCATGATGAATAGCGCCCGCGTCGCAATCTTCCGCGACTGCCCGGTCTCGGCATTGCGGACGGTGATGCTTTCCAGATGCTCGCCGCCTTCCAGTGCCGTGACCTCGGAGTGGTACTCGATCGTGATACCCGGGTCAGCCTCGAGGCGGCTGGTGAGATAGCTCGACATCGAAGCGGCGAGGGAGGAGCCCCGCACCAGCACACGGACGCAGCGCGCATAGCGGCATAGGAACATCGCAGCTTGGCCGGCGGAATTGCCGCCCCCAATGATGACGGCCTCGGTGTCCTTGCAATATCGAGCCTCCATCTCGGTGGCCGCATAGTACACGCCCGCGCCCTCGAAATCGGCGAGTCGTTCCAGCGGCAGCCGCCGATACTGCACCCCGCTCGCGACTACGATTGCACCGGCACGGACGCGCTGGCCATTCTCGAAGGTGGCGCAGAAGGCACCGCTCTCCTGCGCCTCCAGCGTGGCGACTCGGCGCGGTATCGCAAATCGGGCGCCGAACTTGATGGCCTGCACGTGGCCACGCCACAAGAGGTCCGCGCCGGAGATGCCGGTTGGAAAACCCATGTAGTTCTCGATTCGGCTCGACGTTCCGGCCTGGCCTCCCAAAACGATGTCCTCGACGACCAGCGCGCGCAGACCCTCGGCGCCGGCGTAAACGGCCGCCGCCACGCCGGCCGGGCCGCCACCGACGATGAGCACATCGAAATGCTCGTCGCCGCTGAAGTCGATGTTGAGCCCGAGGAGCCGCGCTATCTTGTCCGGCGTCGCATCCGTGATCGGTACTTTGCTGCCGAAGATGACCGCAGGAGTTCTGGCATCGATGCCGCAACTCCTGGCCGATGTCTCGGCTTCCGGGCTGTGCAGGGGCACCGAAGCGTAGGGTAACCGATTGCGGCTCGCGAACTCGGCGATGCGACGCACGTTGCGATCGACCTCCTCGCCTATGAGGTAGAGGCCGCTGCGGCGATCCTCGAGTTGCCGGCGGCGTCGGGCCGCAAACACCGTGATGATGATGTCCGACATCTCGGGGATCTGCGCCATGAGCGTGAGGAAGCTCTCGCGCGGTACTTCGATTACTCGCGTATCGACCACCGTGCGCAGCGGCAGGGAGGCAGTACCGCCGTACAGCAGGCTGATCTCCCCCATGAACTGAGTTGGCCCGATGGTCGAGGGATAATGGCGCTCGCCAGTGAACGGATTGACTACTTCAATCTCGCCTTCCTCGACGTACACGAAGCGGTTCGCCTTCTCGCCCTGCCGGGCCATGATCGTGCCCTTGGGATACGTCACCACCTTCCCCGCCGCCCGCAATGCCTCGACATGCGAGCGGGAAAGTGGTGTCCGTATCATCTGGCGCAGATCTTCGCCTATCGTCTCCACGCGGGCTCCTCAGGTTGGATTACTAGGCATATTACACCGCCGGGCATGATCCGTTGCTCGATGTGGTCGGCACACGCGCACCGCCGGGATTCGCGAGGCAGAATGTCCGCCATCCAGTACTTGGTGTACAGTCGGGCGATCCGACGGCATTCAGTGACGAGGCAGGGGCATACCATGAGCGCGGCGAACGCACCGCCGATATCTGCGAAGATCCGCCTGGCGTCGATCGGACCGCGGTACACCGGCAAATCAACGCCGCTGCACTCGCCTTCTACCGATAAGCGCTGAGCATCACATCACACTGACTGGAAGAGTCAGCGGCGACGACTACCCGGCCGCAGGGGACGAATCAAGATGATCGTTCATCTCGTTGATGGCACGTACGAGCTGTTCCGGCACTTCTACGGCCTGCGAAGATTCAACAAAGGCGAAGACAAGCCGCTCGGCGCCGTTGCCGGCGTGCTGACGACCGTGCTCCAGATGGTGGAGAAGGGCGCCACGCACCTCGGTGTCGCCACCGATCACGTGATCGAATCCTTTCGCAACGAGCTGTGGAGCGGCTACAAGACCGGTGATGGCATCGACCCGGCGCTGTGGGCGCAATTCTGGCCTCTCGAGGAGGCGCTGCGCGCGCTCGGGATCGCCGTCTGGGCGATGGAGGAGCTGGAGGCAGACGATGCGCTCGCGTCGGCTGCGCGGATTGGCGGCGATGACCCGCAGGTTCGGCAGGTATGTATCTGGACGCCGGATAAGGATCTTGCGCAATGCGTGCGGGGTGATCGGGTCGTTCAGGTCGACCGCAAGACCAACGTGATCCGAAACGAGGATGGCGTATGCGCGAAGTTCGGAGTTGGCCCGGAGCGGATTCCGGACTACCTGGCGCTGGTCGGTGACAACGCAGACGGCTACCCGGGAATCGATGGCGTCGGCCCCAAGGGGGCAGCGCGGTTGATTGCACGCCATGGCCCGATCGAGGACTTCCCGCCGCAGGTGCTCGGAGAGCGGCGGGACTTGGCGCTGCTCTTCAAGAAGCTGGCGACTCTGCGGACGGACGCTCCTCTCTTTGCGGAGGTCGAGGAGGTCCGATGGCGCGGGCCGACGAGCCGATTTGCGGCTTGGGCGCAGCGGCTGGCTGCGCCGAAGCTGCTCGAGCGAGCGCAGGCGGCCGCCGAAGGTCTGAGGTAGAGCCCGCTAGCCGGCTTCACCGTCCGGCCCGGCCACCACCACGACGTAGCCGTCGAGATCGCGCAGCCAGATCTCCATGTGCCGTGGTGCGGGGTTGAAGTGAGGTCCCTGGATGATCTCGGCGCCCAAGCCGCGTGCCCGCTTCACCGCCGAGTCAAAATCGCCTACCTCGAACCATATCACGACGCCATGCCCGAGCGGCGCCGCGTCCGCGTTCACGAGGTTGGGATGGTCTTCCTCGTCCCACGCGTGCAGCTGCAGGACAAGACGGCCTGAGCACGTGATCCGATCGTAGAAATCGCGATGCTCGTGGCCTGGAAGAGAGTCCGCCCGCAGCAGCTCGCCGTACCAGCGACTACTGGCTCTGACATTGCGCACCGCAATGAGGGGCTGAGCCTCGACTGTGGGTTTGCGCGGGGCCATATTCGAGGAATGCCAATGCCGCTGCTAGTCCGCCGCGGCGTATGCAGCCGAATCGCCGGCCTGGGAGTTGTGGCCCGGAGTGGCCCTGAGCAGTGCGGTGAATTGCGGCGCAGGTATCGGCTTGCTGTGCAGATAACCCTGGGACTGGTCGCAGCCGAGCTGCCACAGGGCATCCAGCTGCTCCTGGGATTCCACGCCCTCGGCCACGACCACGAGGCCGAAAGCTCGCGCAATCGAGATGATGATCGATACCAGGCGCTTGCTGCGCGCATCCGCGGACATCTCACTGATGAAGCTGCGGTCGATCTTGAGCGTGTCGATCGGCAGGTGCGCGAGCCTGCTCAGCGAGGAGTAGCCGGTGCCGAAATCGTCGATCGCGATGTTGACGCCGGCCGCGCGCAACATCTTCAGCTTGTTGATGACTGCCGAGGAATCGTCCACCAGGGCGCCTTCGGTGATCTCCGCGTCCAGCCCGCAGTTCGCCGTCGCCCAGGGGTGCACGTGCTTGAGGAAGCGGCCGACGAAATCCGGCTGGCGCAGTTGCATCGGCGCAATATTGACCGCTATGCGCAGCGGCGGCAACCCCTGCCGTTGCCATTGCCGGCACTCGAGTGCGGCACGCTCGATCACCCAGTCGCCGACCTCGACGATCAGGCCGGTCTCCTCGAGGATCGGGAGAAATCTGGCCGGTGAGACCAGGCCCGAGTCCGGATCGTTCCAGCGGATGAGGGCTTCTGCGCCCTCGATACGCCGCGTCTTCACGCTCATCTTCGGCTGGTAATAGAGCTCGAACTGTTGACGCTCGAGCGCCACTCGCAGCTTTCTCTCGAGCGCAACGCGTGCCAGCGCTTCGGCGTGCTGCTGCGCGCTGTAGTGACCGCGGCGTTGGCCGCTCTCCTTGGTGCTGCGCAGGGAGGCCTCGGCGCGGTTGACCAGCGTATCCGGATCATTGCCGTCCTCGGGATACAAGGCGATGCCGCTGCGCGCAGCCACGGGCACGTCCTTGCCTTGCAGCGAGAATGGCTCCGCGAACAGCTGATCGACGTGCTGGTTGAGCGCATCGAGCGCCGCTGTCGCCGACCGCTCCACGGGCTGTACCAGCGCGAATGTTCCTCCGGCGAAGTGCGCCAGGAGCTCGGTGTCGGTGAAGCGCCGCTTGAGGCGATCGGCGAGAAGTTGCAGCAGCTGATCGCCCGAATGGCGCCCGAATGCGTCGTTGACGGCGCTGAGATTCTGGATGTCGAGCACCGCGATGGCGTGGGACGAGCCGAGGCCGCCGGTAGACTCGCGGAATCTGCGGCCGAGACGCTCACAGAAGAGGGAGCGCTTCGCCAGGCCCGTGAGCACATCGAAGTACGAAAGCAGCCGGACCTTGCTGTCCTGTCGCAGGTATTGCAGCGCGAATGAGAGGTTGGCCGCCACCTCGCGCAGCATGACCAGCTCTTCTTCCGCGATCGCGCTCTGATCGCGCGGACACACCCCGAGAACGCCGACGACGGTCTTGTCGACGATCAGCGGCAGGCCGATCACCGCCGCATGAGTCGCATCCGCGTCCTGGCAAATAAAAGGCGCGGCGGGGTCACGGGGCCTGTTACGGCCGTGGCGGTCCTGCGCCATCTTGCTTTCCAGGAGCTCGCAGAGCGTGTGAGCAAGCACCGGATCGGCGCCCTGATGAGCGACCGGCTCGAGCCGCTGCGCCTTCGGCTGGTGCAGCGCCACGAGGGCCGTGGGATAGCCGCCGACGGTGACGGCCAGCCGGCAGGCCTCCAGCAACAGCTCGGTGCGGTCGCGGATCCGCACGACGGCGCCGTTGATCCCGCTCAGCATGCGCAGCACGCCGGTGAGGCGGTTGATCTGCTGCTCCTGACGGCGCCGCACGGTACGGGCTTCCGCATCCTGCAGCGCGCGCAGCACGGCCGATCCGAGACGGGTGAGATTGCTCTTCAGGACGTAGTCGACCGCGCCGCGGCGCAGCGCTTCGATCGCACGCTCCTCGCCGATCGTTCCCGAGACGAAGAGGAACGGTACTTCCGGAGCGCACTCACGCGCGATGTCCAGAGCGCGCAACCCGTCGAAGGTCGGCAGGCTGAAATCGGACAGGATGATCGCGGGCTTGAATTCCCGCAGGGCCGCACGCATCGCGGTATCGGTCTCGACGCGCTGCACGAGATGCGCGATACCGTGCTTCTTCAGGTGATGGCAGGTGAGCTCCGCCTCGAAATCCACGTCCTCGACCAGTAGGACGCGGATCGGGTCGCGGCGGTCAGACTCGCTCCTGCTTTTCTCGGCCATGACGCTTGCTCTCCGAGCTCCTCGGGAGAATCAACAAGATAGCATGCGAGTTTGGGTCGAAAGTGTGAGCTCGTTCACCTCCCGCGAGCATTGTGTCAAGGGAGGGGAGAGGCCCGGCGCCGCGTGTCAGGTACGCGTGTATGTTTGTGAAGCCCGTCTATCGCGAGCGGTCCATGGCAAACAGCACGGAAACCAGCGGCACGTGCCGCGGCTGGCCCAGCGCCATGCCGATATCGCCCTGGTATACGCCGTAGGCGCAGAGCAGCCGCCCGGGTGTGTAGGGGTGGAGCATGGTCGCGGGTGCGCCCGGCTGCTGCTGCGCCTCCTCCTGCTTCTCCGTGTACTCCGGCGTCTCGATCGCCTGGATCTCGCTGCCGTCCCGCAATTTCAACGACCAGACCGAGCCGCCGGAGGGCATCGACTGGCCGGCCGTGATTTTCCCGGTGACGAACACCTCGGAGGCCTTCGACAGGCTCGCCGGCATGGCGGATGAGATGTACGTCATCTTTTCATCGAAGGGACCGGCCTTGATGTCCGGCGGCCGATTCCACCGCATCGCGATCTCGAGGTCGTGGCACGATTTGGCCTGCTCGAGACGGTCGTAGATCAGGCGGCCGTTCGGGCCGCTCTTGGCCCGCGACATATAGGCAATCGACTTCAGCTGTCGCGGGGTAGGAAGCTCTTTGGATTGTGCCGGCCGGCCGCCAAGCCCGAGCTTCTCGAGGCTGAGCTTGTTGCAGCCCGCGAGCAAAACGGCGACTGCGAGGGCGCTTGCGACGGATTTCACGATAAGGCTACGCATGCGGTATCACAACGGTCGAGACCCGACGCTTGATCCATGCAGAGCCCGTGGTGGGACCACCGCCACGCTCACGTATCGCTCGAACGGAAGCCGATCCTGGCATGCGTGCCGTCGCAGAATGGCTTGTTGCCGCCTCGATCCACACGCGACCCTCCGGGCGCGGCGGGCGGCGCAGCACGGGATTGATTGCCGGCGGCATAGAGATAGGTGCACATCAGGTTGTGCTCGAGCTCCGCGGCTTCGTAGAGCCTGTGGATCAGCTCCTCGCGGGTAGGCCGTGCGATTTCCAAGGTGTCCTCCCGAAACGGCGTCGAGCGGTGCTAACCGGAAATGAGCCCCGCCGTGATGTTGATCGCGAAGCCGAGTATAGCCACGTTGAACGCGAACGAAACGATCTCGTGCAGGATGACGATCCGGCGGATCGAGGCCTCGGTGGTGGACACATCGGCGGTCTGGCAGGCCGCGGCTATGGTGAAGGAGAAGTACGCGAAGTCCCAGAACGCCGGCATTTCCGTGCCCGGGAAATGCAGCGGGCGATTCTCCGCCGCGGCGCTGTAGAACATGTCCGCGTAGTGCATGGTGAACATGGTGGGCACCAGCAGCCACGAATCGATCAGGGTGATGGCCGCGAGCGCGAAGCCCCAGGCCCGCTGGTCGTACGGGGCGTGCCGGAGCGTGACGAGCGGCCCGACGATCGCGATCAGGCTGAGGAGCGCCGCCGCTGTGATCGCTACCAGAATGACCGGTCCGGAGGGATCTTCCTCGATGTAGTGTGAGCAGATTTCCATGGGAGTGAAGCGCCGCATCCATAGGTAGATCGCGATCAGAAAGAAGGTGACGCCGCAGTCCCAGCCGATCAGCATGCGGCTGATGAGCGGCTGCGAGGCGGGAAGAAGAAAGAAGACGACGCTGCCGAGGGCTAGAGCGATCCAGAGCCGCAGGTGCCGGGGCAGCCACTTGATCGCGCGCATGCGGCGCATCAGGGCCTGCGCGGGGGATTGAGCATCGTAGCGGGCTCCATTATGTGAAGTCCCCGTGAACCTGGCACGAGCTGAAGGGAACTCACGGCGGCGGAATATCGGCGAGCACTCGGGCGCTCTTGCAGTCTCAGCGGCGATGTACCTTCATGCGTTCGTGCGATGTCGCGCGCGCTTCAGGCGTGCGCGCAACGGCGATGTAACAGCAGCGTAATCGCGGCTCGATCGCAGCAGCAGCGCGAGCCCGGTC
>Ga0335073_10008133_pt1 | contig 14706 bp, 17 predicted proteins | sample Lox_Sample_22_FD_207093 | JGI IMG/M metagenome (GOLD analysis project Ga0335073, IMG submission 207093) | Soil microbial communities from Loxahatchee National Wildlife Refuge, Florida, United States - Lox_Sample_2.2 | ecosystem: Environmental > Terrestrial > Soil > Wetlands | place: USA... | reverse complement strand
AGGACAACCTCGGCTGTTCTCGTCCTTTTTTGCCCTGCCACCGTATCTTTCGACCGCGTGGCAGGCGGGAATCGGGGTGATTTCCGCCGTCAGGTTCTGCCCGTTTCAGGCGCCTGGCACCAGGTCACGCGTGCCGGGCTATGAGCATCGGCGAACGGCGAACACGTCAACCGGGCAGTGTCAACGTCGGCCCTTCCATTCTGGTGGCGTCAGTGCACGTAGCTACTGGCTGTCTGTCACTACGTGCCGAGGTTTGCTTGTTCTCCGGCGAGGCTGGTCAGGGTCTGCCGGAGGGTTTGGGTGAGCGGGTCGCCTGGCGGGAGGGTCTGCTCGCAGCGGGTGAGGGTGTCGCGTAGCAGGGTTGCCGCGTCGGTGAGACGCCCTGCTGCGGAGTAGGAGTTAGCCAGGTCGGCGCGGGCGGCGAGGGTGCGGGGATGGTCGGGGCCGAGCAGGTGCTGATAGCCGATGCACGCTTGCTCGTGTAGCCGCAGCGCTGTTGTGATCTTGCCTGCGGCCTGGCAGGCGATGGCGAGGTCGCGCCGGGTCTGAACGGTGTCGAGGTGATCGGCGCCGAGCGCGTGCTGGCGGTCGGCCAGGGCTCGTTTGTAGCTGGCGATCGATTCTTTCAGTCGATCGGCGCGCAGGCAGGCGCCGGCGAGGCGGGTGCGGGCGGAGATGGTGGCGGGATGGCGGGGTCCGCGAGCGCGTTCGAGGTCGGTGAGGGCGTGCTGGTAGTGCGCGATGGCCTCGGCCGCCCGGCCGGCGGTCTGGCATGCGGTCGCGAGTTCGTCGCGGCCGTGCAGGGTGGCGGGGTGGGCGGACCCGCGGACGCGGTCTGAGTCGGTGACCGCCTGTTCCAGCACGGTGATCGCTTCGGCATGGCGGGCAGCGGCCGCGAGGGCCTGGCCGAGGCTGACCCGTGCCGCGATGGTGTCGGCGTGGTCGGGTCCGTGCTGGCGGGCCCGGCCGGTGGCCACCCATTTCCACCAGGCGGCGGCTTTGCCTGGCTGGCCGTCGGCTAGGAGTGCCCGGGCGAGGTAGCTGCCGATCGTGAGGGTGGCTGGATGTGCCGGGCCGAGGGTTTTGTCGGTGGTGGCCGTGAGCTGTGCCCAGTACCGGGCGGCCGGGCCGGTCAGCCGGGCGGCGTCCAGGCTACGCCCGGCACGCAGCACCAGCGGGTGAGGACCGTCGGCTGTAAACAGGTGGCTGGCGGCTGTGTCGAGCAGGCTAGCCGCGCACGAACGCAGGGCCTCGCCCAGCCGAGGCTGCGGGTCTGGAGGCCAGATTTCGAGAAGAGCGTCCGCTGCCGCCGGCGCCGCTGCATCCAGCACGGTTCGTGGCAGGGCCGCGCGCGCGTGCGGCGGTCATCCTGCTGATCCGTACCAGAGATGGCGCGAGCGTCCGGTCGATGGTGAGCAGGCCGGTGCGTTCCAGGGCGCACGCAGCTTCCCAGGCCCAGTCAGGGTCGGCGTCGGCCTCGCCCTCACCAGCGAGGAGGGCGCGGGCGGCCGCCGTGGTGAACAGCGGGCCGGGAACCGGCTGGCCGTCGAAGAGCGCGGCGAGCGCCAGCACGAACGGGATGGCCTTGCCTGGGCATAGCTGTTCGGCCCGGCGCGCGGACACAGCCCAGGTGATCGCCGATGGAGGCTGGTTGTCGGGGTGGCGGGTGGTGATCTGGCGCTGGTAGTCGCGGCAGGTCAACGTGGTGGTTGCGATCACGGCGCTGGCGTGGGTGAGCGCGGCCGGGTCGCCGCCCAGGGTGATGGCGAGGTCGATCGCGCCGTTGCGCTGGTCGGGGTCGTAGCTCAGGCGGGTCATCAGGTAGTTCAGGGCTTCGCGGGTACTGAACGCGGGTACCGGAACGATCCGTGCCGCGGGCTGCGCGGCGGCAGGCTCGTGGCCGCGGGCGGTGATCACGACCCGGCCCGCCGGCCCGGCTGGCCACAGCCCGTCCAGGGCCGCGGCGTCGCGCAGGTCGTCGAGCACGATCAGCCAGCGCTGGCTGGCCCGGGCCAGCCAGCTGGCCAGCCGGGATGCCACTTGTCCCCCCGGGCCCGCCGCGTCCAAGCCCGCTGCCGCGGCTGCCTGCACGTATCCCGAGAGCACTGACGCGCGGCTGCTGGCGTTGACCCAGGCCAGCAGATCGATCTGACCGGCACGCCACAGCGCCTCGGCGAGATGGACCGCGAGCTGGGTCTTGCCGCACGACTGCAGCCGGGCGGGCCCACCGGTACCGTCGGCCAGCATCACGATCGTGCCCGGGACCAGCGCCTCGGCAAGCCCCGGAACGCTATCGGGCCGGGTGATGAAGCCGTCCGCCAGAGGCGGCACCGTTCCCGTCCGGGCCGGCCACGGCCGGGGCCGCAACCTGGCCGCGTCAGCATCGATGGCTGGGCTATCCATAGCTCACCGGGCCTTTGCGTCACTCCCGCCGCGGTTACGCCACGCCCCGTGGCGGGGCCGCCGCGGTCATACGGCCGCTGGTGAGCCCTGCCCGCGTGGTTCCGCGCATGACCAGGAGGTAGACGGCAGCGGAGACGAACCAGCCGACCAGCCAGGAGATGTCGGCGCCGCCGAGCGCGCGCACCAGCGGCCCGGTGTAGTCCGGCTGCGACACGAACGGCCACTCCGCCGCCAGACCGGCCGCATACGCCAGCAGCCCGCGCCACGCGAAGTTCCCGTAAGTTGCCCCGGGCAGGAAGAAAGAGCCGACGTCATAACGCCCTCGCCGGACGATGAAGTAGTCGGCCAGGTTGACCGCCGACCAGGGGATGAACAGCACCAGCAGCACGTCCAGGAAGTTCGACAAGTTGGTCACGAACGACCGGTAGCCCACCAGCGCAACCACCACCCCGGCGGCCATCACGCAGCAGAACGGGACCAGCCGCACCAGCACCGACACCGACTTGAACCGGTGCCACATATTTGCGACCGCCAGCAGCTGGAACGCCCCCGTATAAGCATTAAAGGTCCCCGCGTTGACCAGACTCAGCGCCATCACCACCAGCGCCCACGACCCCGACACCCGCCCCACCGCCGCCACCGGCCCGAGCGATGGCAGCAGCGCGGCGAGGTAGGCGCCGACCGCGCAGGAGAAGAACGTCGCGGCCACGTTCCCGGCGTAGATCGACCAGAACAGCCGCCGCGCGCTGGTGGCGGCGGGCAGGTAGCGGGTGTAGTCGGACACGAACGGCCCGAACGACAGCATGTCAATCACCAGCAGCGCAACCCCCGCCAAAAACAACCCCGCAGATGGCCGGGCCAGGCTCATCTCATGCGCAGGCAGCGACCCGTAGCGGAACCCCTGGACCAGCATGACCACCAGCGAGACGCCGACGAGGACCGCGGTGGCTTGCATGACGCGGTGGATCCACCGGTACCCGAAGACCCCGGTCACCACCGCCGGAACGGCCAGGATGAGGATCCACTGCGGGATGGTGATCGTCGGCGTGACGGCTTGCATGGCCTGGGCCTGGATGACGAACTGGGCGGCGATGAACCCGATGTTGATCAGCAGCACGCACGGGAACAAGAACGCCGACCCGTAGAACCCGAACTGGGCGCGGGACTGGATGGTCTGCGGCACCCCCAGCCGGGGTCCCTGGGTGGCGTGCAGCGCGATCAGCAGCGCGCCGGTCAAGGTCCCGGCGGCGATGGCGGCCAGCGCCCACCACAATGCCAGCCCGGTCGAGACCACCACGGCGCCGAGGACGACGTTGAACACGTTGACGTTGCCGCCCCACCAGAACGCGAGCTGGTGCCAGGGTTTGCCGTGCCGGGCGGCGTCGGGGATCCGGTCGATATGGTGGGTCTCGACGTACCGGCGGAGCTGCTGGCTGGCGATCGCGGTCTCAGACACTCGACTGCACCTTTCACGATGGAAGCGAGGGCGTTCAGAAATGAAGCTCGGCGTTGCGGGCCGCAGAACCGCTCACGCTGGCCTGCGGCCCGTATCGCCGCTGATCAGCTCGGCGGCCCGTTCGGCGATCGCCAGGACGGTCGCGTTGGGGTGGGCGTTGGGGATGACGGGCATCACCGAGGCGTCGGCCACCCGCAGCCCGGTCAGCCCGCGCATCCGGAGCTGGGTATCCACGACCGCGTCCGGGCTGGTGCCCATACGGCAGGTCCCGGCCGGGTGGTAGTAGCTGGCGACCGTGCGCCGGATGTAGGCCCGCAGCCCTGCGCTGGTGCGCACGTCAGCGCCGGGCCATATCTCCGCGCTGCGAAGTTCAGCCAGCGGCTGGCTGGCGGCGGCCTGCCGGACCATGCCCAGGCCTTCGGCCAGCCGGTCCAGATCGCATGACGCGCGCAGGAAGGCGGGGTCGATCAGGGGGCGCTGCCCGGGATCGGACGATGCCAGACGTACCGAGCCCCGGCTGTCGGGGGCGACCAGCGCGGCGACCAGAGCGTAACCGGAAGCCGGAGGCTTGTGCCCGGCCGGGCTCAAAGGCAGCAGGATCGGGAACAGGTGCAGGTCGGGCCACTGGCTCGCGTGCTCGCCGCGGAGCGCCGCGTAGACCTCGCCGTGGTTGTAACCGCTGACGGGCAGCGGTCCGGGCGCGGTATAGGACGCGATCACGACCGGGTGGTCCTGCAGGTTCTGCCCGACCGCGGGAATGTCGGCCACCACGTCAATGCCCAGCGCGCGCGACTGCCGGGCTGGGCCGATGCCGGACAGCTGGAGTAGCTGCGGTGAACCGACCGCGCCAGCGGATACGATCACCTCGCCGCTGGCCCGTGCCCGGACCAGTGTCCCGTGACGCAGGTAGCTGATGCCAGTGCACCGGCTGTGCTCGACGTGCAGGCGGGTGACCAGGCAGCCGGTCTCGACGACCAGGTTCGGGCGGTCCAGCACCGGGCGTAGATAGGCGTCGGCCGCGCTGACCCGCTCCCCTGCCGTGATGGCCAGGTCGGCCCAGGCCACGCCCTCCTGCACTGCGCCGCTCAAGTCGCCGGTGACCGGGCAGCCCGCGGCGGCAACGGCCTCGGCGAACGCGACCGCGACCGGGTGCCGGCCGGCCTGTGGCACCGGGCCGACGCACAGCGGTCCCCCGGTTCCGCGCAGTCCCGGATCACGCCCCGCGGCCCGTTCCGTGCGCCGGAAATAGGGCAGCAGGTCGGCGAACCCCCACCCGGGCGCTCCGCTGGCGGCCCAGTGGTCATAGACCGCGCGGTGCCCGCGCACATGGGCCATCGCGTTGATCGCGCCCGACCCGCCCAGGCCCCGGCCCCGCGGGTAGGCGACCGGCCCGGCGTCGGCCTGCCTGGTCGTCACATCGCCCCAGTCAGATGGCGAGCCGATTGCATCCGGCCATGCGTTCGGCACTCTCATGGCCCTGGTGCGTTCCGCGCCGCCCGCCTCCAGCAGCAGGACGCGCGCGTCGCTTTGCTGCGACAGCCGGGCCGCTATCACGCATCCGGCCGTGCCGGCGCCGGCCACGATGTAGTCGAACATGCCAGTTCCGTCTCCAGGGACTCGGGGAGGGCAAGTTTCCGGGCAACCGGCTGCGCGGCGTCAGCGGCCGAGGATGCCGGCGACGATCGATGTCAGGGCGCGGTTGATGACAGCGACCGTGCGGGCCGGGGTGGCTGCGGGATCGTTCCAGAAACTGATCTGGACGTAACCGTCCTGGTCGACGATGACCTCCACCTGCCTGCACTGCGACCGGTCCAGCGCGGCAGTTATGTCCAGCACGCCCTGCGTCTCGTGAAGTCGCGCGCTCAGTCCGGCGGCCCTGAGCCCGGCCGTGATCTGGGTCATGCGCAGCGCGGTCTGGTCATCGCTTCGGACTGCGCTACGCGGCGCGGCGTCGGTCATTTGCGGGCTCCCGGGGTAACCGGCCTGACAGCTGCCCGCTCGGCGTTCCTGATCTCCGTCGCGAGCCTGGCCGCGGTCGTGGCGGTGAGGGCGGTGTCGCGCCGCGCTCCTGGCATCCGCTTGTAGGCCTTGTACCGCCGGTTGCGAGCCAGCCACACGACGACCCAGCCGGGATGCTCATCGCGCAGCCGGGCCGCCTCCCGCCAATGCTCCGCCTCGTCATTGGCGGCTGGCTGGTTGCCGGCGGTGGTCACCGGCACCGCCCCACGGCAGCGAGCCCGGCGTACAGGTCGGCGGGTTGCGCGGACCGGTCACCGCCCGCGGGCCGCCACTCGGTGACCGGGACAACGCCGGGCGCGACCAGGGGCATGTCACCGAACAGCCCGGTCACCTGGGCGTGGCTGCGCGCCGTGATCCCGGCCGGGACAAGGCTGTTGTAGGCAGCGACCCCAGAGTTCACCGCGTCCGGAGCGAAGTCGCTGGTCAGATGAGAGATGGCGACGAAACCGCCCGGCGCTAACCCAGCCGCCAGCGCGGCCACCACGCCCTCCGGATGGTCGCAGTCCGAGACGAAATGCAAGACAGCCAGCAGCAGCACGGCAACCGGCTGCGAGAGGTCCAGGATCCGGCTCGCCTCCCGCAAGATCAGGCCGGTGTCACGCAGATCCGCGTCAACATAGCCGCACGCGCCCTCGGGTGAGCTGGTAAGCAACGCCCGGGCATGGGTCAGCACCACCGCGTCGTTGTCGACGTACACGACGCGGGATCGCGGAGCGAGCCTCTGGGCTACCTCGTGGGTGCAGCCGGGAGCAGGCAGGCCGGTGCCGATGTCAAGGAACTGGGTGATCCCTCGCTGTCCGGCCAGGTACCGCACCACGCGGGCGAGGAACCCGCGGTTGGCGAGCGCCCCGGCGACCACCTGGGGACGGCGGGCGGCCACCTCCCTGGCGGCCTGCCGGTCGGCGGCGTAGCCGTCCTTGCCGCCCAGCCACAGGTTGTAGACCCGGGCCGGGCGCGCGACCTCGGGGTTGAACCGGGGCGCGTCCGGGCACGAAGCGGCCATTCCGTCGCTGACTTCGTTCATGATGACCGAGAATGCCCGAACCCTCACCGACAGACACCATCACCGGACGCTCGTATTCGCCCAGGTCAGATAGCACGCTCACCTGCAGTGATGCCATCCGGAGGGGTGCAGACCACCCACTGCGGCGCCGCTGTGATCACGGAACGCGTTGGTGTCGTGACCTGGCCGGAGGCACACTGTGAGCACGAGCACCTCCGGACAGGAGAGCCCTGATGGCCGTTCGGTACAAGTCAGGCAGCAAGCCCTACCGGGACCAGCTCCGGGCCGAGTTGTCCCGGCTGGGTGCACGGGGTCAGCGGCTGACCGAGACGATCGCCCGTGACCTGCATCAGCAGGGCGTCCGGCCGCGGCAGGCATGGCGGTATGCCGCCGAATTGTCTCAGCGGGAAGCGGCCGAGCGGTTCAATCAGCTCAGCGGGAACCCGCGCGCCCCCATGACCGGTAACCGGATCAGCGACTACGAGCAATGGCCAGAGGGCGGCGTCCGGCCCACCCTGCCAGTCCTGCGGATACTTGCCGACAGCTACGGCACGACCTGGGATCAGTTAATCGATGTCTGCGACCTGCGTCATATGCCCGAAAACGATCGGCTCGAATACCTTGAGAAGGGGCCCGGCCCAGCGCCGCGGTCCGGCCCGTCTGAGCCCGTCTCGCCATCGGCGCCCATCCGGCACGGGCGCCGCGGACGGTCATCCCGGGACGACATGATCGCTGCGGTCGCCGAGGAATCGCAGGAATTCGGAGAGTGGGTTGGCATGTCAGAGGTCGCCGATGCAACGATCGGCCAATACCAGGCCCAGGCACGCCGGCTGGCCACGGTCTTCGAATACGAGCTCTCCTTCCCGCTGCTGCTCGAGACCCGGCGGTTGCGAGACCGGGTGACTGCCCGCCTGCGCGGCCACCAGCGCATGGACCAGGCCAAGGACCTGTACCTGCTCGCCGCCCAGGTATGCGGGCTCCTCGGGTGGATGACCGGCGACCTGGGAAACTACCGGGCCGCCGACACCCATGCCTGGACCGCGTGGATGTGCGCGGAACAAGCCGGTCACGACGGCGCCCGGGCCTGGGTACGCGCCACCCAGGCCAAGCTCGCCTACTGGGACGGCCGCTACACCGAGTCCGCTCAGCTCGCCGAGGACGGGCTGGGCCATGACTCGCCCGACTCCGCGCGCGTGTTCCTGTCGTTGTTCCGGGCCCGCGCGCTGGCCCGCACCGGCCGGCGAGAAGAGTCCGGGCAAGCTCTCATCCAGGCGGGCCGGGAACGGGACCACGTCAGCTCCCCCGACCTGCTCGGCGGCGTCTGGGAGCTGACACCCGCGCGATACCACGGCCTGGTCGCCAGCACCAGGCTCCTGCTCGACGACCCGGATGCAGCCGTTACCGAAGGCGCCGAAGCGATCGCGCTGTCCGAAGCCGCCCCGCCCGGACGGCGGCACCTGTACGCCGAGCTCCTGGTGCGCACCGATCAGGCACAGGCACATCTGAAACAGCCGGACCTAGACGGTGCCGCCAGCACGCTGCGCCCCGTCCTGGGCCTGGCCGCGGACATGCGCACAGAGCCGATCCTGCAGCAACTGCACCGGCTACGACGCTGGCTATCCCTGCCCGGGTTCGCCGCCACACCGAAGGCCCGCGACCTGCAGGACGAGATCGAAGCCTACGACCGCGACGCTCTCCTGCGGCAGATCACCGCCTGACCAGCAACGGTGATCTCTCGCGTCTTTCCGCAAGAGGCTCTCGGCGCGGCCTGCGCCAGCGTCGGCCTGAGCAGCGACGGCGCTCACGTCCTCTACGACCGGGCCAACACCGTCTACAAGCTCGCCCGCCATCCCATCGTGGCCAGGTTGCGCTACGCCCCCCGGCCGTCACCATGGCTGGAACGACTCTCGGCCTCGGTCGGGGTGACAGCCTGGCTGGACACACTCTACTTCCCCGCCGTCCAGCCACTCGACGTCGAACAGCCAGTCACCGCGCACGGGTACATCGTCACCTTCTGGCACTACCTCGACGCCACCGGACCGCCCTGGGAAGACGTCAGCTCCCTCGGCTCGCTGCTCCACGACCTCCACCAGCTGCCCGCGCCGCCTGTGCGCCTGCCCACGGCCAGCCCGCTCGGCTCGGTACCGGACGACACGCAGCGGTGCCGGTGGCTGAGCGATGCTCAGCGAACCTGGCTCCTGGCGCGTTATCAAGACCTCGAGCACAAGTACGCCAACTCAAGCTGGACGCTTGGCTGCGGGCTGATCCACGGCGACGCCTACCCGGAGAACCTCATCCACACCCGCGACCGCGTCGTGCTGTCGGACTGGGATTCAGTGAGCTACGGCCCCCGAGAACAAGACATCGTCCCGACAAGCATCAGGCATAGATTCGGCCGTCCCCCGTCGGAATGGCAACACTTCTGCGCGGCCTACGGCGTCGCGCCCGCCGACCTGCCCGGCCTAGACGTGCTACGCCAGATGCGCGAACTGCGCACACTCGGCCCGTATCTACGCACGACAAATCATCCGCAAGCGCAAGCCGAGGTTACCCGCCGGGTCACCGACCTTATGACCGGCACGCAGCATGAACCATGGCACCCGCTCAACCTGGCCAGATAGGCCGGGGCATTGCGGCACTCTACCGACCGCACGAACGGACACTACGGCGCGCTGCAAGAGCTTCCGCCCTCGGCCTGTTGCGCGTCACTCATCGTGAACACTGGACGTCACTACCGCTGAGTATGGATTAACAGGATCAGGCGGGCCGAACCCCTCAGATATTCTGGTGACGCGGGTGGTGTTCGTTTTGACGGATGCAGGCACTCGCATTCTGTTACCGGCGATTACTGTTCAATGATCGCTCAGGGCGCGATATCCGCCGATATGGACGCCTGACGATTCACCGGCGACCACCGGCCGAGCTGCGCAGATCAGGTCGCTCTGCGCACCACCGTCAATCGGGTCTGCGCGTGTTGCGCCTGCGCATGCTTATACCAACACGACCCTCGCGAAGGCGGTGGTCCGTGCGATTAGGTCATCGAGCTGATCGCCGGCGTGGTCGACTTCAGCGCCGGTTGCTACCTTGCCGGGCGGCAGGGCCAGGTCGGCGCAGACCTTGGCCGTGACGACCGGGTTGCCCCCGGTGAGTAGCTTGACGGTGACACCGACGTCGGCTCGGCAGGATCTGGCGGTCGGTCGGCTTGGGCGGCCCAAGGCAGGCCAGAATGCGGCGGAAGGCCAGGCTGTGCTCGTCGGTGCCCTGGCGCTCTCGGTAAATGATTGCCACCACGCCAAACACGGGTTCGATAATGGATCGCCGAGCAGAGTGATGCGCGGGCACGGTCGAGGGGAGGTCTGAGGCGGTGGCACAGGCACAGGTGTGCCGGTCACCCACGCTTAAGGCGTGGGTCCAGGATCTCACGTTGCGCGGCGAGAAGATCCCGATCCATCGCGTCTACCAGCGGGTCATTCATCCCGGGCTGACACCGATCGCGGGCGACGGGTTCCTCGCGGCGCAGCCGGGACGGCAGCTCGATCTCCCTGGCAGCTGGGCCCACTGCGTCGCGGTCTTGCACTGGTTCGAGCGCGGCCAGCAGGGAAACCTGCTGGCCGCTGAGGAGCAGGACAGTGCTCTGGGGGCGCTGCTCACCCTGGTTACGGACCGGCGGTGCCAGGTGGTTCCGGAACTCTTCGCAAAGGTCGAGAATGCCGCGCACCATATCGCCATCCCGACGTACGGCCAGATCGACCCCGCGCTGGCCTCGCCGATGCCGGACTGGGATGCGCTACAGAGGTTGAAAGGCCAGGGTCTACGGTGGCGGATCGAGGGTCAGCCCGGTCTGGCCGAGGAGCGCGTTGATGAGGTCGGGCCGGTGCTGGATGGCCCGGAGCCGGGTGCGGACCAGGGCCTCGAGCTGGCCGAGGGTGGCGGCGGCGTGGTTGCCCAGGCCGGACTTCATGACTGACCAGGCGCCTTCAACCGCGTTCAGGTCGGGCGCGCAGGCGGGCAACTGCACCACGGTCAGCCAGTCCTCGCGGGCCTGGGTGAAGGCGCGCATCTTCCGGCTGCGGTGAGTGTTGAGCCCGTCCCAGATCAAGATCATCGGGGCGTTCAGGGCGTGGTGCGCGGCGCTGACCAGGTGCGCGTAGTCGGCTTCGGACATGCTGGCCCGCTCGCCCTTACGCCGGTGGCGGACGCGCAGGCGGTAGAAGAAGCGGCCCGGCCGGCCGGGCCTGAGGCAGGCCAGGCCCGCGACCGACAGCCGGCCGGCCCTGCCGGAGACCCGCACCACCGGGGTGTGCCCGCGGGGCGCCCAGGTGCGGGCCCGGCCCGGTCGCAGCGACTGCCCGGCCTCGTCCTCGAAGCAGACGTACGCGCCGGTCAGCGCCGCTAGCCTCGTACCTTCGCCTAGGTCGCGGTCCGCCACTCGGCGACCGCGTCCTCGTTGCGCTCGATCGCGCGGTGCACCGGGACCTGGGGGCTGTACCCGAGGCGGTGCAGCAGGTAAGACACCCCGCGCAGCGTGTAGGAGACGCTGAACAGCCGGTTGATCAGCGTGGTCACCCGGGTCAGGGTCCAGCGCTGGTCCTGCTTCCAGCCGTAGGCGGCCGGCCCGGCCTTCAGCGCGGCGCGCAGCCGCCCGAGCTGGCCTTCGTCCAGCTTGCAGGGGTTCCCGCCGGCGCCCTTGGAGGCCAGGGCGGCCTCGCCGCCGGCCCGCCAGACGCGCCGCCACTGGTAGAGCGACTTCGTGCTGACCCGCAGCGACCTTGCGATCTCCCGGGCGTCGGCGTCATGCGCGAACATCTCCGCGGCCTGCAGCCGCACCATCTCGCGGCGGGACCGGCCCTGAGCGGTCAGCCCGCCGCCATCGGCGTACCTCATGAAACCGGCCTAGACCCGTACTGCCCGCCAGTCACGCAGGCGCGCCGACCGTGACCAAGCGGACAAAAGACCCCGGTCTTTCAATTCCTGTAGTCGGCGTACCGGCCCGGTGATGGCCTGCGCGGTGTCACTCTGCATGTGCAGGGCGCCGGCCGTGCTGACCGCCGCTCCTAGGTGTAAACGGTTTCAGCAATTCCCGGACGGCAGGGATCTCATCGGACTTCGCGTCCATGGCGACCTGGCCGAGGACCATGCCGATACCATGCGCCAGGGCCGCAACCAGGCGCGGGGCCTTCTCCTCCCTGTTCCGGGCGCCGCGGACCGCCTTGCCGTCGACCGCTATTCCCAGCCGCCCAACGGCCTGCGTCGCCCTGGTGTGAAGCCAGGTGCCAATAACATGGTCGAGCATTTTCGCGCTGATCAGGGCGAACGCGCACCGGAACGTGGACTCCCCCGCCGGCCCGCAGACCGCTCCGAGCCCGGCCAGCACGCCCACCCCGGCATCGGCGGCCACTGGCCGATCGCGACAAACGACCTTGAGCCCGCGATGGCATGAGCGGGCGGGCGTCCTTCGTGGCAGACGACGGTAACCCGCCGGGCACATCACGGCAATTACGACACCGCAGCTCACGGCCTAACTTCATGACTTTGCCGGGCCCCTGTAGATCTCCCCGACCGCGAGATAGTTGGCGGCGCGCCACCACGCGTCGATGAGCCTTAGTCCCTCCGGGCTGAGCGGACCCGGTACCTCAGCCAGCTGATAGGGATTGGGTGCCACGGTCTCGCCCCCGCCGCTGATTCCCGAGTCAGCCGCCGTGCCTGCACCCTCACTGGCCTGCTGGGTCATGGGCCTCACTCCCGCCTGCCTCGGGCGGCACCCGCCACCTGAATGCGTACCCCGCCGACGGTGGATGGTGGATAGCAGTACCAGTGAACCAGCAGACATCATCCGCCCCGTCAGCCGGTCACATCTCCCGGAAAGCCGACCCTGGCCTCATCCAGCAGCCTGGTCCATGAATCTGTTGTGCAGTTCGGTGGTGAGCCTGTCGATCTCGCGAGTCAGCTGTGTGTTGGTCTTGAGCTCCAGTTCCTGTTCGGTGAAGTCATGATCGGCCTTGGCCTGCTGGAATGCGCCCTGGCGGTTCTGGCCGATCATGACGAACGTGGACAGGAAGATTGCTTCCAAAGACACGATCAGCGTCAGGGTCGGCCAGGGCTTGTGCTCGATGAACAGCATCCAGACGGTGAACAGTACGACGTGGAGGTAGACGAAATTCATGGAGCCCGCGAATGCGGTGATCCAGTCGGCGATCCGCAGCTGCAACTGCGCGGCCCGTTGCGCCTGTTGCTCCAGGACCACCGGGTGGTGCAGCAGTTGCTGCTGGTTCCGCTCGTCGCCCGAGCTCGCTGCACTCGGGTTGGGTTTCGCCATAATGGCGCCTCCGTACGTGTTGCGGACAGCGGGCTTGGTGATGAGCGCCTGCCAAGCAATTCACCGGCCTGGCAGGCGTCAGCGAGGGCCCCGGCGGGACCAGGCGCCCATGTCCGCTTACGGCTTAGGCCGCTTCGTCAACGACCTCATGGAGGGTATGCCCCGTGCCTCGGAGCTGGATGCCCATCGTGATCTCCGAGAATCCGAAGATCAGGCTGAACAGCCCGAACAGCAGCGCCAGCGTGAACGCTCCGATACCGGGACTGGAGAAGAGCACCACGCCGAATGCGATGGACACCAGCCCAGCCAGGATGTATAGCGCGCGCATGCCCGCGGTCTCGCCCCGGGCGAAGGCAGCGATGATCTCGGCCCAGCCCGCAACAACCGCCCAAATCCCAACGATCAGAACCAGCACCAGAGCGGTGGGCCCGGGCCAGGCCACGGCGACTACCCCGGCCCCGACATCCAGCAGCGCGAGCAGAAGGTGGCCGATGACCGGCCCCGCCTCGGCCCTGCTGAACGCGCGCATGCCCTGCAGCACCGCGTCGGCGAACGCGTAGATCGCGAACAGATAGACCAGGGCTAGAACCGTCACTCCCGGCCAGGCCAGGGCAATGATCCCGACGATGATGGCGAGAACGCCGCGGAAGATCAACGATGTGGGCGTAGATTTGAACACGGCAGGTACTCCTGTCCTGTGGCCGGCTCTGTGCGGGCAAGCGCCTCTGATGTCAGTGGCCGCCTCTAAAAAGCAGACACTGCGCAGACGCGGTGTCATCAGCAGCGGGCGGTTTGGCTTACCGGTCAAGCCTGCTTACCCAAAATTCTGGTCGGCCCGGACGGCACCGGCCAAGGGCTCCGCAGCACAAACTCGGTTGGGCCTGAGGGTCTCGCGGCACAAGAGCAGACGTAACCGTGGGTGCCCCAGCGCGTGCACAGGTAGATCGACCCCATCGCCAGGCCGCGGTGCACGCTGCTGAACGTGGATATCGGCGGGTCGACCCGGGCCAGCTCCATCGCGATCATGCCGTCCAGCAGCGCTCCGCCGCCTGAGCAGCCGTAGCCCTCGTAGGTCATGCCCGTGATGCCGAGCGCGGCGAACCCCGGGATCTTTTCGTACGGGAACTCTTCTCGGGTCCAGTACCGGTTGATGACCGGCTCAATCTCCCTTGGTCATGAACTCCCGGGTACGCCTCACCGCGTCCCGGCCCGTGTCATCAAGCAACTGCTCGAGACCGTGGAAGTCAGCCTCAGCGGTTGTCACGAGGGTCCTCCTGCCGCGATGCCCGACGCCAGCCCGACCTGCCGTTCTGCTCGGCGCGACCGCCGGCGCCGGAAACCCGGTCGGGCGCGTCTGTGGTGAGGAACCGCGCCACCACCGGCGCGAGCTCGGCTGCCTCGGTGATCAGGCCGGTATGTCCGCCGTGGTACACGTGCAGCTGCGAGTGGGGGATCAATGCGTGCATCAGCCGGGCGTTGGGCAGCGGGATCAGCGGGTCGTCGTCGCCC
>Ga0335073_10008132_pt1 | contig 14708 bp, 14 predicted proteins | sample Lox_Sample_22_FD_207093 | JGI IMG/M metagenome (GOLD analysis project Ga0335073, IMG submission 207093) | Soil microbial communities from Loxahatchee National Wildlife Refuge, Florida, United States - Lox_Sample_2.2 | ecosystem: Environmental > Terrestrial > Soil > Wetlands | place: USA... | reverse complement strand
TCAGCCTGTAATTGCGCCGTTCGCCCGCTTCGCGATAGCGCCGTTTTTCTTCCTCGGTCTCCGGAATCACCTCCGGCGCGGAGTGCGGTTTTCGATTCGCGTCGAGCGCGACGAACGTGAGATAGGCTGTGCTGGTATGCCTCTGCTGGCCCGTGAGCGGGTGTTCGGCGAAGACCTTTACGCCAACTTCCATCGAGCTGTGAAACACGCGGTTCACGCTGGCACGCAAAATCACGAACTCGCCCACCTGAATGGGGAAGCGAAAATCGATGTAGTCGACCGACGCCGTCACAACGTAAGAGTTCGAATGGCGCATGGCGGCGAGCGCGCCGGCAATGTCGATCAGGTGCATCAGGCGCCCGCCGAGCATTGTGCCGAGCGCGTTGGCGTCGTTCGGCAGCACCGCCTCCATCAATTCGGAGCGTGACGCGCTCACGGTTTTGGCTCCCGTGGATGATGCGGGGCCGGGTTTTTTTCCGTTGTTCTTTGGCGCTTTCGCCATCGACTCCCTCAACGTCGCACGCCGAGTCGCGGAGAAAGAGGAGCACGGCATACTTTGCGCGCTTGAGCGTGCCCGCTATAATACTCGCTCCAACACTATGACCCAAGCGCAGAAGTCCCGCCGTGAACTGCTCGAGGAATTCGTCGCCAGGCGTCCGGACGACGCCTTTGCGCGCTACGGGCTGGCGCTCGAATACGTAAAGGCCGGCGACGAACAAGGCGCGGCCACGCATTTCCAGCAGCTCATCGAGAAACATCCCGATTACGTCGCCGGATACTTCCAATATGGCCAGTTTCTGGCGCGCGTCGGCCGCGACGCGGACGCCCGCAAGATGCTCTCGGACGGGATTGTCGTCGCGCAGCGCGCCGGGGATATCCACGCGCGCGACGAAATGCAAGCCGCGCTCAACTCCTTGCGCTGATTCGCACCTCAAACCCCTAAGCAGGGGCGCGTTTGACGCACGCGCTATAATGAAGCTGTGCCGCCCGCTGTCCGTGACGCCACGCCTTCCTGCCGCATCAAAGAACTGGGGAGAACTGCATGAGCCAGCCGAAAAATCTTGGCGAACTTCGAAAAAGCCAGTGGTCGGAGCAAAAAATCGCGAATAGGTCCGTTCGGCAGGAGATTCGCGAGAACCTGCTCCAGAAAATGGGCGAAGGCTCTACCTTCCCTGGCGTGCACGGCTATGACGATACAGTGATCCCGCAGATCGTCAACGCGCTGCTTTCGCGGCATCATTTCATCCTGCTCGGCTTGCGCGGGCAGGCCAAGTCGCGCATTTTGCGCGGGCTCGTGGGGTTTCTCGATCCGGCGGTGCCTTATATCGAAGGCTGCGAAATTCACGATAATCCCTATAAACCGCTCTGCCGCGCTTGCCGCGAACTCGCGGCCGCGGAGGGCGACGCCACGCCGATTGCGTGGCTCTCGCGCGATCATCGTTACGTAGAAAAGCTCGCCACGCCGGACGTGACCATCGCGGACATGATCGGCGACGTGGATCCGATCAAGGCCGCGCGCGGCGGACGCAATCTTTCCGACGAACTGACGATTCACTACGGCCTTTTGCCGCGCGCGAATCGGGGCGTTTTCGCGATCAACGAGCTTCCGGACCTCGCGGGCAAGATTCAGGTGGGGCTTTTCAACATCATGCAGGAAGGCGACGTGCAGATTAAGGGCTATCCGGTCCGCATGGCGCTGGATGTGCTGCTCGTCTTCACGGCTAATCCCGAGGATTACACCGCGCGCGGCAAAATCATCACTCCTCTGAAGGACCGCATCGGTTCGGAGATTCGCACGCACTATCCCGCGACGGTCGCCGAAGGCATGTCCATCACCGCGCAGGAATCCTGGACGTGCCGCGAAACGAAACAGCGCACGGAAATTCCGGAATATATTCGCGAGGTTGTGGAGGAGATCGCGTTTCAGGCGCGCGACGATAAGCGAATCGACAAACGGTCAGGCGTGAGCCAGCGCCTGCCGATCAGCACGCTCGAGAATGTGCTGAGCAGCGCCGAACAGCGCTCCGCTCGCAGCCACGATTCGGGTGTGGTGGCGCGCGTTTCCGATGTATACGCCGCGATTCCCGCGATGACCGGCAAATTCGAGCTGGAATACGAAGGCGAATTGCGCGGCGCCGATAACATCGCGCGCGAGTTGATCCGCGCCGCGGTTGGGAAGACATTCTCGAAATATTATCCGAACGCGAATTTTCAGCCGATCGTGCAATGGTTCGAGTCAGGTCAGGAACTGAAGATTCCCGCGAACGCGTCGGCCGCTGACACGCTCTCCCAGCTCAAGAAAATTCCCGGGCTTTTCGATCATCTCGATGCGCTTGGCGTGCAGCAGAATGCGGACGCAGCCTCGAAGGCGGGCGCGGCCGAGTTTGTTCTCGAGGGTTTGTGGGCGCACAAACGCATCAACCGCAGCGAAGAGCGCGGGTTTTATGCGGACGCGCGCAAAATGCCCGAGTCTCGCGACCCGCGCGAGCCTTCGGGCCGCATGCCGCGGCGCCAGTTCAACTGACGCGCTTCTTTAAAAGGAGCGGCTAAATGAAATATATCCGCTACTCAAAATACTCGCCGGAAGCCGCAGGCGATATCGACCTGCAGGACCTGATGAGCCGCCTCTCTGACTTTTTCCTCCAGAGCGGCTTCGAATCGCAATACGGCATCTACGAAATGGATATGGAGCGCGCCCGCCAGCAACACATGGAGCAGCTGCGGGAAGCCATCTTGCGCGCGTTGCAGGAGGGCGACCTGATCCCGCCCGAAATGATGGAACAGATGCTGCAGAATCCCGATCTTTCGCAGAACAAAGAATTGCGCGACTTGATCGAGCAAATCATCCAGCGCATGCAGGAAGAGGGCTATATCACGCAGCAGCAGAACGCCCGCGTCACGCCGCCTCCTTCGCAAACTCCCGGCGGCCAGATCGGGCAAGCGCAGCAGCAGGATCAACAGGACGTCGACGCGCGCTTCGAAATCACGGACAAGGCGCTCGATTTTCTCGGCTTCAAGACGCTGAAAGACCTGCTCGCCGGGTTGGGCAAAAGCAGCTTCGGCCGCCACGATACGCGCGACCTCGCCACCGGCGTGGAATCAGGCGGCATCTCGAAGCCATACGAATTCGGCGACACGCTGAACATGGACATCAGCGCCACGCTGTTCAATGCCGTGCAGCGCAATGGCCTCGGCCTCCCGATCGAACTGGATTATCCCGACTTGATGGTTCACCAGTGCGAGTATCAGAGCTCTTGCGCCACGGTGCTGATGCTCGATTGCAGCCACAGCATGATTCTTTACGGCGAGGATCGCTTCACGCCGGCAAAACGCGTCGCGCTCGCGCTTTCGCACCTGATCCGCACGCAATACCCCGGCGATTCCCTGCACTGCGTCCTCTTTCACGACAGTGCGGAGGAAATTCCGCTCGGCCAGCTCGCTCGCGTCCAGGTGGGCCCGTACTACACGAACACGCGCGAAGGCCTGCGCATGGCGCAACGCATTCTGGCGCGCCAGAAAAAAGATATGCGCCAGATCGTGATGATCACGGACGGAAAGCCGTCAGCCCTCACGCTCGAGGACGGCCGCATCTACAAAAATGCATTCGGCCTCGATCCGCTTGTGGTGACGCAAACCATCGAAGAAGTGGCCAAATGCAAGCGCGCCGGCATTCTCATCAATACGTTCATGCTCGCAAGCGATTACAGCCTCGTTCACTTCGTGCAGAAAATCACGGAGCTTTGCCGCGGCAAGGCTTACTTCACCACCCCTTACACACTGGGGCAGTATCTCCTGATGGATTACGTGGGCCGCAAGACGCGCCACATTCACTAAACCTCGCCCGGGCGGCAGAAGCGTACTACCTCACATCTGCGCTTCGCATTCTTTCGCCGCTTCGCTCGCCGGAAGCTCGTCAGGCGCTTCGAACCGCATGGCAAGATGCAATCGCGTGCGGTGAATTTTCCAGCGCAGCGATTTGTCCGTCCGCGCCTGCCGGCGATAGACCGCACCCCGCAGGGCTTTCTCGTCGATTGCGCGTTTGCGCGGATCGCCGCAGAATTGCGCTATTTTTTCGGCGCTCATGCCGGGCGTTTCAAACCAGCGCGGCGCATGCTCGCCACAGAGCAGATCCACGTCGTTGAGCACTTTCGAGAGCCCCATGCCTGTTGAGGGGCAGGCGTTCTGCGCGGCATCTCCAATCAGCGCCACGCCCGGCAAGGGCTCGCCTTCGGTGCGATAGAGATTGATGATGGATGTTTCCACTTTACCTGCGATCTGAAAACCACCGGTCGCCTGTCGCAAATTCGGGAAATAATGCTCGAGTTCCGCCTCGGGATTCTTCAGGAAACGGCGCGTCCATGCATCATCCGCCGAGGGAAACGCGAAGAGGTTCGCGCGCATCGTTTCTCCGATCGGGAAAAACGTCACGTAGTCCACGCCGAGCGCCGTGCTCTCCGGATAGCAAGTGGCCGAATCGAAATCGAATCGCCGGCCGTTCGGCCGTGCAATGTTAAAAGCAACCGCCACGCAATGATGTCTCTGGAAGACCACGCGCCTCAGCCCCAGCGAAGACGGAAGGTCTCCGCTCACGCCGCAGGCCAGGATCAGCAGCCGCGCCGAAAGCTCCTCCCCATCGTCGAGCGTCACGCGCTGCAAATCGTCGCCGTTTTCAGCGGCGGTCACGCGCGCCACTCGGAATTTCACGCTGGGGGGCATCCGTTCGCGCAGCGGATTTACCATGTCGTTGTACGACAAGCCGTACTGCTCTTCGCTGACCGTGCGGAAAAGGCGCCCGTTGTAATAGGACCGGATTTCGCGGATGCGGCGCGCGCGAGGCAGGACGGCTTCCAGCAGCCCGATTTTGCGCAACACTCCGGCCTGGTCCGGCTCGATTTTTTCCGCTTTGAATACCGCGGGGAGGGTTTTGCGCGAGTCGACTAGAATTACGCTTTTCCCCTGCCTGCCCAGCAGGGCCGCGGCAGCGGCCCCCGCAAGGCCTGCCCCTACGACGATCGCATCGGCGGCCATGCCTTTCGGGTTTTCGCCAGCGCTGCGCAAAATCGGCTCTCTTCAAGACTCCAGCTACTGCTTGGAACCCATCGCGTTCTCGGAAGTTGCGTCGCCGCGGCGATCATTCTCCTCCGAGCATTTCCCCCAGCGTCTTCTTGTGTTTCAGCGCCTTCTCACGCTTATTGGGAATCGCCTTTTCCGGCGGCGGCAGGCCGATGCCCGCGCGAGCGCGCCGGCGCGCCTCTTTTTCCACACGCAAACGCGGCTTCTTTTTCTTGGTCATCGGAGAGCTCCACCGCGAGGATGCTTGCCTCGATCGGTTTGCGATTTGCAGGCGGTAGTATGGGAGAGGCAACCGGGGAGCGCAACAGGGGATGCTGGTCTGAGATGAGTCGAACATAGCGTTCCGGCACGCGTCTGGGTACGAGAGGAACCTCGTTCTGTTTATTTCAACAGCTTGCTGAACTATGAGTTAGCGGGCCAGGTGTGTCAATCAAGCGGCTAATCGCCTCGATCTAGGGTGAATCACCGATGCGCGCTTGGAACGGAATACGGGTTCGCGATGCCCTAAAGTTTGAAAGCAAAAGCCAGACGGCGCCGGGCAACGAGAGGTCCGAGCTTCGGCACAATGGCGAGAAAATTCGAGAGAGTGCCACAGGCTACAAGCTCCTGCTCTCGTCTCGCCCCTCCCCAGTGATGTACGATGCCGTCTCCCAGGGAACTTTTCGCCCTCATTCTGCGTTATTTAGGGTGAGGACCGAAACAATGCGGTTCGAGAGGCTGACAAGGATTGGAGCCCGACGCCCAACTGGTTCTATCCTGCCTTCGGGGCGACGGCTCTTCGTGGGAAGAGATCGTACGCCGCCACGCGCGGCGCGTCCACAACCTATGCTACCGCTTCACCGGCAATTCGACGGACGCCGAGGACCTGACGCAGGAGGTCTTTCTTCGCGTCTACCGGACGCTCGGCAGCTATCAATCCGAGCACGGCGCTTTTGCCACGTGGCTTTCGAGCGTCACGCGCAACTTGCTGGTGGATCACTACAGGCGGACGCGCCGCGACCGCTTGACGGATTCGATCGACGACGCCATGCCGAAGGTGGAGCAAACGCACATCTCGCACACGCCGCAGCACGCGACCGAGCAAGCGGAATTGAGCGCGCAGCTTCAGCAGGCGCTCTCGCAGCTTTCGCCCGAATTGCGCGAAGCGGTGATCCTGCGCGATCTGCAAGGCCTCGATTACAGCGAAGTGCAAAAAGTGCTTCAGGTGCCCCAGGGCACCGTGAAATCACGTATCAACCGGGGACGCATCGAACTGGCTCGCATCCTCGAAAATATGGGAGTACGCCCGGCGTAGACCCCGGGAGGCAATCATGAACTGGGACTGCATAGATTCGGACCGGCGGCTGAGCGATTACCTGGAAGGGCTCACCACGCCTGAGGAAACGGCCGCATTCGACGCTCACCTCAAGACTTGTGCCGAATGCTCGGCGCTCGTGCGGCGCGTCGGCGGCGCCGTTCGCATGCTGCAGTCCGCGCCCGCCGCGGACGTGCCTCCGCAACTCTTCCGCAATATCATCAACGCCACGTCCGGCGCGCACGAAGCCGCGCGAGGCTGGCGCCGCTGGATTCGACCCGCTGCCAGTGCTTGGCAACCGCAGTTCGCGATGGGCGCGATTACGATCGCCGCGTCTTTCTTGATCATCTTCCACGCTGCGAATTCCTCGCGCCACCCGCAGAATTTCGAGACGCTCAACCCGCTCAATCTCGTCCGCGCTGCGGATCGCCAGGCCCACCTGGCCTACGCGCATACGGCAAAATTCGTCAACGATATGCGCCTCGTCTATGAAATCGAGGCGCGGCTCGAGCCCGATCAAAGCGACGAAACGCAGCCGTTCGCTCCGCCGCCGCGGCAAGACTCGAATCCCGAATCGCAGCCAAAGAGCGAGGTCACGCCCCACCATTTCATCCGGGCCGTTCGCTCCCGCGGCTATTACGCGTCCGTTCAGCATCTGAATCCTGCAAAATCACCGTCTCTTGCACTCGCAACGCCCGATGAATCCGCAATCAGGAGTCGCTCATGAAATGCGCCGTTCACACCGACGTGGACGCAACCGGCTACTGCCGCCATTGCGGCAAGCCGCTCTGCCCGCAATGCACCCGCGACGTTCGCGGCGCGCTTTATTGCGAAGACTGCCTTTCGAACATCGTCTTCGGCGGGCCTGGCGCGAAGCCTGCGGGCAAGCCCGTAACCACCAAGCCCGGCGCCGCGCTCGTACTCGGCTTCATTCCGGGCCTCGGCGCGGTCTACAACGGCGAATATATCAAGGCGCTCATCCATGTGTGCATTTTCGGCGGCTTGATCGCCGGCCTGAACAGCGACATTCCAGCCGCCTATGACGCGTTGCTCGGCATCGCCCTCGCCTGTTTTTATTTCTATATGCCGATCGATGCGTATCGCGTCGCTAAAGCCCGTGAGATGGGCGAGCCCGTGCCCGAGCCATTTCCTCTCGTCGGCGCCGATGGACGCCTTCCTGTCGGCCCGATCATTTTGATCGGCCTTGGCGTCCTGCTTCTTTTCGCCAACTTCGGCCTCTTTCGTTGGGATCTCTTCGGACGCCTTTGGCCGATCATCCTGATCGCGCTCGGTGCGTGGATTCTGCTGGGACGGACGAGGCAAAACTCATAAACGCATGGCCAGCCCAACCAATCCCGGAACGCCCGCGCTTCCTCCGCCGCCCGGAGGCCTGCTTCCTCCCGGCCCGCCGCAACCGCCCGCGGGGGGCCCGCCGTTTTCTCCGCCGGTGCGCTATCGCCGCCGCTCGATCTTTTCCGGCCTGTTGCTGATCATCGTCGGTGCGCTGCTGCTCGTCGCCACGCTTCATCCTGGATTCAGCCTCGGCTACGTGATCACGCATTTCTGGCCCGTCATTTTTATCGTGTGGGGGCTCGCCAAATTGATTGACCGCTACGCGCTCGCCCAGCCCGGTGGCGGCGCGCCTGTCGCTCTCGTCACCGGAGGCGAAGTTGCGCTGATTCTTTTCCTCATCGCGCTCCTCGGATTCGCCGCCTTTATAGGCTGGGTGCGTGATCGCCGCCGCGGAATCTTCAACGATCTTGGCCTCTACACGCAGCATTACACCGAAACCAAGCGCATCGATGTGAAGCAGCTCGATGATCCCAATTCCCCCTTCACGATCACCACGCCAAACGGCTCCATCGACGTTCACGCCGGCGCAGACAACGGCCTGCTGGTGATCGGCAATGCATCCGCGGGCGGCGACTCAGAGCAAGCGGCGCGAAACCGCCTGAGAAACCTCGATCTTGCGTTTGACGGCCCGCCGGGCGCCTATCAAATTCATCCCGTCAACGCCAATGGCGGCGGCATTTCGGTTGATCTCGATGCGCAGCTCCCTAAAGAGGCTGGCGTCACTGCGAGGACGCCACGCGGTGACGTCACCGTCGCCGGTATGCAAGGCCCCACGGACGCGGTGGCACGCAATGGCGATTTGCAGATTCACGATGTAGGCTCGAACGTTACTGCGGACGTCCAAAACGGGGATACCCACATCCGTAACGTCGCCGGCTCCGTCAATTTCACCGGCCGCGGCGGCGGAAACGTGGAAATCGCGGATATTCAGGGCGGTGCGAATCTGCAAGGTAACGTCTTCGGCGACATCGACCTCCGTGACATCTCGAAAGGCGTGCATTACAATTCCCCGCGCAGCGACGTGCAGGTGGGCGCCTTGCCCGGCGAATTGAAGATTGACACGAGCGAGATTGACTTGTCGCGTGCCACCGGCCCCATCAGCGTCACTGCGCACAACCAGGATATCCATCTCGATGACGTCCAGGGCCCGCTCACGCTGACCGAGACTCGCGGTGACATCGAAGTCGCGTTTGCCGCGCCGCCTAAGGCCGCCGTCACCATCAGCAACGACTCCGGCGACGTTACTCTCACCCTGCCGGCGCAATCCAGCTTCACCATTTATGCTGAATCAAGGTCGGGAGATATCGACAGTGATTTCGGCGCCGTGCCCAACTCCGACGACCACGGCCCGCACATCCTCACCGCCACATACGGCGCCGCCGGTCCTATGATCCACATTGTCACCAAATACGGTGACATTCATATCAATAAGTCCCAATAGCGTGAAAACAATTATGAGGCGCGTCTCATCTTGGCGGCCAACTCCGCTCGGTGTTTCCTCCGAGTAACTCTTTGATATTCATTAAAGACACTTAATTCGGCGCCCGCGGGCCCGGCTGCTACCGTAGCGGTCGTGCGCGAGACAATCGAGGTCTCTTTTCCAGCCGGAGCCCGCCGTAAGCCACTCAGCAGTTTTTTCAACTCGCGCGACACCTCGCCGCGAAGAGCGCTCTTGCACATTTACCGCGCCGCTCGCACCTGGTGTCGCCCTTGAGTTGGCTCTTCAAACTTTCCTCTGCTATCGCCGCAGCCTTCGCGCTGCTGGCGTGCACCTCCTTCGGGTTCGCCGGCGAGCAAGCCACCGCGTATCAGGTCGAAGCCGTGTATCTCTACAATTTCACGAAATTCGTCCAGTGGCCCGCCCGAGCTATGCCCGTGAAAAGCGCGCCCTTCGCCATCTGCATTCTGGGCGCTGACCCATTCGGCCCCGTGCTTGATGCCGCGCTCGGCGGCGAGAGCATCCAAGGCGCGCAGATCGTCGCTCGCCGTATCGCCCAGCCCCAAGACGCGGCAGGTTGCCGCATCGTTTTCGTTTCCTCTTCGGAAGAACACCGCTTGAAAGAAATATTGGCGGCGCTCAGCGGCACGGGCGTTCTCACCGTGAGCGACATCTCCGATTTCACCAAGCGCGGCGGGATGATTCAGTTCGTGCAAACGGACGGCAAAGTCCGCTTTGAAGTAAACGTGAAAAATGCAACCGATGCCGGCCTAGTGTTGAGCGCCGATCTGATCGAGGTCGCGCTGGCTGTGCGAACCGGATCGTAAGGAAGTAATCGGAACACTATGTTCGAACCCCGCCCAGCCTCCATCGCTACCAAACTCACGCGCATGAACATGCTTGTCAGCACGATGGCCCTCTTGCTGGCGTGCTCGGGGTTCGTCGCATATGACGTATCGGCGTTTCGCCAATCCATCATCGCGAACGTATCGAGTCAGGCGCAGGTCGCCGGATCGAATGCAGTCGCTGCCTTGACCTTCGACGATCCGCAAATCGCCGACCGCACGCTCTCGGCCTTCAGAGTGACCCCGCATATCGTCTCAGCGTGCATCTACACGCCGGACGGCAAGCCATTCGCTACATATCGGCGCGACTCAACGGCCGAAGTCCCCGCAACAGCGCGGACGGGCCCGCATCAGGAAGAGGCGTATTCGTTCACCAGCCAGACCGTTACTCTGATGCGTCCGATCATGTTCGACGGAAAAATTGCCGGTTATATTTTCATCGAATCGGACTTGCTGGCCCTGATCGCTCGCATCAAATCCTACTTCGAGATCGCTGCTTCGGTTCTGCTGCTGTCTCTCGGCCTCGCCTTGCTGTTGTCGCGCGTCGCGCGGCGCTCCATTGCGGTTCCGATTGCGAATCTGGTGAACGCGGCGCGAATCGTCTCCCGCCAGGAGGATTACAGCACCCGCGTCACGTACACCGCCACCGAAGGCGAGTTGGCCCTCCTGATCGATACCTTCAACGAAATGCTCGATCAGATCGAATCCCGCGACCGCAAGTTAAAGGCTGCTCACGATGAGCTGGAGATTCGCGTCGATGAACGAACCGCGGAACTCGCGGCAGCAAATAAAGAACTCGAGTCCTTCTCGTACTCGGTCTCGCATGACCTGCGTGCCCCGCTTCGCGGCATCGACGGTTTCAGCCTGGCGCTCGAAGAAGACTACGGCGGGAAGCTTGACGACGCCGCGAAGACTCATCTCCATCGCGTTCGCGCCGCCGCCCAGCGCATGGGCGTCCTCATCGACGATCTTCTGAATCTCTCGCGTCTCTCCCGCCTCGAAATGGAACGCGAGTCCGTCGACCTTTCGCTCATGGCGCGCGCCGTCGTTTCCGAACTCGTCCGCACCGACGAATCCCGCCAGATCGAATGGCTCATAGAAGACGGCATCCATGCATCCGCTGATCCGCGCCTGCTGCGCGTCGTCTTGGATAATCTCCTCGGCAACGCCTGGAAATACACGTCGCGCCATCCGCGCGCCCGCATCGAGTTCGGCTCGCAGCAAAGCGCGGGCTGCACCGTCTTCTTCGTGAAAGACGATGGCGCCGGCTTCGATCCCGCCTATTCCGAAAAACTCTTCGGCGCCTTTCAGCGTCTTCACGGCGCCGCCGAATTCCCCGGCACGGGCGTCGGTCTTGCCACCGTGCAACGCGTCATTCGCCGCCACGGCGGCACGATCTGGGCGGAAAGCGCCGTCGAAAAGGGCGCCACTTTTTACTTCACTCTGGGAAATGCAAAGGGAGAACGCAATGGACACTCGGCCGATTCTGCTGATCGAAGACAATCCCGACGACGAGGCGCTGACGTTGCGGGCATTGCAAAAGAACAATATCAAGAATGAGGTCGTGATCGCGCGCGACGGCGCCGAGGCCCTCGACTATCTCTTTGGCACCGGCGCTTATGCCGGCCGCGACATGCGAATCTCTCCGCATGTGATCCTGCTCGACCTGAAGCTCCCGAAGATCTCCGGCTTCGAAGTCCTCAAGGCCCTTCGCTCCGACCCGCGAACAAAACTCCTGCCCGTCGTCATCCTCACGTCCTCAAAAGAGGAACGCGACCGCATCGAAGGCTACGGTCTCGGCGCGAATAGCTACGTTCGCAAGCCCGTCGAATTCGGCAACTTCATCGAAGCCGTGCGCCAGCTCGGCCTGTATTGGCTCATCCTCAACGAAAGCGCTCCCGACGGCCAACCCGCCCTTCGCTGACGCGCCGTCTTCATCGCGCGGCGACTTCGCTCATCACCGGTAAAATCAGCGCCGAGGGATGTTCGGCGTCGTGATAGACGCGGTTCGTCGCAACGATGCCCTTGTCGCCAGTCTCGGGGCTTGCCTCCGTATTCAAATTGCGATCGAACCGCGGAAAATTGCTGCCCGCAATATCCAGCCGCAGCTTGTGCCCCGCGAGAAACACATTGCTCGTGGCCCAGAGATCCACGTCGATCCTATAAACCTTTCCGGGCTCGAGAAAATCCTGCCGCTCCAAAGTATTGCGATATCGCATGCGCACGATGCCATCGGCAATATTGTGCGCCGTGCCGTCCGGCGCCACGTCCGTAAGCATCGCCACAAAATCCGTATCCTGCGCAGACGAGCTGACGTAAAGCTCCGCGTGCACCGGGCCGGTCACCTCGAGATCCTGCGCCAGCGCCGGCGTCGAATAGACCAGCACGTCGCTCCGCGCCTCGTCGTCGCGCTGATCCTGCACGCCCACCGAAAGATGCCGCGCATCGCAGCACAACTGGCCGCCGCGCGTCGGCACGGGATTCTGCGGGTCCTCCGTGAACTCGTCCGCTGCGCCCGAAGCCGCGCTCGTGCTCAGCATTCCATCGCCAGACGCGGAATTCGCCTTGCCGTCCGACTGCAAATAGTACGAAGTCTCGCGCGCACCGGCCGGCGGCCACGAATCCGCATCGGCCCAAACATTTTTCCCCATCACGAAATAGCGCACCGGCTTTTCCTGCGCCACGCCGTTATCTTCGCCGCGCAGGATTGAGTCGTACCAGTCCATCATCACGCCGTAATAATCGACGTGGCCTTCCGGCGCAAAATCCACCGCGCCCACATTTCCGCCCCAGCCCGCGTGCCCGCCGGGAATAATCAGCAGCCGTTCGCCGTTCCGAGCGTCTTCGCTACCCGCGTGCTCTTTGATTCCGGCGTAATTCGCCAGCGTGCCGTATAAGAAGAGGTCGTACCAGCCGCCCATCTGATACACCGGAACTTTAATCCGCGAATAATCCGCGTCAATCGCCCACCGCTTCCAATAATCGTCATATTGCGAATGCTCGAGCCAATCCAGATACCACGGATCGAGCGCGACCAGGCCCTCATGCCCCTGCGACGGCGGCACATCCAGCGCCGTGTAGTTAATCAACGGCAGCGTGGCTATGAACTGCATCGGGTTCGTCTCGCTTGCGATCTGATGATCGATCTGATCCGCCGCAAGCTGCGTCGCCCAGGATTGCGCGAAATATTGCTGCAGCGCCCCATTTTGATACGCCCAATCCTTGTAATAATTCGACGAAGTGCACATCGGAAAAATTCCCGCCAGGTGCGGTGGATTTGCCAGCGCGGCCAGGAATTGCGTTGCGCCGTCGTACGAACCGCCCCACATGCCTACTTTGCCGTCCGATTTCGGCAACTTCGCGGCCCACTCGACGCTGTCGTAGCCGTCGTCAATCTCATGCTTGAACGGATACCATTCGCCCGGCGACGCGAACCGCCCACGCACATCCATATTCACCATGATGAATCCGCGCTGCGCGCCGCGGAGCGCCACGTCCATATTTTCGCCGCCGTCTTTGTTGTAAGGCGTGCGCGTCATCAGCACAGGAAACGGCCCATCCGCATCAGGCCAATATACGTCCGCGCGCAGCGAGACGCCGTCACGCATCGGCACCGCAACGTTATGCCGCACGATCACGTTGTAATGGGGAATATTCGGCCGCGTCGCGTAAGGCGCCGCCGCCGGATCAGGTGGATACGGCGAAGTCGCCGTAATCGGCCCCCCTCGCCCGCCGCGCTGCGCCCTCGGCCCCTGCAGCCCGAACCCCAGCGCAAACGCCAGCATCGTCACGAACAGCGCGCCTCGTCGCATCGCGTCCTCCTGAAATTCCGTGCGAGTATACCGCCTTTCCCGCCGCCTCTTGCGCCACAAGCAGCCTCGCGCGCCTAAAGGTCTTCTCGCGTCAACCCGGTATGCTTCGCTATTTTTGAAGGATTTTCGGCCCAAGTTCCACGGAGTCGTGGAAGGCCTAGGTGTATTCGCCTCGCGTCGGGTGGACTAGCTGGATGTGAGACGAACCCTTTTTCCGGTTTGGCTGCTCGCTCCAGCCAATCCGAAGAAGCGCCTGCAGCACTCGCTTGGCCTTGGTGCTCGGCCAGTAGCTCACCGTGCCGCGATCGATACGATCAGTTCTTGCGACGCTGGAGCCGGGTCCGCCGACTCTACCCTGTCCGCCAGTACGCGAAGCGCCAAGGCGCGCGCCGCACGCGCGGCCTCGGCTTTCGTCTTGCCGTAGACCATCACGCCCGGAAGAGAAGGCACCTCGGCGATCCAGCGGCCGTCCTCTTCACGATCAAACTCGATTTTAAGCTTGTAGGACATCCGTCTCCGCGCCTCTTGTTGTCTTTGGCCAAATAATACCAGCTTGCAACTATGCCTACAAACGAAGGCTCCAGCGAAACCCGCTCTAACTCAATAGGCGCGGAGCAAACTTCGCGGTTTGTGCGATGTGTGCGCTCCATCGAGTTCAGACCCGCAGGCCGATCGGTTTCGACGTTCTGTCACCGCCGAAAGGAGAGGCACGCATAGAGTTGCCGCCCGCTGTACCGTGTGATAGATTTCGCCCACTTTAGCTCGCGGCAGCGGCAGGCAGACTGGCTCAGCCCATCTGGATTGCGAGGACACATGAATCGTCGAGACTTTCTGAAAGCGAGCGCGCCGCTTATTGTTGCGCCCGCAATGGTTCCATACCGCGCCTTCGCGCA
>Ga0335073_10008131_pt1 | contig 14708 bp, 14 predicted proteins | sample Lox_Sample_22_FD_207093 | JGI IMG/M metagenome (GOLD analysis project Ga0335073, IMG submission 207093) | Soil microbial communities from Loxahatchee National Wildlife Refuge, Florida, United States - Lox_Sample_2.2 | ecosystem: Environmental > Terrestrial > Soil > Wetlands | place: USA... | reverse complement strand
AACCGCTGGCCGGAATGCACACCGCCGCGGCGAGCGCGTAGGCGGTGATGGCCTCGCTCATGCGGCTCGCGTTCGTGGCGAAGCTCTGCCCCATCGCCGGCAACGCCGTCACGATGATCGTGCCGTCGAGGTTCTGCATGAACTGCGCGCAGGCGACGATGAGCGCAATCTGCATCGAGGGCCGCGTGATGGCGGCCCTGAGCTCACGGAGCGGGGGCATCCCGCCATTCTACCGGGATCGCCGCCGTCAGGGCTCGGCGCGCTCGCCCCCCATCTGCTTTGTGATGTCATCGGCCAGCTGGCCGAGGAGGGCGCTCATCGCCGCGGCCTCACCCTGCGCGGAAGCTGCCGCCGATTGCGTGAGATGAACTGAGCGTCGTAGTACCGGGTTCGCCTGCGTGCCCTGGAGCAGCGTCCAGTCGGCGTCGAGCACGACCTCGCCCCCCTCTGGCTGAAAAGTCAGGATGTCGATCACCAGGCCGCGGCCGCTTGGCGGCGCGGGCGACTCGGGCGCGACGACCATGCCGGACGGCAGACGCTCGGCGAGATCCTGAGTCAACACGCGGCGGATCATCTCGCCGAGATCCCCGGCCCAGCGTTCCTGGGAGGAGATCTGCAGCTGGTTGTCGCTCTCGCCGCGCACCATGGACTCGCGATCGAGGGCCGGGGGAATGTGCACCGCATCCACTTTCACGGGCGCGCCGTGGCCGCCCGCCCCCGAGGGGGCGCCCGCGGAGACCGGATCGAGGGCGAAGAACCGCGTCGGCGGGCTCGAGGCGCAACCGGCGAGCGTCAACAGGGTAACCAGGACAATCAGCCGGTGTCTCATCGATCATCTCCTGCTCTTCCGCGGATGAGAGCCTCCGGGTGCCGGTCGAGGTAATCGGCGAGCGAGCGGACCGCGCGCGCCGTCTCGGCGATCTCCTGGACGGTACCGGAAAGTCCGTTCTGCGTCGCCGTGCCGCTCATCAGCCGGTTGGCGGACCTCGTGGTGGCGTCGAGGTCCGCCGCGGCGCGGCGCAGGCTGGCGATGACGACCGGAACCTGCGGTCCGGCCTTGGCGGTCATGCCGTGAATCTGCCGCAGCGCCGCATCGAGTTGCACGACCGCATCCTTCAGGCGGGGCGAGGAGGTCAACGCCGACACATGCTGGGTGATGTTCAACAGGTTGCGCGAGATCCGCTCGATCGGCACCTTGTTGATGCGCGTCACGATGCTCGCGATGCCGCCACCCTCGGCAACCGGAATCCGCGGCAGGCCCGCCAGCATGAGCGGGCCGGCCGGCGGTTTCGCGCCAGGGGTGATCTCGAGGCTCACCTGGTAGCTGCCGACGAGCGGCGGATTGCGCGCCAGGTGCGCGCGCAGCCCTTTGCCGATGAGGAGCGCGATCTCTGCCGACACTTCGGTTCCATTCGGGGCCGTAGCCGCGCCCTCGATGTGAAAGAGCGAAGGATAGATCGCCAGCGTGGCCGGAGTCGACAGATCACCCGTCTTCGGGTCATACGCGAAGCCCACGTCGCGCACTTCGCCCACGATGAAGCCGCGCAGCGTCACCGGATCGCCCCCCGCGAGCGAGCCCGCCTCGCTCCCGAGGGAGACCGCGTAGAGGAGCGGCCGTTCGGCGGTCGTCGGGGCGATGGGCTGCTGCTCCAGCCCGACGAAGCGGCGCGCCCGCCGGCCGGGCCCGGGGTTCATGACGATGGTGGGCCCTGAAAGCAGGGCGCCGAGCGAGGAGAGATGGTTCAGCGAAGGGTTGGCGCCTCGCAGCCAGAAGCGCGTACCCGTCGTCAGGAACCTGACGCCCTGCTTGTCGATCGATGCCGTGACGATCACTCCAGTGCCGGCGGGGTCGAGCGCGATGTCGGTGACATGGCCGATTTGCATGCCGCGCAGCAGCACGTCGGTGTTCTGCTTTTTCATCCCATGGGCATCGTCGAAGCGGATGGTGATGTCGGTGCCGCTGGTGAGGAGGGCGCGCACGCCCAGCCAGATGACGACGATCAGCGCCGCGATCGGTATCGCCCAGATCGAGCCGGGCCACCAGCCGCGGCGCACACCCGCCTGGACCCGCTCTGGGCTATTCACCGGCGTCCCACATCAGCCGCGGATCGAAAGTCACGGAGGCGAGCATGGTGAGCAAGGTCATCATCATGAACGCGATCGCCCCCCAGCCGGCATCCTCGGAGCCGAGGCCACCGAAATTGATGAGCGGCACGAAGAACACGATGGCGAAAGGATCGGTGTTCGACCACCGGCCCATCTCGGCGATGACCCGCAACACCCGCGTGCGCGCGACGAGGTGCCGCCGCGAGCCGCGCCAGACCGACAACACGCACCAGCCGAGCGAGAAGATCTTCACCGCGGGAGTCAGGATGCTGGTGCAGAAGATGAGCACACCGAGCGGGTAGAGGCCCGCCTTGAAGAGGTCCTGCACGCCGGTGAGGATCGTATAGCGCACCTGCTGACCGAGGTGGTCGGAGACGTTCATCGGGTAGATGTTGGCGGGAAAGACGAGGATCAGCGCGGCGACGAGCAGCGCGCCGGTCCAGGCCGTGGCATCGGGCTTTCGCAGCCGGAGCTTCGCGCCGCATCGCGGGCAGCGCCGCCCTTCGCGCGAGAGCGGCTGGACGAGATCGCAGGCCGTGCATCCCAACACCGGCTCGCCCTTGCCGGGATGCGTCTCGGGGCCTATCGCCCGCCAGACGGTGCGCTTGTCGAGGGTCGCCCGCGACAGCATGGTGAGGAATCCGGCGGCGATGAAGCAGGCTCCCCCCGGCTCGATGATGAGGTGCGCCTGATCGATGCTCATCAGGCGGAACCAGCCGATGCAGCCGGCGAGAAGATAGACATCCATCATGGCCCAGGGATCGAGCCAGAGCGCCCAGCGGAACGCGGCGCCCAGCCAGGAGGGGCGGCGATCGAGGCTGATCGAGGCGAGCACTGCGGTCAGGAGGCCGAAGCGCAGGAACGGGACGACGATGATCAGGAGCGCGCTCAATGCCGCGAGCAGGATCCAGCCATGCGCCCAGAGGATCGCCACCCCGACGGCGGTGACGGTCTGGGAATGCATGCCGAGCAGATCCACCCGCAGCAGCGGCAGCGCGTTGACCGGCACGAGCAGCAGCAATGTCGCGAGCGAGCAGGCGAGCGCCGCGCCGATGCTGCGCCCGTTGGTTTTCTCGAGATCGCTGCGGCAGGTGACGCAGACGGCGGTGTCGCGCCGCGACAGCCGCGGGATCTCCTCCAAAGCTCCGCAGTCGGGACAGGCGATCGTCACACCGTGCTGTAGCAACAGTGATGCCCGGGATTTGACTTTTGCGGCAAATCGCTTCGACAATGCCCCGGCTCGGCGCCTCCGAAAGGCCGGGGGGACTGATGCAGCCGTATCTTCTCGCTCCGCACGTGTACCCGTGCGTCAGCGGGCAACACGTGGTCCTGATGGACCTCGAGCGCGACAAGTACGTCGCCGTCGCCCCCGCAGACCGACTGGCCGCCTGGGTGCGCGGTTGGCCCGTCGGCTCCATGGATGCTGCGGTCACGCCGGACGACGCCGATGCCGGCGCGCGCACCCTGGTCTCGCAAATGCTCGCGCACGGGATGCTGGTCAGCGATCCGCACGTCGGCAAGCCGGCCGTTCCCGTCTCCGCCGCGCGCGCGGCCCGTACCCTGGTCGAGTTCGATCTGGACGATCGTCCCCGAACAGGCAGCGCGCTGCTCTGGCGCTTCGGCCGCAGCTACCTGCAGGCGCAGCTGTCCCTCAAGCTGCGCCCCATCCAGGCCATCATCGAGACCGTACGCACCCGCAAGAGGGTGAGCTCGACGTCCGACCTTCGGGACGTCGATCCGGCGCGTTTGCGCGCCCTGGTCGCCACGTTCACGCGGCTGCGGCCGCTCTTCTACACGCTACGGTCCGCGTGTCTGCTCGATTCCCTGACGCTCGTGCACTTCCTCGGCGCCGAGGGCATCCATCCCGATTGGGTATTTGGCGTCAAGACCGAGCCCTTCGATGCCCATTGTTGGGTCCAACATGGCGAGGTCGTGCTCAACGACGCGCCCGATCGGGTGCGGCAGTACTCGCCCATCCTGCTCGCGTAGCCCGCCATGTTTCGCTACGTGGCCTGCATCTGGAACGATCGGGATCCCGCCGCCGGCGATGCCGCGCGCGCCATGTTGCGGCGCCTCGACGCCTCGGGCCCTGACTGGCAGGTGGGCCTGCACGGTAGCGGCGTCGAGGTGCGCTACGCGAAAAGCGGCGCCAGCTCCAGCGCCGCGTACCTCCTGGCGGAGGGCGACGGCGTCGTGCTGGGGAATCTCTTCGCGCGCTCGCAGGAGGGCGCCTCCACGCCGGCGCCGGTGAACCTCGGGGCGGCGGACAGTCGCGCCATGCTCGACAGCAACGGGCGTCATCTCATCGAGAGCTTTTGGGGGCGCTACGTCGCCTTCCTGCACGATGCGCCGGCTCGTGCGACCTGGGTGGTGCGCGACCCCTCTGCCGGCCTGCCTTGCTACGTCGTGCGCTGCCGCGGTGTCGACATCTACTTCTCATGGATCGACGACATCACCCCTCTCCTGGACGCGCCGCCGCGGGTCAACTGGCCCTACCTCATCGCTGCCGTCTGCTTCCTGCGGGAGCATTCCCATGGAACCGCCCTGCGAGAGGTCACCCAGGTCGTGGGAGGAGAGTGCGTCGAGACGCGTGCGGGCGTCTCGAAGCGCTACTTCTACTGGGATCCGCTGCAGATCGCCAACACGGAGGTCATCGAAGACCTCGAGGCAGCGGTGACGGCGCTGCGGCAATGCGTGCGCGATGTCATCCATGCCTGGGCGCGCTGCTACGATCACCTGCTGCTGTCGCTGTCCGGCGGCCTCGACTCCTCGATCGTGCTCGCTTGTCTCCGGGACGCGCCGTCGCGTCCGCGGGTGACCTGCTTTCATTACTATCCTCTCGGCGCCGACCTCGACGAGCGGGCATTCGCACGCGCGGCCGCCGCGAAGGCGGGACTGGAGTTGGTCGAGCGCAGCCGCGACTCCTCCTACAGCCTGCAGCCGCTGCGCGCCATCCACCGCGCGCCGGAGCCGACCAACTACCCGTATTTCCTCGAGCACAGCCGGCTCGATGCGCAGCTTGCCGCCGAGCGCGGCGCGAGCGCGATCTTCATCGGACATGGGGGCGATCAGCTCTTCTACCAGGAGCGCGCGGAGTGGGCGCCAGGGGATTTCCTCCACCGCCGGGGGCTGCGCCCCGGCGTGCTGCGCGTGGCGCTCGATGCCGCCCAGATGGATCAGATCTCCTTCTGGCGGGTGCTGCAGCAGGCCGCCGCGGGTTATTTCGCGCACCGGCGTTGGAGCATCCTGGAGGAGGCGGGACGGTTGCGGCCGTTGCTGGTGCCGGCACGGGTCGCGGAGGCGAAGCGCAGCGGCACTTTCCTCCATCCGCTGCTGCGCCATCCGCGGGGTGCGCCGAGCGGCAAGCTCTGGCACGCCCACCAGGTCAGCCAGCCGTTCGATTTTTACGATCCGCTGGGGCGGGAGGGCGAGGCGGAGCGGCTCTCGCCGCTCTGCTCGCAGCCGCTGACGGAGCTCTGTCTGCGCATCCCCACTTACGTGCTGACTCACGGCGGCTGGGACCGGGCCGTGGCCCGCCGGGCGTTCTACCACGACCTGCCGCCCGAGATCCGCAACCGCCGCAACAAGGGTGGGATCGAGGAGCACCTGCGCCTCACCCTGGAGCACAACCGCGGCTTCCTGCGCGAGCTGCTGTTGGACGGTGCGCTGGTGAGGGAGGGAATCGTCGACCGGGCCCGCGTGGCCGAGGTGCTCTCCGGCAGGGCCACCCCCATCGCCTCCGGCTCCGGCGAGCTGCTCGAATACGCCGGAACCGAGGCCTGGCTGCGTCGCTGGGAGACTGTGTAGGATATGATCCACAAAGAGGGGGGCTTTCGCCCCGCCGCGCATTTCTCGGTTTAGAGGGATAGGGATTGGAAAAAAGAGACATGGGCGAGGTCACGCGCCTTCCGGTATCGGGGCGAGCCGACGAGTTCGTGGAGCGGTTGTGCCGTACGCACGAGGCGCAACTGCTGGCCTATCTCACCCAGATGCTGGGCAGACCCGAAGTCGCCCGCGAGGTGGCGCAGGACACTTTCGAGCAGATGCATCGGACGTACCGCCCCGAGCAGGTGCTGTTTCCGCGCGCCATGCTCTTCAAGGTGGCGACCAATTTCGCGCTGATGCATCTGCGCCGGCGTCGGCTCGAGAACGCGATGATCGCCGGCTCGGAGGGAATGGAGGAAGTGCCCGACCAGCGCATGGGGCCGGACCGGCAGGCAATGGCGGATGAGATCAGAGATCATTTGACTAATGTGATCAAAGAGTTACGCCCCAATCTTCGAAATGTTTTCGTGATGGCACACGTACAGGGCAAACCCCGCAGGGAGATCGCCGCCGCGCTCGGCATCTCGGAAAAGCGGGTGGACAAGCGCATGACCAAGGCGCTCAAGACCTGTCGCGACCGTCTGTCCTCCCGTGGCATCGACCTGGCGGAGGTTGAGTGAGTATCTGGGGCTTCCTCAATCGTCACCGGATTCGTCATCAGGCAGCCAGGTGGCATACCCGCATCGGCCGCCGCCTCACGATCGCGAAGCGCCAGGCGTTCGAGGCGTGGATCGCCAACCCTGGGAACGCTCGGGAATTCAACGCTCAGCGCTATCTTCTTGATGTAACAATGGAGCTGAAGGGGCGTCCGTGCTCCGACCTCCTGGACAGTGTCACCGGTGCGATGCCGGCACGTTCGTGGGCAGTGTGGACGTCGAGCGCCGTAACGGCCGCCGTGGTGCTGTTGGTTGGGATTGGATGGTCGCTGCTGCGCAACGACGGTTACGTGGGGCAGACGTACCACACGGCGACCGGAGAGATCCGTAACGTGGTTCTGCCGGACGGCACCATCGTTGGCCTGGACACTCAGACCGACCTCGAGTGGGTCGGCAGCCCGAGCGATCGGCGGGTGCGGCTGCTGCGCGGCGAGGCGTACTTCCAGGTCGTGCACGATGCCAGCCGGCCGTTCCGCATCATGCTTGCGCACAGCCAGGTGCAGGTGCTCGGGACCCGTTTCGATGTCTATCAGATGGCCGACGGTGACGTCCGCGTCAGTGTCATGAGCGGCACGGTGGCCGTCGAGGCACTGGATGACGGTCAGGGCGTGCCTTCCTGGAGCAGGCGCCTGAGGTCCGGCCAACAGATCGAATACTCGCCGGTGGGCCTCGTGGCCGACGTCCATTCCATCGTGGCGCCGAAGGTCATCCGCTGGCGCGAGGGCATGGTGGAGACCCAGGGTGAGCCGCTGAAGGACTTCGTCAGCGACATCAGCCGCTACACCACCGAGCGCATCGTGATCGCCGACCCGCGTGCCGCCACGCAGCAGGTGGGTGGCGCCTTCAGCGTTCGCAACGTCGACGCGACGCTCGATCGCCTGAGCCACATCGCTCCCGTCACCGTCACGCACGAGCAGGACGAGGTCATTCTGGGCTACCGGGCGGCGGTGCCGGCAGGCCGGGTTCCGGGGTCGGGAGCTCGCTGAGCTGCCGCTTTCAGATCGGTTTGGACATTACTAACTACAGAGGATTACCAGTATGTTGATTCTTACCAGGCGCGTGGGTGAGACCGTCATGATCGGGGACGATGTGACCATCACCGTTCTCGGGGTCAAGGGCAATCAGGTGCGCGTCGGCATCAATGCACCGAAGAGCATCGCGGTGCATCGCGAAGAGATCTACGAGCGCATCAAGAGAGAGCACGCCGCCGAGGCCGCGGAAAAGCAAAAAACGGGGTTCGCCTCGGCTCCGCCCGCCTGACGGGGATTGGGGAAGCGTCGCGGATGGAACCCCATCCGCGGCGACTGCCGCCGGGTGATCGTTTTTTCGCCCAGCGCCGCCGGGGGTGTTTATAATTAAATGTAAAGGCAGCCCGGTGAGAGGCGTTACGAATAACAATGCGCTACCAGCACTCGAGGGAAGAAAGCGCCGCGATCCTGCGCCGAGCGCTGCAGCTGATGTCGCCCCACAAGGCCGGTTACCATCCGGTGAGCTACGCGGTGTGGTACGAGCACGCCGCCGACCTCAACCCTGGCCTCACCCGGGAGCTCGATAAGCTCCTCGCCGGCGACGGCCTGCTGTCGGATACCGAGATCTGCCGGCTCCACGCCCTGCACATTGCCGGGCGCGACGTGCAGGCTTTCGAGCTGGCGCAGAGTCAGCTCCGTGAGGTGCTCGGGGATTCGGAGAAGGAGGCCGCGCACGCGGAGAGTACCGTCAAGCGGTTCACGCTGACTCTGGACGATGCCATCTCGGAGGCGCGCAAACACGAGGGCGGCGGCGACGTCTTCGCCGAGAGAGTCAGCCGGGTGCTGGCCGAGGCCTCCATGCTGCAGACCGTTCTCGGACTGCTGCATCGGCAGCTCGCCCGGCAGCGCGAAGAGGTCGACCACGTCATGGTGCGGCTGGAGCGCGCCCAGACAGAACCGCTGCGCGATCCTCTCACCGGCCTCAACAACCTCCACGGCCTGCGCCGCGCGGTCGAGGCGCGGGAGAGCGCGGAGCTCATCGGCGCCGTCTTTCTCGCCGTCGACGTCGATCACTTCAAGCGCGTCAACGACACCCACGGGCACGTCATCGGCGACAAGGTGCTGGCCCGGGTCGCCGACATCCTGCGCGAGCACCAGCGCGGCGAGGACATGGCCGCGCGCCTGGGGGGCGATGAGTTCGCGCTGCTCCTGTGCGGCAAATCCTGCGAGGACGCCGCCATTCTGGCGGAGAGCATTCGCGCCACCGCCACTCGTACCGTCATCACCCATGCCGACGGAATGCAGTACCCCGGCGACGTTACGCTATCCATCGGTCTCGCCACAGGGGAGCCCGGCGACACCCTGGAATCCCTACGCCATCGCGCCGACGAGGCGCTCTACGACGCCAAGGACGCTGGCCGCAATCGCGTCGCGCTCGCCCCGGCTAACCCCGCCGTTACCTGACGCGCCGACGTCGTGCGCCCAGGCACATGGATGTGCCTCGCCTCGCTAACACTCGGTAACGTTGACCGCCAGGCCGCCCTGCGAAGTCTCCTTGTAGATCGTCGACATGTCGGCTCCGGTCTGACGCATGGTCGCGATGACGTGATCGAGCGAAACCTTGTGCGAGCCGTCGCCGCGCATGGCGAGCCGCGCGGCATTGATCGCTTTGACGGCGCCCATGGCGTTGCGCTCGATGCAGGGGATCTGCACCAGGCCGCCCACCGGGTCGCAGGTCAGGCCGAGGTTGTGCTCCATGCCGATCTCGGCCGCATTCTCGATCTGCTCGTTGCTGCCCTGCAGCGCGGCCACCAGGCCGGCCGCGGCCATGGAGCAGGCGACACCGACTTCACCCTGACATCCCATCTCGGCGCCCGAAATCGAGGCGTTGCGCTTGTAGAGCATGCCGATGGCGGCCGCGGCGAGCAGGAAACGCACCACGCCCTCGTCGCTGGCTCCGGGCTCGAAGCGCCGATAGAAGTGCAGCACGGCCGGCACGATGCCCGCCGCGCCGTTGGTCGGCGCCGTCACGACGCGACCGCCGGCCGCATTCTCCTCGTTGACGGCCAGGGCGAACGCATTCACCCAGTCCATCGCATCGAGCGGCCGGGACGGCCCGCTCTCCGACAGGACGCGGTAGAGCTTCGGCGCGCGCCGCCGGACTTTCAGCGGGCCCGGCAGCACGCCGCTCTGGTGGAAGCCGCGCTCGACACAGCCCCGCATGACTTCCCAGAGGTGCAGCACGCCGGCGCGCACCTGCGCCTCGCTCCTCCAGGTGCGCTCGTTCGCCAATACGAGCTCGAAGAGCTCGAGCCCGTGCTCTTTGCACAGCGCCAGCAGCTCGGCCGCCGAGTTGAAAGGGTAGGGAGGCTGCGCGTGCTCGGTGGCCTCGCGGGCCTGGCTTTCTCCGCCGCGGACGATGAAGCCGCCTCCGATGGAGTAATACTCTTCCTCGCGTAGCGTTTTGCCGTCCGCGGAAGCTGCCGCGAAGCGCATGCCATTCGGATGCCCCGGCAGACGCTCGGTGCGAAGCAACAGCAGCTGCGCCTTCTCGTCGAAGTCGATCTCGTGCTTGCCGAGCAGGCGGATGCGATGGCTCGCCCGGATGCGCTGCAGGGTGGGCTCGATGCTGTCGGGATCGACGGTCTCGGGGTCGCCCCCCTCCAGTCCCACGAGCACGGCGCGGTCGGTTCCGTGGCCGAGGCCCGTCAGAGCGAGTGAGCCGTACAGGCGTGCCGTCACCTGTTGTGTCGTGGGGAGGAGCCCGTCGCGCTCCAGGCCGAGGACGAACTCGCGCGCCGCGCGCATCGGACCCATGGTGTGGGAGCTCGATGGCCCGATGCCGATCTTGAAGATGTCGAAGACGCTCAGGGACATATTGCGGCAACCTCGCGCCGGCTCTGCCGGCCATCCTATATGAGGTGATTATGGGTCAATCGGACGGGCGCAGCCTGTCCGGTTGCGACGGCCACTGGCGTAATTAGCGACCCCTGAGGCGCCGCAGCTGACGTCTTTGGTGCTTGTCTGGACGCTCATCCGGCCGCGGGGTCAAGGCTGCGGCAAGACGCATCCGTTGCGCGTGCTGTTCACGCCTAGCTTGGCTGGCGTCCGTCTCCAAGTAGCAGGCCGCTGCTTCCTTGGCCGGCCCGCGCCGCTCCGGGATCGCGACCACGATGCATTCGAAGTCGATGCCGCCCCGGGCAAAGGTCACGACGTCCCCCGGCGCCACGCCGTGGGACGGGCGCACGCGCGCGCCATTGAGGTGCACTTTGCCGCCGCCCACGGCTTGCGCGGCCAGGGAACGGGACTTGAAGAGCCGAACGCCGAAGAGCCAGCGGTCGAGGCGTGCGCTTCCCGGACCGGTCTCCATGCTGCTTCAGGAAACCAGCCGGCCGCCCTTCACCACGGCACGGCAGGGATTGAAGCCGCTCCAGTAGCCGAGCTCTTCCGGCTCCCGGATGCTCCAGGCCACGAAGTCGGCCGCTTTGCCCGGGGCGAGCGAGCCGCGCTCGTCCTGCATCGCGAGGGCGCGCGCGGCGTGCCGGGTGACCCCCGCCAATACTTCCTCGCAGGTCAGGCCGAAGAGGCGGGTGGCCATGCTCATCGCCAGCAGCAGGGAGCAGCCCGGCGCCGATCCGGGATTGCAGTCCGTCGCCACGGCCATGTCGGCGCCGGCCGCGCGCAGCGCCGCCAGCGGCGGCAGCTGTTTCTCCGCCAGGCAGAAGAAAGCCACCGGCAGCAGCACGGCCACCGTGCCCGCGCCGGCCAATGCCTCGGCCTCCTTCCCGGTCGCATATTCCAGATGATCGCAGGAGAGCGCGCCGCGGCGGGCCGCGAGCAGGCTGCCGCCGAGATTGGACAGCTGCTCGGCGTGCATCTTCACCGGTATGCCGAGACGACCGGCGGCGTCAAAGAGCCTCTCCGCCTGTTCGACGCCGAATCCGATATTTTCGCAGAATATGTCGACGGCATCGACCAGTCCTTCTCCGTGTAGCTTCGGCAGCCATTCCGCCGCGATGTCATCGATGTAGGCGTCCGGCCGGCCCGCATACTCCGGCGGCAGGGCATGGGCGGCCAGCAGAGTCGTGCTGACGGTGACCGGCAGAGTCCGTCCCAGCGCCCTGGCGACCCGCAGCATCTTGGCCTCGTCCCGCAGGCTGAGACCGTAGCCCGACTTGATCTCGACCGTGGTGACGCCTTCGGCGAGCAGCGCCCGCAACCTGGGCAGGCTCTCATCGAGAAGCTGCTGCTCCGAGGCGCCCCGTACCGCCCGCATGCTGGAGAGAATCCCGCCGCCGGCGCGGGCAATCTCCTCGTAGGAGCGGCCGCGCAGCCGTTGCGCGTATTCCGTGGCACGCGTGCCCGCGAACACCAGGTGGGTGTGACAGTCGATCAGGCCGGGAGTCAGCCAGCCGCCTCGCAGGTCGTGCGACTCGTCCGGGCGGTACGCGGCGGGAATATCCTGCTCCGCGCCAACCCACTCGATGCGCGAGCCCCTCGTGAGGAGAGCGCCTCGCTCGTGGCGGGTCATCGCGGCGTCGCACGTGGCGATGCCAACGTTTCGCCAGAGGTGCAGGCTTTCGGACATGGGCGCGATACTACTCTGGCGTCAGGTCGCCCGAGTGGGTACAATGCGCGCCCCCACGGGCCTCGGCCGCGGGGGACGAGACCAGAAAAGCCCCCCGAGGGGCTTTTTGTTTTTTGAACGAATGAATGGGCCTGAGGGCCCTTTATTTTTTATGGCCGAAACGGCCCAGGCCGTTTCCGGGTTTCTGACTACCATGCCCGCAACCTTGCGAGAGCGGCTCATCGCCCTCATTGAGCCCCTCGTCGGGCGGCTGGGCTACGAGCTCGTGGAGCTCGAGCATACTGCGGGACGCGGTAGCGCCGTGGTGCGACTCTTCATCGACTGTCCCCAGGGAGTGGGGCTTGCGGACTGCGAGCGCGTGAGCCGCGAAGTGTCGGCTCTGCTCGATGTCGAGGACCCGATACCCACTGCGTATTCGCTCGAGGTCTCGTCGCCGGGTTTCGACCGGTTGCTGCGCACCCCGGCGCATTTCGCGCGCTTCGTCGGCTCGCGCGTGGCGGTGGAGCTGACGGTGCCGCGCGCGGGGCGGCGCCGCTACACCGGCACGCTCCTGGCGGCCGACGAGGCCGGCATCGCGCTCGAGGTCGACGGCGAGCGCGTTGCGATGACTTTTTCCGAGATTGGCAAGGCCAGGCTGACGGGCCAGGCAGATTAAAACGAGGGGTTGGCGGCGGCCACTCAACGCTGGCGAGAGGTGACAGTAGTGAACAAGGAAATCCTGATGGTTGTCGATGCGGTCTCCAACGAGAAAGGCGTCGACAAGGAAGTGATTTTCGAGGCGCTCGAGGCGGCTCTGGCGTCGGCTACCCGCAAGAAACACGGCGAAGAGTGGGATGCGCGAGTTGCCATCGATCGCAAGAGCGGGGACTACGAGACCTTCCGCCGCTGGAAGGTGTTTGCCGACGACTCGACGGAGCTCGAGGCGCCGGAGCGTGAGCTGCGGATGGAGGATGCGCGCGAGCTCGACCCGAAGGCCGAGATCGGCGGCTTCGTCGAGGAGCCGATGGAGTCCGTGTCGTTCGGCCGCATCGCGGCGCAGCAGGCCAAGCAGGTCATCGTGCAGAAAGTGCGCGAGGCGGAGCGCCAGCAGGTCGTGGACGCTTACCAGGATCGGGTCGGGACGCTCGTCAGCGGCGTCGTCAAGCGCGTCGACCGCAACGGTATCTTCGTGGACCTCGGCTCCAACGCCGAGGGCTTCGTGCCGCGGACCGACATGATTCCGCGCGAGCAGGTGAAGGCGCAGGATCGGATCAAGGCGTTCCTGAAGGAAGTGCGCTCGGAGCTGCGCGGGCCGCAGCTCTTCCTGACGCGCACCGCCCCGGAGTTTCTGATCGAGCTCTTCAAGCTCGAGGTGCCGGAAGTCGGCCAGGGCCTGATCCAGATCCTGGGCGCCGCGCGCGACCCCGGAGTGCGCGCCAAGATTGCGGTGCGCAGCAACGACCCGCGCATCGACCCGGTCGGCGCCTGCGTCGGCATGCGCGGATCGCGCGTGCAGGCGGTCTCCAACGAGATCGCCGGCGAGCGTGTCGACATCATTCCCCACAACGAGAACCCGGCGCAGTTCGTCATCAACGCGATGTCGCCGGCGGAAGTCATGTCGATCGTGGTGGACGAGGACGCGCACAGCATGGACATCGCGGTCGCGGAGGAGAAGCTCTCGCAGGCGATCGGCCGCGGCGGGCAGAACATCCGCCTCGCAAGCCAGCTCACCGGCTGGGAGCTCAACGTCATGACGGAGTCCGATGCCGAGGCGAAGAGCGAGTCCGAGGCCAAGACGCTGGTGCAGTTGTTCATGAAGCAGCTGGACGTCGACGAGGACGTGGCCACCATTCTCGCGCAGGAGGGATTCTCGACCGTCGAGGAGATCGCCTACGTACCGCAGGCGGAGCTTGCCTCCATCGAGGAGTTCGACGAGGAAATCGTCAAGGAGCTGCGCAATCGCGCGCGCGACGTGCTGTTGACGCAGGCGATCGCGAGCGAGGAGACACTGGATCAGTCGATGCCGGCGGACGACCTGCTGCTGCTCGAGGGCATGAGCCCGGATCTCGCGCTCGCGCTGGCGCGGCGCGGCGTGCGCACGCGCGAGGATCTGGCCGAGCAGTCGGTGGAGGATCTGAAAGACATCGAGGGGCTGGCGGCCGACGAAGCCGGCAAGCTCATCATGACAGCCCGGGCCCACTGGTTCCAGGCGGGACAGGCCTGAGGTACGAAAAGTATGGCGGAAGTGACGGTTTCCCAGTTTGCCGAGGTCCTGAAGGTGCCCGTGGATCGGCTGCTCGTGCAGCTCGATCAGGCGGGCATCAAGGTCAACGGCCCCGACGACCGGATCAGCGACGATGCGAAGCTGGAGCTGCTGACGCATCTTCGCCGCAGCCACGGCGGCGCGGAGAGCGAGCGCGATGCGGCGCCCCGCAAGATCACGCTGAAGCGCAAGACGCAGAGCGAGCTGAAGCTCGCGAGCGCACAGGGGCGGGCGCGTACGGTCAGCGTCGAGGTCCGTCAGAAGCGCACCTACATCAAGCGCGACGTGCTCGAGGAGCAGGCGCGCCACCAGCAGGACGAGAT
>Ga0335073_10008130_pt1 | contig 14710 bp, 15 predicted proteins | sample Lox_Sample_22_FD_207093 | JGI IMG/M metagenome (GOLD analysis project Ga0335073, IMG submission 207093) | Soil microbial communities from Loxahatchee National Wildlife Refuge, Florida, United States - Lox_Sample_2.2 | ecosystem: Environmental > Terrestrial > Soil > Wetlands | place: USA... | reverse complement strand
GGCTGTCAGCTTGGACGCGGCGGCGGCGCGGGTCGAGCTCGCGCGGCGGTGGCTGCTGGCGTTCGGGCCGGCGCCGGTCTCCGACCTGCAGTGGTGGGGCGGCTGGACCGCCGGGCAGGCCAAGGCCGCGCTGGCGGCGCTGCCGGTGAAGGGGGTGGACCTGGACGGGCAGCCGGGCGTGCTGCTCGCCGGGGACGAGGAGTTCGACGACTCGGCGCCGCCCGTGGCGAACCTGCTGCCCGCGCTGGATCCGACACCGATGGGCTGGCAGGCGCGCGGGTGGTTCCTCGGCCCGCACGGGCCAGCGTTGTTCGACCGGACGGGCAACATCGGGCCCACCGTGTGGTGGGCGGGCCGGGTCGTCGGCGGCTGGGCGCAGCGTGCTTCTGGCGAGGTGGTGTACCGGCTGCTCGAGGACGCCGGCGCCGAGGCAGCGGCGGGCGTCGCGGCGGAGGCCGGGCGGCTGGAGTCATGGCTGGGGTCGTCCCGGGTGACGCCGCGCTTCCGCACGCCGCTTGAGCGCGAGCTGTCCGCCTGAGTCCGGCCTGAGCGGCATCGATCCCTTTTCACTGGTCCTTGGCATCTCCTGCCAGCAGGGGGAAGAAGTGACCGGCGATGTCGCCGAGGACGCCGATGATGAGCTTGGGTGTCAGGTCTGCTTCGGGGTGACTGAGTTCGGCCGCGAGGTGCACGCCCATGTCCCTGGCCCTGGTGATGATGGCGGGCGCGATGCCTTTGCCGAGGGTGCTCAGGCCCTTGCCCACAACCTCGGGATCCATCGTCCACGCCGGCACGGCACGAGCCTCGATGGCCGCCCAGGTTCGCGGGTCGCGGGGGGTGGCGAGCGAGAAGACGTGCTCGAAGGTGGCGGCTGAGGCGTCCCGCTGGGTGAACGGCTCGCCGAGTCCCCACGTCTTGCGCAGCGTGGCGATCAGGGAGGTGTGCCGGTACTCCTCGTTGTACACCGACCCCGCTTCGACCCACGGCGAGACGATGACGGCCGGAACCCGGTACCCCGAACGGTCGAACGTGAACCCGAACTCGCCGGGCGGCGCGGACGGGTCCGGCGGCGGGACTGGCCCAGGCGGGACGTGGTCGTAGGTGCCTCCGGGCTCGTCCCAGCCGATCAGCAAGGCGGTGTTCCACACGTTGGCACCGGTGCCGGAGATGGCGGACCGGTAGGCGGTGAACACCCGCGCAAGGAACGCCTCACCTGACAGCATCGAGGACGGGCTGTCCATCGCCAGGTCCACGGTGTCTGAGAACGAGCGGCTGAACGCGGGATGGTAGTCGCCGTGGCCTGCGAGCATGTTCGGCTCGATCAGCGAGAAGTCCGGCAGGGTGCCGGCCGCGGCGTCGGCCTCGAACTCGGCGAAGGGCACGAAGTGGGTGGCCAGCCGGTGCTTGAGGCGGGGGAAGTGGATCACGCCGGTGAACGACAGCGGCATCGGCTCCATGACGTAGACCTTCCAGGTCTTGCCGTGGGCCTCCAGCCGTTCGAAGATCGTCTCGGCGTCGTTCTTCTCCAGCCATTTCCTGACCGGGCTGTTGACGACAAAACCCGAAGAGGTGGCCGCGGTCCAGAACGACCTGTTCATGAAGGTCTGGGACGGCACCTCGCTAAACCAGTGGTCGAAGACGCCGAAGTCCCTGGCGATGCCGTTGAGCACCGGCAGCTGGCCGGGCGTGCACCCGGTCATGATGTGGGCGTACTCGTCGTAGCTGGGCTGGCGGCCGGTCTCGCCAGTGAACGTCGAGATGTAGTCGGCGACGAAACCGTCCATCGTCGGCGCCGCCCCTGGCGGCGGCGCGTTCCACGGAGCGGTCACGGCATCCCCGATCTTGAACCGGTTGTGGTCGTCGAGGATGCCGTACAGCTGGGTGTTGGTGTGGTAGTACTCTTCGCCCGAGTCCGGGTTGGGCGAGTCCATGTCGGTGGCGACCGTGTAGGGAACCACCGTGCGCTCGGCGCCGTGCTCGGCCCACGCCGGAATCGGGTTGCTCAGGTCCTTGCCGATGACCCCGTCGAAGATCTTGCCGTCGCCGGGGCCGTACAGGTGCCCAAGCACGTTGTCCAGCGAACGGTTCTCGAACAGCACCACCACGACGTGATCCAGGGCGTGCGACCTGTCCGGTGCGGGCATCAGCCGTGCCTCCCTACCACTACCCCGCCTACCACTACCCCGCGGAATGATCATGCCCTGTCTGGTCTGGAATCATCACCCGCCTCATGGAAGGGGGACAGCCGGCTACCAGTAGCGGGGCTGGGCGGGGATCGTCTCCAGGTCGGCGAGGAGCAGGTCGCGGTCTTCCTCCGCGGCGATGTCCTCAGCGGCGGCCAGGGCCCGGTCGGTGTACTCGCGCGCCTGCGCGGCGTCACCGGCGACGGCGTGGGCGCGGGCGATCGCCTCGTAAGCGAACGCCAGGTCCCAGTCGCCGATGCCGTTCTCCTGGCACAGGTCGAGGACGCGGCGGGCGTGGTGGAGCGCGGGCTCGGGGCGCCCGAGCACCGCGTAGACGCGGGAGACCTGCCACTCGCCGCGGGCCAGGTGCGCCGGGGTCACCGCGGGAGACTGGCCCCAGTGGTAACGCGAGGCGTGCGCCGTGTGGATCATGCGGTCGTCGTCGGCCCTGGTCCGCCCCTCCTGCTCGAGCAGCCGCCAGGTCTCGTTGAACAGCTGCCTGGCCAGCAGCGTGGCGTCGGTGACACTGCCGGTGCCCGGCGCGCTCATGGGGGTCGCGGTCTCCGCGTGCGGGTCAAGCTCTGTCATGACGGCCTCGATTCCTTCGGAAAGCACGTGGTCGATGCGGTGCAGCGCGCCGCGCAGGCGGGTGACGCGGGCGTCCAGGCGCTGCCGGTGGCGGCGGATCAGCTCATCGACGGTCTGGTGGTCACCGTCCTGCCACGCGGCCACAGCCGCCCGCACCTGGTCAAGCGGCAGGTCGAGCGAGCGCAGGAGCTGCACGAGGCGGGCTTGCGCCACCTGGTCACGGGTGTACAGCCGGTAGCCGGTCGTCTTGGCGACAGCGGCCGGCCGCAGCAGCCCGACCCGGTGGTAGTGCCGCAGCGCCTTGGCGGTCAGCCCGCTGCGCCGTGCCATCACCCCGACGGTCAGCAGCCCGTGCGGCCCGTGCAGCCCGTCGGGCGGTTCCTGCTGTTCCTGCTCCATAGCGATCACCGTAGAGCCTTGCCCCGGGGCAACCTCAAGCAGCCATGATCGCCGCATGCAGGCAGCGGCGAGACATGACTGGCTGGTCCGGGAGACACTGTGGGCGTGACCGCTGACACTGATGTGAAGCTGCGCGACCGGGCGGCCGCCGTGCTGCACGGAAACGACGCGGGCGCCTGGACGAAGGCGTCGCCGCATCTGTACCCGCACCAGTGGAGCTGGGACAGCGCGTTCATCGCGATCGGCTGGGCGCACCTGGACGTCCGGCGAGCGATCCGTGAGCTTGAGCAGCTGTTCGCGGCACAGTGGTCGACGGGCCTGGTGCCGCACATCGTGTTCCGGGCGGGCCCGGACCAGCCGTACTTCCCCGGGCCCGAGTGGTGGGACTGCGCCGTCTCTCCGGCGGCGCCGCCGGCCCCGATACAGACGACCGGGATCTGCCAGCCACCGGTGCACGCGCTCGCGCTGCGGCGGATCTGGCAGCTGACGCCGAAGGCGCAGCGGCCGGAGATCCAGGCGCGCCTGAAGGCCCTCTACCCGCGCGTCGTGCGGTGGCATCGGTACCTGGCCACGGGGCGCGACCCCGAGGCTTCGGGACTGGTGACCGCCTACCACCCGTGGGAGGGCACCGACAACTCCCCGCGCTGGGACCACGCGCTGGGGCGCATCGAGGTAGCCACGCCCGGCCCGTACACCCGGCTGGACACCGCCACGATCGGGGACCCGTCGCAGCGGCCCACGGACTGGGACTACGACCGGTACCTGTGGCTGGTCGGCCTGCTGCGCAAATACCGGTACGACGACGCGGAGATCCACCGGCACTACCCGTTCCTGATCAAGGACGTGTTCTTCAGCGCCGTCCTGGTGGCGGCGAACGCCGCCCTCCTTGCGCTGGCGGACGTCGCCGACGCCAGTGCTGACGATCGCGACCAGCTGGCACGCTGGCTGGACCGCGGCCGCTCAGGGCTGGCCGGCTGCTACGACGCTGAATCGGGACTTTGCGTCGACTACGACGTCCGCAACGCCGAGCGGATAAGGATGCGGACGTTCGCGGGCTTCGCGCCACTGTTCGCCCGGACCACGGACGCCCGCCAGGCCGCCGCCCAGCTGCGGGTGCTTGACTCCGGGGACTTCTGCGGCAACCCGGGGTTCCGCTGGCGGCTGCTGCCGAGCACGAGTCCGGCCGAGCCGGCGTTCCAGCCGCACAACTACTGGCGTGGCCCCGTCTGGCCGATCATCGACTGGCTGCTGTGGCAGTCGCTGAGCGAGCTCGGGCACTCCGGCCGCGCGGATGAACTGCGCCGCGACTCACTCGGCCAGATCGCTGGCGCCGGGGACTTCGCCGAGTATTTCGACCCGTTCACGGGCGACGCGCTCGGCTCGCCGCAGCAGTCCTGGACCGCCGCCGTCACGCTGGACTGGCTGGCGGCGCAGACCCTTCCCTCAGGTGTTAGCTAGCCCATCATGAGGGAGATGAGGTCCGCGCTCATGCTGGCCCAGGGATCGGCCAGATGACCACGAACTATCCGTCTAATTGACCGCAGATGGTGTCCGTTAGCCGCCGGTCGCTACCGCGGCTTCGACGTTGTCGAAGAGGGCCTCGAGGATCAGGTCGTGTAGTGGCTCGATGCGCATCCGCCAGATCTCTTCGAACCCGCCGGCCGCGTCGCCCTCGACCGTGTGCCGCAAGACCGTGGCGCCCGCCGCCGACTCGACTTCGAACCAGTGCACCGCCTGCAGCTCAGCGGGCCTGACCACGCGGAACGCGCGCACGGCACCGGGGCGGTCGAACTCTTCCCAGACCATCAGCCCGGCGTTGTAAGTACGGTCGCCCCGCGGCTGGGGAACTGGAGCGATATGCGCCGGCCAGACGTTGCCGAAGTCCGCGATGAGCGCGGCAATACGGCTGGGCGGCGCCGCCACCGTCCGCTCGTGGACGTTCCTGATCTCCACGCGGCATGCCTCAGGCGCGTGCGGACTCGGCCGTGCGGCGGAAGCCTTCAAGCTCCATCGACATGTACCTGCGCGCCAGGCGGCCCGCGAGTGCGTGCACCAGCGGGGCAAGGGGCCCGTGCTGGCGGAGGGTGAGGGTGATCACCGCTCGTTCCCCGTCCGCCGCCACGATGTGCTCGCCAGCCGTGGTCACTCCGGCGGCGGTCGTCTGCCAGGTGAAAGAGCGGCCGGGGTCGAGTTCGGTCACGCGCCAGCGCGCCTTGGGCAGGCGAGGCTGCCTGACGATGGCTTCGCTGCCGATCCGCAAGGGCCCGGTGTCCACCCGGTGCACCTCGCGCATGCTCGCGGTCATCTGGGGCCAGCGTTCCAGGTCGGTGAACAGGCGCCAGACCTCCTCGGCCGGCGCGCCGACTGCGGTCGTCATGTGATGTTCCATGCTTACTGATGTACCATTTGGTACATGACGAGCGCAACCCCTAAACAGAAGCTTCTCGCGGCGGTGGTCGACGCGGCCCTGGCCGGAGGGATCGCCGACAAGAGCCTGCGGGCCATCGCCGAGGCGGCCGGGACGAGCCACCGCATGCTCATCCACCATTTCGGATCGCGGGAGGGGCTGCTCGTCGAAGTCATCCAGGCGGTGGAGGAGCGCCAGCGTGCCGTGCTCCGCGAGCTGACCGCCGGGACAGGCGAGCCATCCGCGCAGACGTCGTACCGGTTCTGGGAGCACCTGCGCAGCCCTGATCTGGCCCCGCAGGAGCGGCTGTTCTTCGAGGTCTACGGCCAGGCGCTGCAGGGCCGTTCGTGGGCTGTACCACTCCTCGAGGGCATCGTCGAGAACTGGGCCGGCCCGGTCGCCGCGGTGATCGAGGCGACCGGGGTCAGCCCGCAGGTCGCGCGCACCGTCGCGCGGCTGTCCGTCGCCGTGACGCGCGGCCTGCTGCTCGACGTCCTCGCGACCGGAGACGGCCAGGAAGTCGACGCGGCCATGCGGTACTTCCAGGAGATACTGGGCGCCCATGTGGCCGGTCCCGGGAGCGGCTGATCACCCGGGTGACAGCGCGCCCTGGGCCTGGGCGGTGAGGCTGTCGACGATGGCCGCGGCAGCCTCCGCCGACGCACGGCCTGCTTCTTCGAGGGTTAGCCCGTACTGGTCGGCGAGCACGATCCCGGCGTCCGCGCTGGCCAGTAGCGATACGACCGCGACGGCCCCTCTGGTTTCGGCTTGGCCGGCGCCGATGCCTTCGAGGACGGTCCTGATCGCAGCCAGCCGGCGGCCACGGCGGCGAGCCCGGATCTGGGGTCCGAGACCGCTGTTGACCATCGCGCGCAACAGTGGCAACTGGCCTTGCGCCGCCCGGTAGACCGCCCTGACCAGGTCCGGTAGCTCGGCCGGTGCCCGCGGCAACTCGGGCGGCCTGGGGAAAAGCCGCGCTTCCACCTCATCCGCGACCGCGGCGAGCTGGGCGTCGGCGTCGGGGAAGTAGTGGTGCACGGTCCTGATCGACACCCCGGCCGCCCGGGCGGCCGCCGCCGGGGACAGCGTCACACGCCCGGGGTCACCGAGCTGGGCGATGAACGCCTCGACGATGGCCTGCCTGGTCTGCTCGCGGCGGGCCTGCCGTCCGGGGCTGTTGTAGGGCCTGGTGGCGGTCATCCGGGAACGATGACCTCCAGGTCGTTGCGAGCGGCCACGGCCAGCACCGTTCCCATGTCGGGCGGCACGGTGGTGACCTCGGCGTCCATCTGCTCGAAAAACTCCCGGGCGTGGCCAGGCCCGGCGATGGTCAGGAACCGGCAGTCCGGGCTGGTGTTCCGGTAGGCGTGTATCTGGCCGGCGGGCACGAGGTCTTGCCAGCATCCCTGGACAGCCGTTCAGCCCTTCACAGCCTGGCCGAGGTAGCTGATCCGCAGGTCCCTGGTAAGCGTGAAGACTGCCTTGCGCCCGAAGTCGGCGTGGGAGATCTTGCCCTTCTTGAGCTGGCGGAGCAGGCGGAGCAGGGCCGGCGGGGAGACACCGGGCGCCATTCCTGTGATGTCGCTGGCGTGCAGGCCGTGCCGTGCCAGCGCGGCGCCCAGTTCGGCGGGGGTGATGAACTGGTCCCAGTCGTGCAGGCCTGGCGGCATCCACGCCGTGGCGGCCCAGTCCTGGGAAAGCTTGATCATGACCAGCTTGCTGAGGCCGGTGCGGTTGATCGTGTCGAACAGGTACAGCCCGCCGGGCTTAAGCACGCGGGCGGTCTCGCCGATGACCGCGTCCAGGTCGTCGACGTGCTCGAGGACGTCGACGCAGCAGACGACGTCGGCCGCGCCGTCGTCGACGGGAAGCTGCTCGCCGCGGCCGACCCGGTAGTCGATGTCAAGCCCGGACCGGCGGGCGTGCGCGGTCGCGGTGGCGACGGAGGCCGCCGCGGGGTCTATCCCGATCACGTGCGCGCCGAGCGTGGCGAGTTCCTCGGCGAGCAGCCCGCCGCCGCAGCCGACGTCAACGATCACCTTTCCGCTGGGGTCGACGCCCTGCCGGGTGAAGGCAGCACGGAAGTAGCTCATCCTGGCGGGGTTGAGCGCGGTGCGGATGGCGTAGAGCGGTTGCCGCTCGTCCCACCAGATATCGCCGGGCGTGTCGTAGATGGTGTTGTCGACGGGCATGGTGGCCTTCCCTATTCGACGGAGAACCGGTCGTAGCTCGCGCGGTACCCGCGGAGTCTGGCCAGCGGCCCGAGGGCGGCGAACAGCGCCCGCTGCAACGGGACGGGCGGTCCGGCCAGGTACATATCCCACGAGGGAGCCGAAGCCGCGATCTGCAAGAACGGCGGGGAGCCCTGAGCGTTGCAGCGCCCCTCGCCGGCCATGCCGCAGAAGGTCTCGAAAAAGCTCTGCGCCCGCCCGGGCGGACGGAACTCGGCCAGCAGGACCGCCTCGTCGTCGCCCGAGTTCCACCAGGTGTGCGGCAGTGCCGGGGCGACGGCGAACCGGCCGCCGGGCCCCAGGGTGCGCTGCTCTCCCCCGGCTCGCACAACGACCTGCCCGTGCAGCACCTCGAAGCTCTCCTCCTGGCTGCGGTGCAGGTGCAGGGGCGGCCGGATCATGTCGGGCGGGACGTGGATCTCGAGCACGAGCACCTCGGGCCCGCGCTCCCTGATGATGAAGCGTTCTTTGCTGACCGGGTTCGCTATCTCTTGATCTGCCATGGCGGCCCCCTCCCAGTAAGTCCGAAAGCAGAATATCCGAAATCGGAATATCCGTGAAGGGGTTATGCTGCGATCATGCCAGCCGCTCCCGTCCCCGACGGCTACCGGGCCACCGAAGCAGTCCTGACCATCTTCAAGACCAGCTCCTGGCTGCTGCAGGAGCTGAGCCCGGTGTTCGCGGCGCACGGGATCACCGCGACGCGGTTCGACGCGCTCGAGGCGCTGTCCCGCAGCGACGGCGCGGCCAGGCCCGCGCAGCTGCGGGACATGCTGCACCTGCCCGCCCAGACCATCACCAGCGTGCTCGACCAGCTGCAAGCCGCGGGTCTGGTGACACGGTCACCTCATCCCAGCGACCGGCGCAGCACCATCGCCCACCTCACCCCGGCAGGACGCGAGGCCATCGACCGGGTCTGCCCCCCGCTTATCGACATCGAGAACGACTGCGTGTCCGAGCTCACCCCGGCCGAGCAGGACCAGCTCATCGACCTGCTCGGCAAGATCCAGGAACGGATCGCGAAACGGCGCGAGGCGCCCGCGGGCCCGTTAAGGTCCGGTCAGCGCAGTTCCCAGGCGGGGCCGGCGGCGGTGTCGGTGACCTGGACGCCCAGCTTCTCGAGCTCGGTGCGGATCTCGTCGGCGCGCTGCCAGTCGCGTTGCTCACGGGCCAGCATGCGGTCGGCGATGAGGCGCTCGATCAGCTCGACCTCCGCGGGGTCGAGGTCGGTGACAGAGCGGCGGCGGTCAAGCTCCCCCGGTTCCAGGTCGGCCAGCCGCAGGCCGAGCAGCGCGTCCGCGACCGCGACGACGACGCGCAGCCCGTCCGTGCTGATATCGGGATCGCGCAGCGAGTCCTGAAGCGCGGCGAGGATCTTCGGCGTCGCCAGGTCGGCGGAGATCGCGGCGTCCATCTGCTCCAGGTACGCGGCGGCGGCCTTGTCGACGTCACCGCCGGCGAGCAGCCCCTGGGCGGCCGCCAGCTCCTGCGCCGGCGGCAGCGGGCGCAGCAGCGCGACGCGCGGCAGCAGCCTGCGCAGGGTCGCCTGAGCCCCGTCGATCGCCTGGGTGGTGAAGTCGAGCTGGCTGCGGTAGTGGCCGCCGAGCAGGAAGAGCCGGTACGCCATCGGGTGGTAGCCCGCCTCGGTGAGGTCGGCGAGCCGCGGCCCGCCGCCCGCCGACTTGGCGATCTTCGCCGCGTTGAGCACCAGGAACTCGTTGTGCAGCCAGAACCGCACCCACGGCAGCCCGTCACCGAGGTACGCCTCGCTCTGCGCGATCTCGTTCACGTGGTGCAGCTCACGGTGGTCGATGCCGCCGGTGTGGATGTCGAAGTGCTCGCCGAGCAGCGCCATCGACATCACCGAGCACTCCAGGTGCCAGCCGGGGGCGCCCCAGCCCCACGGCGACTGCCAGCGCATCACGCGGCGGACGCCGGGCTCTTCGGCCCGCCAGAGCGCGAAGTCGGTCTTGTTCTTGCGCCCCTCGACGTGCTCGACACGGGCAGCTTCCCGCTGCCCCGCCACGTCCATCATCGCCAGCGTGCCGTACCCGGGCGACTTGGACGTGTCGAAGTACAGCCCGGACGGCAGCAGGTAGGTGTAGCCCTTCTCCTCCAGGCGCGCCGCGAACTCGATCATCTGCGGCACGTAGGCGCTTGCCCGGGGGTAGTCGTCGGCGGGCAGGATGTTCAGCGCGGCGCTGTCGTCGAAGAACACCTTGGTGTAAAAGCACGCGATCTCTTCCACCGAACGGCGTTCGCGTTGCGCCGCGACCTCAAGCTTGTCCTCCCCGGTGTCGCTGTCGGCGACGGCGTGTCCCACATCGGTGATGTTCGTGACATGCCGGACGGGGATGCCCTTCCAGCGCAGCGCGCGGCGCAGCGTGTCGGCGAACACGTACGCGCGCATGTTGCCCAGGTGCGGGAACGAGTAGACGGTGGGACCACAGCTGTAGAGGCCTACGACGTCGGCGGACGGCGTGAAGTCCTCCAGTCGCCGTCCGAGCGAGTTGTAGAGCCGCAGCTGCTGTCCCGTGGTCACATGGCCATGATAGGGGCGGTCACTGGTACAGCTGGTCGATCTCCTGCGCGTAGCGGTCGGTGATCACCCGCCTGCGGCGCTTCAGCGTCGGGGTGAGCTCGCCGGTCTCCGCGGTCCATTCGTTGGGCAGCAGCGTGTACCGCCGGACCTGCTCCACACGGGCCAGGTGCGAGTTGGCCTCGGCCACGCCGCGCTCGACTTCGGCGAGCACGTCCGGGTTCGCCGCGAGTTCGGGGAGGCTGGCGGCCTCGATGCCGTGGGCACGGGCCCAGGCCGGCGCGGCCTCGGGGTCGAGAACGAGCAGCGCGGTCACGTAGTTGCGCCGGTCCCCCACCGCGCAGGCCTGGCCGATCAGCGGGTGCCGCTGCAGCTCGTATTCCACGAGGGCCGGCGAGATGTTCTTGCCGCCGGAGGTGATGATCAGCTCTTTCTTCCGGTCGGTGATCTTGAGGAAGCCGTCGGCGTCCAGCTCGCCGATGTCGCCGGTGTGCATCCAGCCGTCGGCGTCCAGCGCCTCCGCGGTCCGTTCGGTGTCCTTGTAGTAGCCCTGCATCACAAGCGGCCCGCGGACCAGCACTTCGCCGTCGTCGGCTATCCGCAGCTCGATGCCAGGGAACGCCCGGCCGACCGCGCCGTTGCGCGCCTCTCCGGGCGCGGCGAGCGTCGCCGCGTTCGACAGCTCGGACATTCCCCACCCCTCGGTGAGCGGGAGCCCGAGAGCCTGGAAGAACTCGATGATCGCCGGGTCGATCGGCGCCGCGCCGCTAGTCGCGATCTTGCACTGATCCAGGCCGATGAAGGCGAGCACGCCCTGCCTCGCCTCGTCGGGCATGGCGCGGACGGCCGCGGGTGACACGTCAGGCAAGGCGTTGCGCAGTGCCGCGTACAGCTTCTCCCAGACTCGCGGGATGCCGATCAGGGCGGTCGGGTGGACCTGCCCCGCGATCTCGAAGAGCTTGAGAGAGTCTGGGCAGTACGCCAGCGTGCAGGGGCGGGCCATCGATCCCCAGTGGTCGACGCTGCGGCCGGTGACATGCGCCATCGGCAGGTACGAGATCAAGGTGGCGTTGCCGTCGGCGTCGCTCTGGTCCTCGAGCGGGATCACGCGGACCGTGGCCACCTGGTAGTACCGCGCGTTGCGGTGACCGAGCATGACGGCCTTCGGCTGTCCCGTGGTCCCGGAGGTGTAGATGAGCGTGACGAGGTCATCCGGGGTGACCTGCCGCCACGTCTCCTCGAAGAGGCCGGGCGAGCGCTCGGCCTCGGCGTGGCCGAGGCCGAGTAGCTGTGGCCAGCCGATGGCGCTGTCTGAGTCGCCGTCGATCAGGATGATCTGCCGGAGCTTCGGGAGCTGGTCCCAGACGGACAGCAGCTTGGGCAGGAACTCGCGTTCGACGATGGCGACGGTGGCCTCGCAGTGTCCGGCGATATAGGCGGCCTGTTCGGGAGAAACCGTGTTGTAGATGAAGACGGGCACGCCGCGGGCATGCATCACGGCATAGTCCGCGATCGTCGCCTCCGACCGGTTGCGGGACCAGATCACCGCGAACTCGCCAGGCCGGAAGCCGAGCACGCCGAGTCCGAGCGCCAGGTCGCGCACCTGCTCATACACCTCGCGGTAGGTGAGCGACCGCCACTGCCCGTCCGCCAGCCAGCGGTGCGCAGGCAGGTCAGGGGTCGCGGCGACCTGGTCGGCGTACGCGGTGAGCAGGGTGGTGCCGGCGATCTCCGCTTCGATCGAGGCGCGCTCGGCGGCGATGCCGGGAGGCGTTTGTGACGTCGTCGTCGTGGTCATGCTGATCATTTTGGCTCGCCAGCCGTGGTGTGGCTAGCCGCCGGACGCACGGTCAGCCAACAAGACACCGCCGCGGCAAAGGCCGGCTGGCCCGATGTTCAGTTGTCACGTCCCGTCCGCGGTCATCTCGCGCGGATTCGCGGGAAAAGCGCAGCGGTCCATGGCTGGCGGCGTGCCGCCAGCCATGGACCGCTGGGAGTGCTTGCTAGAACTTCACGTAGGCGAGCAGGCCGAATGTGATGCTGCCCGAGGGGTTGGTGTAGAAGCCGACCAGGTCGTTCTCGTCGTTGATGCCGTTGAGCGTCGTGGTGCCGACGCCGTTCGGGTCATCGACGTTGGTGGTGTAGCCGTGGCCGAGCCGGAAGATGAAGCCGTGCGTCGCGCCGCCGCTAGTGGTGTAGAAGCCGACGGCCCAGTCGGAGTCGTTGAGGCCGAGCACCGCCGTGGACGCCGCGCCGGGCACCGCGATCTTGACGAACACGCCGTTGGACAGCTTGAGGAAGCCGTCCGTGGCCCCGCTCTTGGCGTTCACGACGTAGAAGCCCGCCACGTCGCCATGGTTGTTGATAGCGGCGGCGGTGAGGCTCGGTGCCGCGATGCCGCCGGGGGCGCCAGGCTTCGTCACCATGGCGAACTTCTTGGTGTTGATGTTGTAGGTGTAGCCGCGGGCGTTGCCGGCGCCGTTGAGGTAGAAGCCCACCGCGACGTCATGGTTGTTGATGCCGAGCAACTGGTCGACTGGCGGTTTCTGGTTGTCGGTGGTCGGGAAGTTGACCTCGTGGAAACCCTGCCCGTTGAGCTTGTAGAAACCGAAGTTGTTGTTGTTCATGGTGGCGGTGTTCTGCGTCGAGAAGAACCCGACCGTGTCGCCGTGGTCGTTCAGGCCGGTGACCTGGGTCTGCACCGAGCCCGGGAAGTTCTCGCTGACCACGTCGCCCTGCGCGTATGGCGCGCGGAGCTCGTACCCCTTGTTCGGGTGGCCCTTGGCGCCCGATCCGAAGTAACCGGCGATCAGGCCTGAATCGTTAATGCCGAGAAGCTGGTTGAACGTGGTGTCATGCGTGCTGCCCAGCGTCACGAACTGGTACCCGGCGGCGGCAGGCGCGCCCGCCGCCCGCGCAGTGGCCCCTGCCGCGGCACTCGTGGTCGCCGCCCCGGCCGTGCCGGCCAGCGCGACGGCCACCGCCGTGGCAACCAAGCCTGACGCCGCCGCGATGCCGATGCGGCGCCGCGCTGCGCGATTCCCGATGCCCATGGTGTCTCTCCTTCTTTCCCCGTAGCTCTGAGAGGGCTCTTTATCCCGGAAGGGCTTATCCCCCTGCCGACGGCCGGACGCTGTTGTCCGTGCGCCGGTGTCCGTCGATCACTGTCGTAGCGCACACTAGGGGAAGCTGCAGGGGTTACAGGGGAAGCTGCGGGTGTGCCTGCTAGCCCGGCGCGTCCGCGAGACACCAGGCGTCGACGGCGATGCGCCACGCGCCGTCCGGCTGCGCGCGCACGACCGTGCAGCCCACCCCGCACAGCCGGACCCGCTTCCCGTCCGGGCCTGAGCCCTCGATCCGGCGCTCGCAGACCAGCATCGTCAGGCCGTCCGCGGGAAGCACCGCGAGCAGCCGGGTATCGAGCGGCAGCCGCAGCTCCATGATCTGCGTCATCGTCTCCTGCAGCGAGCGGCCCTCTGTGAGGTCATCAGCCCGGGGACGCAGTACCGCCCCATGCTCGTACTGCGCGATGGCCGCCCCGAGGTCACCGTCGCTGACCGCGAGCGAAACGAGCTCGGGCGCCTCCGACGGCCACCGAGCGGCCGGCGGTGCGATCGGATCCGACACCGTTCCTCCTAGCTGCGGGGGGAAAGCAGTCTTGCACCTCGCGGCCGGGGGAACGCTGCGCCACTGGGGGAATCACCGGGGGCCGCAGGTCCGGGGGATGGCAGGGCCGCGGGACGCGGGGCCCAGGGACGCGGCGCTGAGGGAGCCGACGGGCCGGGGGCTAGCAGGCTGGCCCGGCGCACCCGGGAATGGCGGGCTGGAGCGCGGAGTGTGCGGGTGGACGGTGGGGGCGGAGGTCAGGCGCCGCTGAGCAAGCGCTGGTAGAGCTCAGTGGTCTCGGCGGCCGGGGGCACGCCGATCTGGTCGCGGAGCAGCGCCGCCAGCTCCTCGTAGTGCCGCACCGCACGCGCCGTCTCGCCGAGGCGCTCCCAGCAGGTCATCAGCTCCCGGTGCGCCGACTCGTTCAGCGGTTCGTGCTCGATGGCGCGACGGAAGGCCGTGACCGCCGCCTGGTAGCGTCCGGCGGCCGCTTGCATCCGTCCCGCGGCGAGCAGCGCCGTCTCGAAGCGCCGGCGCAGCTCGTCGCGGCGTGCCTGCGCCCAGTCCCCGGCCGCCATCCCGGCGAGGAAGTCACCGCCATAAGCGGCGATCGCGCGCTGCAGGTCGGGCAGCGCGGCGTCGGCCGGCCGCGCCCGGCTGGCGGCCGCGAGCGCCGCCTCGAACGTGTCGACGTCACAGTCGTGCTCGCGGTCCCTGTTGAACGAGTACCTGCCGCCCGAGAAGAGCACCCATTCCG
>Ga0335073_10008129_pt1 | contig 14710 bp, 17 predicted proteins | sample Lox_Sample_22_FD_207093 | JGI IMG/M metagenome (GOLD analysis project Ga0335073, IMG submission 207093) | Soil microbial communities from Loxahatchee National Wildlife Refuge, Florida, United States - Lox_Sample_2.2 | ecosystem: Environmental > Terrestrial > Soil > Wetlands | place: USA... | reverse complement strand
GCGGATCGCCAGCTCGAAGTCCCGCGGCAGCTCCAGCGTCGCGCGCGACAGGATCATCGTCGCGATCGCGCGCACCTCCAGCTGGCCGAAGCGCATGCCGATGCACGTGCGCGAGCCGCCGCCGAACGGCACGTACGCGCCCTTCGGCAGCCGCGCCGCCGCCTCCGGCGCGAAGCGCTCCGGCAGGAAGCGCTCGGGCTCCGCAAACACGTCGCGCAGGTGGTGCGACGCCCACGAGCAGTAGTTCACGAACGCCCGCGCCGGCACCGTGTGGCCTTCGAACTCGAAGCTCTCCAGCGCCCTGCGCGGGCCGATCCACGCCGGCGGGTACTTGCGCAGCGTCTCCTCCAGCACCAGCTCCAGCTGCCGCAGCTCGCCCGCCGCCAGCTGCTGCGCCGTCGGCCGCCCGTCCACCAGCAGCTCGTCCTGCTCCGCCAGCAGCCGCTCCGTCACATGCGGGTTGCGCGCCAGCTCATAGAACATGAACGACACCGTCGAGGTCGTCGTGTCGTGGCCCGCAAACAGCAGCGTCATCACCTCGTCGCGGATCTGCAGGTCGCTCAGCGTGTTTCCGTCCTCGTCGCTCGCGTCCAGCAGCAGGCTCAGGATGTCCTCGCCGCGCTCGCCCGTCGCGCGCCGCCGCGAGATCTCCGCGTAGATCAGCCCGTCCAGCCTGCGCGCCGCGCGCTGCATGCTCGCCCACGGCGAGTAGCGCCCGCGCAGCACCCGCAGCACGTACTCGCTCGCGTAGAACGACAGCGCCCGCTCGAACAGGCCCGCCGCGTCGATCGAGCGCGCCGCCTCGCCGTCCGGGTCCACGCCGAACAGCGCGCGCATCGCCACCCGCACCGCCAGCTGGCGCGTCCACGCGTACAGGTCCAGCGTCGCCCCCGGCCGCAGCCGCTCCAGCGCGCGCTCCACCTCCGCCGTCACCGTCTCCGCCGCCGCCACGATGCGCTCGCGGTGGAACGCCGGCAGCATGATCCTGCGCGAGCGCCGGTGGAAGTCGCCGTCGATCGTCAACAGGCCGTCGCCCATCAGCCCGATCAGGTCGCGGAAGTGCGATTCGCGCCACACGAAGTTCGACGCGTGCGACACCGTGATGTAGTGGTTCGCCGCCGGCCCCAGCATGAACACCACGTTCGAGTGGAAGATCCGCAGCGTGAAGATCGGCCCGTAGCGCTCGTACGCCTCCAGCAGCATCGGCAGCGGGTCGTTCGCGAAGCGCCGCGTGCGCGCCAGCGACACCGTCGTCTCGCCCGGCGGAAAGCGCACGCCCGCCGCGCGCTCGTCGCGCAGGTCTTCCAGCATCACCCGCCACGGCTTCGAGTTCAGCAGCGGATCCGGACCAACCAGCGCCATTGCGCCCAAGCCTAGAGCAAAGCTGGCCGCGCGGCCAGTGCCACGTTGTGGCCTCGCTTCCGGCCCAGCGCGCCGCGCTTGCGCGTGCCCGCCGCGCGCTGGCGCAGGCTGCGCCCGCCCGCACATCGCCCGCGCCGCCGGAGCGCACCGCGCAGGCTTGGCATACTGCATCTGCACCGAGCGCCCTCGCAGGCGCCGCGGGCGTTCGCGGGGGCGTAGCTCAGCAGGTTAGAGCGCTGCCCTGTCACGGCAGAGGTCGCGGGTTCGAGTCCCGTCGCTCCCGTATCCCCCGCCTTTTCTGCTGCAAACGAGCTGTTTTGGGAGGCCGGCCAAGCAGATTGTCTGTTTCGCCGTTCCTTGTTTACCCTGCAAACACGCCCTTTTCTGAGGTGGTCGCGGGTTTGAGGCTCGATCCCGCGACCACATCCCTCGGCGAGGCATCGGGCTCGCGTGGCGCAGGTGTGGTCGCTCGGCGACGATTTTCGTACTACACTAAATGTCGTGGAGATCCACCCGTCGGCTCGCAAGCACGGCGTCGACGACGAAGATACCCGCCACGCCATTGACCATGCGCTTGCTACCGAGGACGCCGGAGAGGATCCAGACCGTTGGCTCGTCATCGGGCCGGACCGGGCAGGGAACCTGCTTGAGGTAGTGGTTCTCGTCACGATCGAGGGTGCGCAGGTGGCGATCCACGCAATGAGGATGCGCGCCAAGTTCAGGAGGCTGATCGAGCCGTGAGCAAAGACCGCGTATATGGTCACACCCGCTCGGGTGAGCCGATCACCAACAAGGACATCGAGACGCTCGCGGCAGAGGCCGAGGCAGGCTACGACGTAGACGCGTTGCTCGCTCGCAGGGGCAAGCGCGGACGCCCAGCGCTAGGTTCGGCGCCCGCGAGCGTCGAGTCCGTCAGGCTGGACCCCGAGCTGCGCGACCAGCTGCTTGAGCGCGCAAAGGCCGAGGGCACGACGACCTCCGACGTGATCCGAGAGGCGCTGAGGCGCTTTCTGAAGGCCGCATGACCGCAAGGGATTGGGAACCCGCGCGGGTTTGCCGACGCTGCTAGCGCTGCTGGCTCTCCGCTCGGTCGCTCACTCGGCCAGCTCATTGCGTCGATTCAGTTCTTCGGCGAGCACCGTTGCTATTCCGCGGTGGTTCTGCGGAAAGCTGTGTAGGTAGGGGCAGCGCTGCATCATTGCCACATCGTCGGAGGTTCCGAGCGGGGTCCAAGCCACCGTTACATGGAGGTCACGCGGGCGGGGCGCGAGGATCTTCAGGAGTACGGGGAGGAGATCCTGTCCGTCGTCGCATATCAGCGAGACCGGGCCCGATATGCCGTGGCGCGCTTGTTTTACAATGAGCGTGAGGATCTGCGCGCGGAGCGAGGCGTCATCAGAAACCATCGCGACGGGCGACAGGTCAAAGCAGCCGTTCCCGATACGTCGCCCGAGGCTGCGCAGATCATCACCGATTGGCTCCTCCAGAGCGTTCTCGAGCTGCTCCGTGACATCCCCGGGGCCGCGCTCGAGGACGATGACCTTGCCGTGCATATCCAGCATGTCGTTGAGTGCGATGCGCCATAGCACCGCTGTCTTCCCGCAGCCTCGCTTGCCCATGAGCCCGAGCGTGGGCCGCTCATCGCAAGGCGGGAATGCGGCCGGCCCGAAGTCCGTTGGCACAGCTGCCACCGGCATAAGTACCGCCGGCGACGGAGCAGGCTCGATATCAAAGTCTCCGATTCGGAGAACGTCTGCAGGAGGATGAGCATCGCATTTGTCTGGTCCCCACCACGAGCGCATCAACGCCTTTACGTCTGCGAGCGCCTGCCGATCTGCAGGCACCGCCACCGCCCGGTAGGGATCACCTTCCTTTGCGCGAGCCGCGTACTTGCGTTGTACCTCGCGCTGAAGCTCGGGCATACCTTCTGTGAACGTTCTCGAGACGGTAGAGGGGTGCGGCCATTTGCGCCACTGCTCGGGGTCGTCATGCGAGGCCCAGCCGGCGGCGTAGTGACCCCACGCCTCAGGGCTCTTTTCGTAGGCCTTCGTGGCGTTCCACAAGACGCTCGTCGGAAGCTCGCCGTAGCGGTCGAGATATGCCATGCCGGCCTCTATGCCCGTGCGGCGGTCGATCGGCCCGTGGCGTCCTGCGCTGGATGTCGGGCGCTGGGAGAGCAGCGCCTGGACCTTGCTTCGCGATTGTCCACGGACGCGAGCTACCTCGCGCTGCGAGAGGTCAGCGCCTCGCAGTTCCTCGGCGCGATCCGCATCGTAAACGCGTGGCCCTTGTGGCGAGTCAGGGCGCGTGGGATGTTCGGAGCCAGCTATGGAGCAAGCATCGCAGGCGACAAGGACCCGCGCATCAAGCACTGCCGCGTGCCCGGCGTCGTGTCGGCTGCACCTGTGCATCGAGAGTCCATCGGAGATCACGATCCGCCTCCAAGCCCGAGCCACGACCCGGATCATCGGCGCCGGCCGAAACGACGGCCGACAACGTCTACGCAAACGAGTCGTGGACGTAGCCATCGGCGTGACAACCGCCGCAACGATCGCCGCTCTCCGCAAGCTCGGCGTGTGGCCGTGAACCGTCAGCGTCGCACGGCTGACCGCGTACTGGAGAACCGATCCCCAACGCCGATTCCTCCGCTGATACAAGCGCTCAGGACAGTGTGCTAGAGCCTAATCTCGATAAAGAGTGCGGGGTCTGGATGGCAACGGATCGGATACCGCCGCTGAGCAAGAGCTACCGGCGTTCTTCGCGAGCTTCGATGGCCCCGCCGATCTGGCTGAACGCTCGGCGAGATTCTGCGCTCGGAGTTCCCAGATAGCTACCGCTCGTCACCGGAAGGCAGGCGCCTCGGCCCTGCAATTGGCGAGAAGCAGCGCGGTGCGACTGTCGGGAGCTTGCCGCCGATCACATTTTGGCAGTTGAACGTGCACAGAGCCGACGTCGGGCTGGACCCAGGCGACGACGATTGGCTACGGTCCGCGCATGGAGCTGCACAGGCGCATCGCCGATCGGAGGGGCGAGTTCTTGATCTTCGCGGTGACGCCACCGAGGCTGACCGCCGGACCGGAGCAGACCAGGCAGATCGCCGAGGTCACACTCGCGCGACTCCGGTCGGTGGGGATAGACGGCCTCGTTCTTTACGACATCGATGACGAGAGCGACCGTAATCCCAACGAACGCCCGTTCCCGTTCCTGCCCACGATGGACCCGGCCGAGTACCTCGCTCGTGATCTCGTGGGCTTGGACGTGCCTGCCGTCGTTTACCGCGCGGTCAGCAAGCACGCCGAGGAGGGCCTCCGTCTATGGCTGCGCGACCAGGATCCGACCCGAACGCTGTCGGTCTTCGTCGGGGCCTCATCCGGCGAGAAGGCGGTTGCAACCTCGCTCTCGCGGGCATACGAGCTCCGAACCGAAGTCCGGCCGGACCTGCCGCTAGGCGGAGTAGCGATCCCCGAGCGGCACGCGCGCGGTGGTAATGAGCACCTCCGGCTCATCGCAAAGCAGGCCGCAGGCTGCTCCTTCTTCGTCACGCAGGTCGTATACGACGTCAACGCTGCGAAGGACCTGGTCTCCGACTATCGCTACGAGTGCGCCGCCCAGAACCTGGAGCCGGTGCCGATCGTCTTCACATTCTCAGTCTGCGGCTCAATGAAGACCTTGGAGTTCCTCCAGTGGCTCGGCGTCGCCGTGCCGCGCTGGATCGCGAACGATCTGCGCCATGCTGACGACACCCTCGACGCGTCCTACGATCAAGCCCTCGCAACGGCGATCGAGCTGATCGCCTTTTGCCGGCGCGTCGGTGTCCCCTTCGGGCTGAACGTCGAGAGCGTCTCGATACGCAGTGTCGAGATCGAGGCCTCCGTGCGCCTCGCTGCCCGGCTAACGGCCGAGCTCCGCCGCTAGAAGCTCGGAGCGTCCGGCCTCCAGGCGGGACCACTGGGCGGTTGGACGCCCGTTGCTGCGTAGGTGGGACATCACGGTCGACTGCAGCCAGCCGGCGGGCGAGTCCTCCCAGGTCCCCTGGCGGCCGTAGACGCTCAGGTCGAGCAGTCCGTAGCTGTAGTCCATCGCCTCGACGCCGCGGCGGGTGGTCCAGTAGGTCTCGAAGACCCTGTTCCCGTCGCGCAGACGTGCGTGCAGCCCTCGCACTGCTCGGCCGCCGGGTGGCCGTTCCACCACATGAAGTAGTAGGCGATGAGCTGCCGGCGGCCCTCGAAGGCGTCCAGCAACGTCAGCGGGCCGTTCGGACCGGTCAGCGGGAGGCTGGGTTCATCTCGACCATCGGGAGGCGGCGGCGGGCCGCGGCGATCGCGTCGCCCTCGCGTGTGTGCGCCTTCTCGCGGACCCGAAGGGCATCGAGCTCGGCTTGAGGCTTCGGCGAGCTGCCTGGAGGTCACCAGCGCGATCGTCGTGCTGGCCCGTGACCGCCGGAGCGGCCCGGGCCAGTACTGTGGCGGGCGTTCACGCAGCGATGGGCTCGGCGGGTAGGAGCGCGGCGTTCTGGCGCTCGAGCTCCTTGGCCGCGCTCTCGCGCCAGCTCTCGGCCTGCATCTGTGAGAACGGGTCGGGGAAGATCTCCTCGTCCCCGTTTTCCACGCCGTCGAAGATTGCCTGGGCGACAGCCTCCGGCGAGGTCTTCGGGATCGGCAGGTCTCGGATCATGTCGGTGTCGATCGGACCGGGCAGGACGGCGTGGACCGTCACGCCCTGGCTGGCCAGGAGTGCGCGCAGCGACTGCGTCACCGAGAACGCTGCGGCCTTCGAGGCCGAGTAGGCCGGGAGCACGGGCACCGCGGCGAAGGCGCCGATCGAGACGACGTTGACGATGCGTCCCCTGCTTTGCGTCAGCGACGGCAGCAGCGCCTGTGTCACCATCAGCGGGCCGTAGACGTTGACGTCGAAGTGCTGCTCGAACGCGGCCCGGCTGCTGAGGTCGTCGGGCAGCGACACGCCGGCGTTGTTGATCAGGACGTCGAGCGAAGCGACGCTCTCGACGCCCCGCTGGATCTGCGCCCAGTCGGTCACGTCCATGGTCACGGGCGTGACGCGATCATCCGGGTGGGCGAACGGCTGGCGCGAGGTGGCGTACACCCGCTTTGCGCCCCGCTGGAGGGCTTCCTCGACGAGCGCTTGTCCGAGGCCGCGGTTGGCCCCGGTGACCATGACTGTCTTACCTTCGATGGATGTGGTGGACATGGCTGCGTCTCCTTGTGTTCGTTGGGTTCTTGGTGGTGCGTTGGATTGGGTCAGCTGGTCGCGGCGAGCGCCGGCTCGACCGCGCCGACGGCGCTGGTGTGTGCCACCTCGACGGGGTGGTTGCGGCGGACGAGAGCAAGGGTCACCGGGAGGGCGAGCAGCGCGATGCCTCCGAGCAGCCAGAGCGCGTGGTGGTAGCCGGCGGCGAGCGCCGCAGGGCCGGCGGCGCCGGTGCGCAGCAGCGCCTTGGTGTTGCTTGCGGCGACGCTCGAGGCGACCGCGATCCCGAGCGCCGCTCCGAGCTGTATGGACGTGTTCATCAGCCCGGACGCGAGACCGGCCTGGCGCTGGCGGACACCAGCGAGCACGGCGATCGAGATCGGGATGAACGAGAACGCCGTCCCGGCGCCTGCGAGCACGAACGGGCCGGCGAGATTCTCCAGGAAGTGCCCGTGAACCGGGATCTGGGTCCCCCAGATCACCCCGGAGGCGACGAGGCACGCACCGATCCCCAGCGCGACTTTCGGTCCGCGACGGGTGACCAGCCGTTGGGAGACGCCGGCGAACACGATCGACGGCACCGAGCCCGACATCCACGCCAGCCCTGTCTGGAGCGCGCTGAAGTGGAGCACCTGCTGCATGTACAGCGTGCCGATGAACAGGAACGCGAAGAAGCTGCCGCCGATCAGCAGACCGGCGGTGATCGCCCCGGTGAGCAACCGCAGACGGAAGATCGACAGCGGCACGATCGGCGACTTGCTGCGGCTCTCGATCACCACGAACGCGACGAGCAACACGACCGCCGCAGCGAGCAACGCGACCGTGCGCGCAGCACCCCAGCCGTACTGCGGCGACTGCGAGATCGCGTCCGCGAGCAGCACCAGCCCGCCGGTGCCGGCGAGCGCGCCCGGCAGGTCAAAACGCCGGTTGGCCGTGCTGCTCGCGCCGCGGGGCAGCAGCCTGGGGGCGAGCGCCAGCGCGAGCGCGCCGATCGGAACGTTGAGATAGAAGATGTACTGCCATCCGAGATAGCGGGTGATCAGTCCACCGGTGAGCAGCCCGACGGTCCCGCCGGTCGCGCCGAGCGCGCCCCAGATCCCGAGCGCCTTGTTGCGCTCAGGGCCCTCGTCGAAGATGCTGGTCACGATCGACATGGCGGTCGGGAGCATCACCGCGGCGCCGAGTCCCTGGATCGCTCTGCTGCCGATCAGGACCGCGTCGCTCGGCGCGAGCGCGCACGCGAGCGACGCGGCCCCGAACACGCCGAGCGCGCTCATCAGGACGCGGCGGCGCCCGAACAGATCGGCGATGCGGCCGCCGAGAAGCAGGAACCCGCCGTAGGCGAGCGCGTACGCGGTGACTACCCACTGCAGGCTCGTCACGCTAAAGCGCAGGTCGCGGCCGATCGTCGGCAGCGACACGTTGACGACCGTCAGATCGACGCAGGTCATGAAATAGGCCACCGCCAACAGCGCGAAGGCGCGCCAGCGGTTGATGTGTGGTGTGGTGGGCGTCATCTGCGAGCTCCTCGGTCGGTCGGTTGCCGGCAATTCCTCGTTGTTGATGGAGATACGAGGAGCAGCCGGAATCCATCGCTCGCGCCATGACGCGTTTTCGCGCGCTGCCCAGTGAACGCGACCGCGCGCCACCTCCTGCTCAGCGCGTAGCACGCGTGAGGAGGCACGTCGATCGCCGCTGCCGCTTGCCGCCCTCGACCGTGATGCCGGCGCTCGCCGGCGGCCTGCGAGCGGGCCCGCCCTCCGGCGTTACCGGTGCGCTTGCCCGGTCTCCAGCGTGCGCTTGATGACGCCGAGCGCCTGCTCCATCAGCGATGCGGCGCGATCGGCGAGCTCATTCGGGAGAAAATCGGCGATCCACACGAACCGGCTGCGACCTGCTGCGTCCGCGAACACCTGGGCGGAGGCGTTGTGATGGATGTAGGGCGGGTCGGCGATCGACCACACGAGCCTTCGCGCATCGTCATCGAGATCGACCAGTCGCTCGCGCAGCACGCTGCCGTTGGCGAAGGTGACGATCCGATCCCCGCCGTCGAGACGCGCATCGGTCGCGAAACCGGGCACGAGCCGCTCGTGCAGCGCTCCCCAATCGCGCAGCGCCTCCCAGACGCTCTCCGCGCTCGCATCGATCACGATCTCCTTGCGAATCGAAGCCATCGCCGGCAGATCATGCCCGAAGCGGCAGCCCGAAGCGCTCGACCATCGACGGCGTGCGAAAGTGGATGATCTCGCTGAGCAGCTCGCCCTCAAGCGTCAGGACGGTTACGCCATGCGGCGCGTAGACGCCCGAGCTGTCGAGCTCGTAGGCGCCGACCGCGAGTTGACCGTTGGCGGCGGTGGGCAACATCCGCCAACTGCGCGCGTCGATGAAGACCACCTCGCGCAGCACCCTCTCGATCGCCTCGCGCCCGCGGTACCAGCTCGGAATCGGGGGCATCGCGAGCGTCGCGGTGTCGGTGAGCATCCCGACGAGCGCATCCACGTCGTTGCGGGCCCAGGCCTCGGCGTAGCGTGTGACGATCGCTTGCAGCTGCTCATCGCCGAGCGATCGGAGCATCGCCTGCTGCGTGCGCTCCGGGCCTCGCTCCTCGAGCGTCGCGTGCGCGCGCTGCAGGGCGCTGTAGATCGACGCCGGCGTCGTCTCGAGCGCCTCAGCGACCTCGGCGCCGGAGTAGCCGAGCACGTCGCGGAGTATCAGCACCGCCCGCTGCCGGGGCGGCAGGAGCTGGAGCGCGGCGATGAACGCGAGCTCGATGCTCTCCCGCTGCTCGTAGCGGGCCTCTGGTCCGGCGAGGTCGTCATCGATGCCGAGCCGCTCCTCGGGATAGGGCTCGATCCACACCGCCTCCACCAGCGGCTCGCTCAGCGGCTCGTGCGGATCCGCGGACGGGCCGTAGTCGATCGGCAGCACACGGGAGGGCCGGCGCTCGATCGCTCGCAGGCAGGCGTTGGTGGCGATCGTGTAGAGCCAGGTACGCAGCGAGCTTCGACCCTGAAACGACGACAGCTTGCGCCAGGCGCGCAGGAGCGTCTCCTGGACGGCGTCCTCGGCATCCTGGAGCGAGCCGAGCATCCGGTAGCAGTGGGCGTGAAGGGGCCGCCGGTGCGGCCCCACCAGCTTGGCGAAGGCTCCTTCGTCCCCCGCGAGCGCTGCTTCGATCAGCTGAGAGTCGATCATCCGGTCCTTCGCCCGAGGGTACCCTTCGGCTGCCAGAGCGCGATCTCGCCACCCTGGCTCGTGGCCAGCACGCTGCGCCAGCCCGCTGGGCCCTCGCGCGGCTCCAGCAGCACCGCTGCTCCAAGCGCCCGCCCGCGCTCGGTCATCGCCCCGATCTCCTTCACCTCCAGGTATGGAAGCCACAGCGGCCGCGGCGCACCGCACTCCACGATCCCGCCATCGAGCGCGCCGCCCAGCGCGAGGGCGTGGTAGACGCCCCACCGAGAGGCCAGGCGCTCCGTTCGCCAACCAAGCAGCTGGCGATAGAACGTGCTCGCGCCCGACAGATCGTGGGTGTGCAGCTCGAGATGCACGAGCGCGCCCGGCTGATGACTGCCTCTGTCGCTCATTCGCCGTCTGGCTCGTAGATGAGCAGAGCGAGGTCGTCGCCGACGGTCCGGGCGGCGAGGAGCCGCATGGCTTTCTTGTCGCTGGTCTCGCCGAACAGGCGCTCGCCGTCGCCGAGCACGACGGGGTAGATCATCAGTCGCAACTCGTCGACGAGGTCGTGCTCCATCAGCGCCCGCACGAGCCCGAAGCTGGCGTAGACGAGGATCCCCCCGTCGATCTCCTGCCGCAGCTTCGAGACCGCCTCCACCGCATCGCCGTGCAGTACGGTCGTGTTGCTCCACTCGGGACCCTCGAGGGTCGAGGACACAACGTACTTGGGCAGGCTGTTGAGCCGGTCCGCAAGCTCGCCACTGCGGGATGGCCAGCGCGCGGCGAAGAACTCGTAGCTCCGCCGCCCCAGCAGCAGGGCCTCGGCGCTCAGCGCCTCGTCGAGCAGGACCGTGGCCGCCTCGTCGCGGCCCCGATCACCGACACGGCCGATCCAGCCACCGACCCTGAAGCCCTCGTCACCCGCTGGGTCCTGGATCACTCCGTCAAGCGAGACGTTCTCACTGATCACGATCCTTCCCATCTCCGCTCTCCTTTCGCTGTCGGCTTGCACTGTTTTCAACTGAGATCCGAGGGGGCCGTGAAATCCAACGCTCGAGCGGCGATCGAGTAGAAGCGCTCGTCGGGAGCGCCAGGCACCGGTCCGAGCACGGACACGAGCAACCGCGCCCCGCTCCGGGCTCCGGCGGATGCCTCTCGACAGGCTCCCCGAGGCCGGGGCGATCGGCCCGACGGATTTCGAGGATCGCCCGGATCTGCATCTCAAGGCTCCTCAGCCGAGAGCAGCCCGACAACAGGAGACGTCAGTCACGCAGAGCTTCACAACCGAGTTTACAGTCGAGCAGACCCCCGAGGAGGCGTCCACGGCGATCGTCGAGCTCGTGCTTGGCGGCGACTATTCCCGGAGGATCCCGCCCCAATCCCGAGGGTCGATATCCGCCAGCGTCTGCGAGAAGGTCCACTGATGCCCCCATGGGTCCTCGGCGTTGTACTGGCGCTCGCCGTACACGTGGTCGGTGGGCTCCTCGAGGATCTTCGCTCCGTGGGCTCGCGCGTCCTCGCAGTGCGCCCTCGCGTCCTCCACGCGTACGAGCACCGAGTGCGTGGCTTCGCCGGCACGTGGCGGAACGCGGTCGTAGCGGACGTCGCCAATGATCACCGCGCCGCCTTCCCCAACGTTCATCTGCGACCGATGGTCCTCGCCGATCTGGAGGCGCTCGACGAAGCCAAAAGCCTCAGTCAGCCAACTGACCGCGGCGCGCACATCGGGATAAATGAGCACCGGGATCGCGGTCGCGTTCGGGATCGATCGGTTCGCCAGCATGGCAGAGCAGCTTACGAGAGCGCGCCACGAAGCTGTACCCCCGCGGTTTCGCAGGCTGTGAGCGGCCACCCGAGACCGCCCGCGACATCGAGGTCGCGCGACATCGTCGTGAGGTGGCTGGCGCCGTTGCGTCGTTCGAGAGCTCCGGAAGGCTGGCGCGACCGGTCGCACGTCGAAGAGGGTGAAAACCCTTGCCCAGCAGTCGCGCAACATCGTCTCGGCGCCGTCATAGACGCCGCCCAGCTCCTCGGGCATCCCGTCCGCGACCACGCCGCGGAAGTCGGGGGTGAGCGCTGCGAGCAGCTGCCTGGGGTCCCGCTGCTCATTTGGGCATTTCCTCGAGGGTGGCGAGCCGGCGTTCGAGCAGCTGCCGCTCGGCCGCATCGTGAGCAAGGGCGATCGCACGGGTGTAGGCGAGGTGCGCCTCGGAGGCGCGGCTGAGGCGGCGAAGCATCTCTGCGCGCGCCGAGTGCAGGTAGCGGTAGCCCTGCAGCGGCAGCTGCTCGAGGATGCCCAGTCCGGCCTCCGGTCCTCGAGCTTCAGCGATCGCGATCGCGCGGTTGAGCTGCACCACCGGTGAGTCGGTGCGTGCGGCCAGCTCGTCGTAGAGCGCAGCGATCTGCGGCCAGTCGCGGTGCGGCTCCAGATGAAGCGAGGCGATTGCGGCTTGGAGGACGTAGACCCCACCGCGATCGCGCCCGTAGAGGGCGATCGCGCGGTCGAGCTCGGCTCGTCCGCGCGCGATCTGGTCGAGATCCCAGAGCGATCGGTCCTGCTCGGAGAGCAGCATGAGCTCGCCCTCGGCGTAACGCGCGTCGCGGCGCGAGTTGTGGAGCAGCATCAGCGCCAGCAGGCCGTGGACGTCGGGCTCGTCGGGCATCAGCTGGGCGAGCGCCTGGCCGAGACGAATCGCCTCGTCCGCCAGATCTCGACGGGTCAGCGGCGCTGAGTACCCCTCGTTGAAGATCAGGTACACGACCGCCAGGACCGCGGCGAGTCGATCGGGCAGCAGGTGATCGGGAGGTACCCGGAAGGGGATCCCGGCGGTGCGGATCTTGCGCTTGGCTCGCACGAGCCGCTGCGCCATCGTGGCCTCGCCAACGAGGAACGCGCGGGCGAGCTCGGCGGTGTCGAGGCCGCCGAGGGTGCGCAGTGTGAGCGCCACCTGCGCGTCGGTGCTCAGCGCCGGGTGGCAGCAGCTGAAGATCAGCTCCAGGCGCTCGTCGGGAATCTCCACTGGGTCCATGTCGTCGGGGTCGGCGAATCGAGGTGCTTCGATCAGCAGGTGCGCTTTGGCGGCGAGCGTTCGGTCCCTCCGGATGCGGTCGATCGCGCGCCGGCGGGCGGTTGTGACGAGCCAGCCGGCCGGGTTGGTGGGCGGGCCGTCCTCGGGCCATCGTTCGGCGGCCGCCGCGAACGCGTCCTGTGCGGCCTCCTCGGCGAGATCGAAGTCGCCGAGGAGGCCGACGAGCACGGCCAAGACCTTGCCCCAGTGCTCGCGGAACGCCTGCCCTACCCCGCGATCGGCCGGATCTCGACCTTGCCGCCCATCGTCGCCGCCGGGATCTTCGCGGCCAGCTCTATCGCCGCGTCCAGATCCGCTGCCTCGTAGATCAGCCACCCGTCCAGCGCCTCCTTGATCTCCACGAACGGCCCGTCCGTGGTCAACGTCTGACCGTCCTCGACGCGGACGGTGGTCGCGGTCTCGGGACCCTGCAGTCGAAGCTCGTTAGGCGTCACGCCAGGAGTCTGGTTGACCTCCTGGTAGCCGGCCGCGATCTCCTTCTGCTCCTGCTCGGTGAGGTTACGCCAGTCGCGGGCCCGCGGCCCGAGGTTGATCAACATCGCGTACTTCATAGCTCGCTCCTTGGTTGTGATGGTCGGGGCTAAGACGAACGCGAGGGCCGGAAATCGACAGGTCCCCGCCGATCAGGGCTCCAGGCGCCGGTCGCGGGCGCCCTGACCGGCGCCGACCCATGTCTTTCGGTTCAGTCGGTTCCGGCCGATGCGCGCTCCCACAAGAACCCGTCGGGATCGGCGAAGGCACCGCCGGGCGCGCTCAGGCGAAGTAGTGGCCCTCTTCGAGGTCGGCGATCAGCCCCTGGCGCGTCGGCTCCCAGCCGAGCAGCTCATGTGTGATCTGCGCCGAGGCGGGGCTGTCGAGGCCCCAGAAGCCGCCGAGCCAGCCCACGTAGTCGCCGGCCTGCTCGGGCGTCACCGATACGGCGGGCACGTCCAGGCGCGAGGCGAAGACCTCGGCGACCTCGCGGATCGGCACGCCCTCGTCGCCGATCGCGTGCAGCGCCGACCCGGCCGGCGCCGACTCGAGCGCGAGGCGAAACACGCGCGCTGCGTCGTCGCGGTGCACCGCCGGCCAGCGGTTGGCGCCGTCGCCCACGTAGGCCGCCGCGCCGCGCTCGCGCGCGAAGCCGATCGCGATCGGGATGAAGCCGTTGTCGCCCTCGCCGTGACAGGTCGGCGGCAGCCGCACGATCGAGGAGCGCACGCCGCGCTCGGCGAGGGAGAGCGCGAGCTGGGCGTTGGCCAGCCGCCGCTCGGCGCCGCTGACCGGCGCCTCGCGCTCGCCGCCTTGCGCGGCGAGGCCGTCGCGCTCGGTGGCCACGCGTCCGGGCGCCAACCCGAGCACGCCGGAGGCGATCACCAATGGCCTGCCGCTGCCGGCGAGGGCCTCGCCGAAGGTCTCGATCGCTCGTCGATCGGCGTCGGCGGCGCCGGCGAAGTCGCCGGCGAAGGCGATGTCGTGCTTGAACGCGAGGTGGATCACGCCGTCACAGCACGCGGCGGCGTCGCGCAGGGCGTGGAGGTCATCGAGCGACCCCGCGCAGACCTCCGCACCGGCGGCCCGCAGAGCCTCGGCAGAGGCGTCCGAGCGGGCGAGGGCGAGGGTCTCGTGGCCGGCGCCGGTCAGCTCGGGCACTACGGCGCGACCGATCCAGCCTGATGCTCCAGTGACGAAGACACGCATGGGGGAACCTCCCGGATGGTGGTTGCCCGGCGGTCGTCCGGGCCGCGGGCAACCTGATGTCAGTTGCTGACATCAGGTTAGCAAATCCGTTGTCAGTCGCTGTCATCATTACCATCGCACCATGAGCCGCTGGAAGCCCGACGCCCGCGGCCGCCTCGCGCGAGCGGCGATGGAGCTCTACGGCGAGCACGGCTTCG
>Ga0335073_10008126_pt1 | contig 14713 bp, 12 predicted proteins | sample Lox_Sample_22_FD_207093 | JGI IMG/M metagenome (GOLD analysis project Ga0335073, IMG submission 207093) | Soil microbial communities from Loxahatchee National Wildlife Refuge, Florida, United States - Lox_Sample_2.2 | ecosystem: Environmental > Terrestrial > Soil > Wetlands | place: USA... | reverse complement strand
CCGCTGTGGCTGCTCGACAAAGTTCCGAACCAGCAGGGAGAGCTTATCCAGGGAGTTGCTGCACGCTTCCAGCCCGCGCCACCGGGGCTCGTTCACGGTCTCCCAGGCGTAGTCGAAGGCCGCGGCTGCGAGCTCCTGCTTGCTCTCGAAGTGGCGATAAATTCCGCCCTTTTCCAGCCCTGTGGCATCCATTAGCTGTGCCATCGAAGTCCCCGCGTAGCCGTGCCGGTTAAAAACCGGCGCCGACTGCTCGACAATCCGCTGCCGTGTGGCTTCTCCGCGCGGCAATTTTGTTTGTGCCTTCATTTTCTGCGACCGATCGGTCTCAGTATACATCTCAATTTCATCCGTAAAGAGGGAGCTGACCCGCTTGGCCACAACGACCGCGGAACTGACGGCCGTTCCAGTCTCATCCAGTGCCGGCAAGGTGAATCCATGGGCGGTGGCGCTGACCGTGACATTGGCCACGTTCATGGAGTTGTTGGATACCTCCATCGCCAATGTTTCGCTTCCCCACATTGCCGGAGGCCTGGGCCGCAGTTTCGATGAAACCACGTGGGTTCTGACCTCATACCTCGTAGCCAACGCCGTCATTCTGCCCATGAGCGCATGGCTGAGCCGTGTGATGGGGCGCAAGCGTTACTACATGACCAGCGTCGCCCTCTTCACCGCGACCTCCTTTCTCTGCGGAATAGCTCCCAGCCTGACATTTCTGGTGATGTTTCGTGTGTTCCAGGGGGTAGGTGGCGGCGGGCTCGCGCCGGTAGAGCAGGCAATTCTCGTCGACACTTTCCCTGCGAATAAGCGCGCCGCAGCCTTCGCGCTTTATAGCGTGGCCATCGTCACCGCCCCGGCGATCGGGCCGCCATTGGGTGGATGGATCACCGACAGCTTCTCCTGGCGCTGGGTTTTCTTCATCAATGTGCCGATAGGTCTCATCTCACTGTTCCTCAGCAGCCGCCTGGTCAGTGATCCGCCCGCCTTCAAGGCGGAGGTCGCGGAGGCGAAGCGCCAGGGAAAGCTTCGCATCGACTACGTCGGCATCACCCTGATCGCGGTCGGCTTTGCTTGTCTCGAATTCGTACTGGATCGCGGCCAGATCGATGATTGGCTCGGAAGTACCACCATATCGTCCATGTTGGCTGGGGCCGTGGTCTGCCTTGTTTTTGCCGTTTGGTGGGAGCTGCGGGTTCCCGATCCGGTGGTGGAGTTAGGGCTGCTCCGCGAGCGGAACTTCGCCTGTGCGAATATTTTCTACTTCCTCTTTGGGTTCGTGCTCTTCGGCAGCACGACCATGATTCCCGAAATCCTGCAAAGCCTTTACGGATACACAGCCACCGATGCCGGATTGGTCCTGGGTCCGGGCGCCGCAGTGATCACGGTACTGGCGCCGATCGTCGCCGTCCTGACCCAGAAGGGCAAGGTCAAGCCGAAATATCTCATCGCCTTCAGCTTCGGTGTGGTTGCGCTCTCCATGCTCTACTACAGTTCGTTCACGCTGCAGACCAACTACACCCATTACGCGCTGGCCCGAGTCATGCAGGGCTTTGGCTATGCCTTCCTGTTTGTGCCGGTCAGCGTGCTTGCCTATTCTTATTTGCCGCCGGCTAAGAACAATAAAGGCTCGAGTCTCACCAATCTTTGCCGTAACTGGGGGGGCAGTTTCGGCGTTGCCTTTATCACCACCATGCATGAGCGGCGCACCGATGCTCACACCGACCGCCTGGCCCAAAGCGCAGACTGGACCTCGCCGCTTTTCCACGCGCGGACCGATGCGCTGACAAAGACATTTGAGCATCTGGGCTTTTCACACTTCGATGCGGCGCAGCACGCCCAGGGACTCCTCTACAACCAACTCAACCAGCAGGCGAGTCTCATCGGCTTTATGGACTGCTTCCGCATGATGGCCGTAGTAGCCCTGATTGGCATTCCACTGGCGCTCGCGACCAGGGGTTTCAAGCCCGGAGGCGAAGCATCCGGTGGCCACTGAGGAAAAGTGACCCCGCAGGCTGCTGAAAACAAATTTGCATCAGGCACGACTTTTAGCCGGGCCGTAAGAGATTGAGAATCGTTTGGGCTTTAAGTCCCTGGGCACGCTTAGAAAAAAACAACAACAGCCCGCCTCGAATGAGACGGGCCGTTCTTTTTTGCCCTACGCAACAACCGCGTTACCGCAAGCCGCCACCAGCCAGGAGCTGCTCACCCGTAAGCCACCCGGAATCGTTCGAAGCCAGGAACACCGCAACGGAAGCAATATCGCTCGGCTGTCCAATCCTCCCCAAAGGAGTCTGGGCCACCAGCGCCTTCTCAAAATCAGTACCGAGAAAACCCGCCGCATGCACACCTTCCGTCTCGATCATGCCCGGGTTAATCGTGTTGACGCGAATCTTTTTCGGTCCGAGTTCGCGAGCGAGAACGCCGGTAATCGCGTCCACCGCCCCCTTGGTGCCGGTGTAAACCGAAGATGCGGGAGGTGTAACCCGGCTGACTACGGAGCCAACATTGATGATGCTGCCACCCTCGCCGATGTGCTTGAGTGCGGCCTTAGTCGTCAACAGCATGCCAAGCACATTGATATTGAACATCCGGTGAAAGCTCTCTTCGGTGATGTTTTCGATGGGGGCGAACTCATACACGCCCGAGTTGTTCACCAGGATGTCGAGCCGGCCATAGTTCTTGATGGCGGCGTCGATAATGCCTTCCGCATCGGCGGCCTTGGAAACATCCCCACCTACCGCCACAGCCTTCCCGCCGGCCTTGGTGATGGAGTCGACTACCTTGTCAGCTCCGGACTTGCTGGATGCATAGTTCACCACGACGGAAGCGCCCTCGGCTGCGAGGGACCTGGCGATGGCTGCTCCGATTCCTTTCGAAGCGCCGGTAACGACTGCCACTTTACCTTGAAGCTTGCTCATGTCCTTTTCCTTCCCGAAATCTCTAGCCCCGTTATTCCGAGCCCGGTGCTGGGGTTGAGATTCGCCGCCGGAGGAAAAGGATTCAATAGTTCCGATAATATGAACTGTTGAACAATCACCAATGTAAAGGTAGTATGAAATTGTTATGAGGCCCCTCTTCCACCCTGCGATTGAAGACGTAACGGTGGAAGGCATTCTGCATGCCCTCTCCGACCCGGTCCGCGTAGCCATCTTCACCAGCATCGCCACTTCGGGCTGTTCTCAGAACTGCTCTACCTTTTCCCACATCCTGGAGAAGGGGATCCCGAAATCGACTTTGTCGCAACACTTCAAGGCGCTTCGGGAAGGAGGCCTGATCCGAGGCGAGCGCCAGGGAGTAGAAATGCAAAACACATCCCGCTGCCAAGAGATCGAGCAGCGCTTCCCCGGCCTGATTCCATCCATCATCAACGCCCACAAAATACAGTCACAGGAACAATTGCGCGCGGCCAAGCCCCGCAAACCCGCAAAGCGCCCCGCACAAAAAAACAAATAGCTGTCGAATTGCCTGTGGCAAGCTAAGGGCGCAATGAACAATGCGCTTCGTGTTGTTTGTATCAGGGCAGGGCTTTTAGCCGGGCCGTAACGACGCGCCAAAAGATTTGGGTTAAAGCGGTTGCGCGCGAACTCAAGAATTGTGAAAGCAGCAGTGCCTCAGGGGCTAAAGCCCAAACTATTTCCAAGCACTTGGGGCACGACTAAAGTCGTGCCCTGATACAAAACGTGCTCTCACGCAGACTCTGTTCCATTCCGAGCACTGATTTGCCTTGCGGCAGTTAATTCAGTTCCCGCACCCAGATGTTCCGAAAACTAATCGGCTCGCTCTTATCCCCATGCGCCTGCAGCTTAATCGGAGCACTGGTATAAGCCTTATAAAACGGCTTCCCGATATAAAGCGTCTGCCCTTTCAGCTCAAAATGGTTCTCCACCAGCACCCCATTAAAGAAAACCGTCGCATACGCCGGAGTCTTCAACGACCCATCGGAATTAAACGTCGGCGCGGTCCAGACCACATCGTACGTCTGCCACTCACCCGGCTTCCGCGTAGGATTGGCCAGCGGAATTGCCTGCTTATAAATACTGCCCGCCATCCCATTCACATAAGTCTTGTTCTGGTACGAATCCAGCACCTGCAACTCATAGCCATCGTCGCCCGGTCCGGTGGAAGCCAGAAATACTCCGCTGTTTCCCCGAGCCTGCCCGCTTCCCGTGATGTCGGTAGGAACCTTCCACTCCACGTGCAGTTGGTAATTGGTGAAGCTTCGCTTGGTCTCGATGCTTCCTCCGGCTTTATTCACCGTCATCACCCCGTCCGCCACTTTCCACTGTGCCGGCGACTTGTCCTTCACCGACACCCACTGGTCCATGTTCTTCCCGTCGAACAGCACAATGGCGTCGGAGGGCGGCGCCCCACACGTGGCTCCCGGAGTCACAACTTTGGGAACCGGCTCCCACACTTCCGTCTCTTCCGGAGTAGGCTTGGCAGTCGATTGGGCAAAAAGCGGAGCAGTCAGGGCCATCAGGGCCGCGGATACAAGAACACTGGAAAACGGTATGCGCATCATGACAAGAAAAATACACCCAACCGTGTCCCTTGGCGAAGACCGGCCGGATTCTAGAGCGTCCCGGGTGGTGGAGTGTAGCTGTGAAACCCTGCGACTTGCATGCCGCGTTGTGCTTCGGGATTCTTCATGAAGACGTCCCACACGAACCCGGTGCGCGCATTCTCAGCCATCAGCATGATGATTCCTACGTCGATTCCAACCACATCCTGGTCATACCAGTTCGTCAACGGATTGAACGCGTCCACGAATCCGTATCGGCACAATGCCTTGGGATAATGCGCCTGGATATTCCGCAGCACGCGAATCGTAGCCACCGGCAGAAACGGCAACGAACCTCCCGCAGCCGAGGGAACCACGGTTCCATCGATCGGACCCATGGCCGGCGGCCCGCCCCAGATCACATAGCCCTTCGCAGAATCGGACGCCGTTATGCCCCAGAGATCGTTGCTATAGTCGGGAAACTTTTTGCCCAGCTCGATGCAGAAGCGCCGGTGGACATCGGTCGCAATGGCTGAGTTCACGAAGTAGTCGGCAAACTGGTCGCGCTTGTGGCGGAAATCGAACCAAGCCTGGGAATACTGATGTACGAAGAGCGGCGCAAACGATCCGATATATCGTTCTCCATCGTACTCGAAGGTGATCCGCTTCCACGCCAGCCAGGCTGAGGGATGCAGGGGGTGAGACGAAGAACCCATCCCCAGCAAATAAATCATCATCAACTCGCTGTAGTAATCCCATTTGTAAGGCAGAAAGCCGAACTCCGGCGTCCAGCCCTGGGATAGCAGTGCGGTGTCTTCTGAAAGCCAGCTCCAGTCCACCCGGTCAAAGATCAAATGCGCCAGCTCGTCGATGGCGCGATCTTCAAAATAGCGGCGGCAGGTCAGGATGCCGCAAAGCAGAATCGCTGTGTCGACCGAAGAGACTTCTGAGTCCCAGACGCGTTCGCCGGTATTGATATTCGCGAAGTGATAAAAGAATCCGCGGTGGGTGGGCAGCGCCTTCCACAGAAACGTAAGCGTCGCCAGCACGCGCTGCCGTGCGTCCTGATGAGAGATAAACCCGCGCTTGTCCGCAATGCAGATGGCCGTAAGCCCGAAGCCGGTAGAGGCAACGCTGGCCACAATGCTGGTGTCGGTGCTCCGCGAATTCGCGCGGTCTTTGATCAGGCCAGTCTGGGGACTCGCCTGCTCCCAGAAGAAAAGAAAACTGCTGCGCTCCAGGTCATCCAGAAACTGCTCTTCCTCGGGCGAAAACTGGTCCGGCGGAGGTAGGCTCGGATGCTGCTCGCCAGGACGCGTCGCCTGCGCCATGGCGGCCAGCTTCGCCCAGCGAATCAGCGGCATGCCCATCGAAACACCCGCCATCTGCCGTAACAATTGCCTTCGTGACTGGCGGCGCATCCCCGGGTTCGTCTCCTTGTCCCTCACTGTCCCGATCTGTTCCTCAGTCGTCTACATTCTGCATTCATCCGCGCCCTCCGCGTCATCCCGCGACAACGTTTCCGATTAATTGAATAATAGATGCAGGGACCAGCGAGCGCACACCGCCGCTAAGGTGGTAAATGACGGAAAAGAAACTCATGTGGACAACGGTGGCCATATCGGCTGCTGCGCTGATCGGCCTCTTCTTCTTTTTGCGCGCTCACCGCTTGCGAGAAATTTCGGACCGCCTCTCAGTCCCCATTACAGGCGCGGTGATTCAGCGCGAAGCCGATCCCAACAAGCAGCTCCCAATCAGCGACGTGGTGGTCACGGCGACGGATGGCGTGCGTAGCGCGGTCACCCAGTCCGACGCCTCAGGATATTTCAAGCTGGTGTTGCGGAAGCGGGTTTTATCCGACCAGCCCATCACCGTCAGCTTTCAACATCCGCATTATGAGCCCCTGGAAATAAGCGTCCCGACCGGCAGATTCGAAACTCCCAGCGAGCTACACGTCGTGGAACTGACTCCCATCGTCGCTGCACACGTTCAAAAAACCTCAACGCCCAATCAGCCCCTAACCGTCGTCTCCGATCTCAAGGTCAGATACACCATCAACAACCGCACCGAAAGCAACGTCGGCAGCACCTCCAAAACCTTCGAAGTCGTAAACCAGGGCAATGTGCCCTGCGACCACCAATCTCCCTGTTCTCCCGACGGAAAATGGAAAGCCGCATCCAAGACCCTCACTCTCGATGCCGGGCCCGACAACAGCTACGGCAATGTCAGTGCCTCCTGCATTGCGGGACCCTGTCCGTTTACCCGCATTGACTCCGCTGGATTCATCCATGGCGGCCGTCACATCAGCATCACCGCTTTGAACTGGTCAGACACGGCTACATTTCTCATGGAGGCGGAGGTCTATCACACCGCCATCAATTCCGAAGTGCGCGAGCTCTACCCTGTCATTTTTGGCCAGACCCTCAACTTCACCCTGCCTCCCACTCAGGAGGGTGTAAGTCTTGAAGCGGATATCAACGGAGCTTTCATGGTCTTCCCCCTTGGTCCCGATCTAAACCTGAGCTGGGCCACCTGCACCGCCCGCACCGGCCAGGAACAGGCGGGAACGACCGTGTACCGTTGTGAGCTAAAGCCGGGATACCGCTTTCCATCCTCCAGTTAGCGCCCCGCGACCCTTGATCCTTCCCACCACCCGGCCCCGCAGGGGACGGAACTAGCCGGCCAGTGTCCTTCTGAGAGATATGAGGGAGGGAGCCCCCGCACTTATGCGGGGGAAGGAGCGCTTGAGCACTCCATAACGCCGCACTTGCTTAACACGCGCTTTAGCCGCTGGCCTTCTCCATCAAGCGGAAAAAGACCCGCCTTTTACGAAATACACCTGCTCATTCAGAAAATCCTTGACATCTGTCATACTGTTATAGTTATGTATAACAGTAGTTGGGATTCACAAGATGGACTCTGAATGGAATGACGGTCAGCCGATTTACCGGCAGCTACGTGACCGGGTGGTAGCGATGATCCTCGACGGTGCGCTCAGGGAAGGCGATCCGCTCCCATCCGTGCGCAACGTCGCAGCGGAATACCGGGTCAATCCGCTTACCGTTCTAAAGGCCTACCAGCAGTTGGTGGATGAGGGGCTCGTAGAAACCAGACGAGGACGCGGCATGTTTATCAACACCGGCGCACCTGCCTTGCTACTCGAAGGTGAGCGGCAGAAATTTCTCAACGAAGACTGGCCCAGGATCTACGCCACCATTCAGCGGCTTGGCCTGGACCCCAAAGAGCTGCTGCTCGCGGGAGCCGGGCTCCCTGCAAAAGGGGAAAGGTGAACCATGGCATGCATCGAAGCACACGGCTTGCGAAAAGCCTTCGGATCAACCATCGCCCTGGATGGCGTTGATTTACAGGTGGAAGAAGGACGCATCCTGGGCCTCATCGGCCCCAATGGTGCCGGGAAGACGACTGCATTGAATGCCATCCTCGGGCTCATCCCTTACCAGGGCCAGCTCAAAGTGCTGGGGCGCGATCCCTGGACCCAGCGTGACCAGCTCATGTGCGATGTCTGCTTCATCTCCGATGTGGCCGTATTGCCCCGCTGGCTAAAAGTTGCGCAGGCCCTCGATTATGTCTCCGGGGTTCATCCGCGGTTCGATCGCGCGAAGGCGGAGAGCTTTCTCGCCCGGACTGCGATCAGCCCCGCTGCCAGGATCCGGCAATTATCCAAGGGCATGGTGGCCCAACTGCACCTTGCGCTCGTCATGGCCATCGACGCCAGTCTTCTGGTGCTCGATGAGCCCACGCTCGGTCTCGACATTCTGTACCGTAAGCAGTTTTACGATTCGTTGCTCAATGACTATTTCGATGGCAACCGGACCATCCTGCTGACCACCCACCAGGTGGAAGAGATCGAGCATGTGCTGACCGATGTCATGTTCATCCATCGCGGCCGCATCGTCTTCAATTGCAGCCTGGACGAACTGGAGTCCAACTACTTCGAAGTTTTTGTGACGCCCGAGCAATTGCCGGCTGCCCGAGCCCTCAAGCCCATATACGAACGCGAGGTGTTCGGTCGCACCGTGCTGCTGTTCGATCACGTCGATCGCCGTCAACTCGCCACCCTGGGAGATGTGCGTACCGTTGGGCTCGCGGATTTGTTCGTAGCCATCATCGGCAATCAGGCCGGCTCTGCTAACAGCCCCGGAGCCACAATGAAAGGAGCGGCGCGATGAACATGCAATCTGGCGCCATGCAATCCCTGCAGGCAACTGTGCCCATAACGGTGACGATCCCCGCAAGGCGGCGTTTCTACTGGTCGCTGCGCCGCGAGTTCTGGGAATATCGCTCGCTTTATCTTGCGCCCCTCGCGATTGCCGCACTGTTTCTGTGCGCATTTCTGGTCGGCGAGGTCCACGCTTCTTTTCATATGAATACATCGCCTGCTGTCGGACCAATCCATCGCCCGGATCTGTTCCAGCAGTCCGCCCAGTCACACGTCGTGGGAGCCTACACCTTCGCAGCTTATGTGCTCATGGCGATCTCGTTGATCGTTGCCATCTTCTACTGCCTTGACACGCTCTATGGGGAACGTCGGGACCGCAGCATCCTGTTCTGGAAATCGCTTCCGGTATCCGATCTGACTTCGGTGCTCGCCAAGGCCACGATTCCAATAGTGATCCTTCCCTTGATTACATTTGTTCTTACCGTGGTGACGCAATGGATCATGCTGGTTCTCAGCAGCGGCGTGGCGCTGGTGCGGGGCGAGAACCTTGCCGGCGTCTGGGGGCAGGTGCCTTTTTTTCAGATGTCTCTGATGTTGTTCTTCCATTTGCTCTTCATTCACGGTTTCCAGTTTGCTCCTGTCTACGGCTGGCTGCTCCTCATCTCTGCCTGGGCCCCGCGGGCGCCACTCCTCTGGGCTGTATTACCGCCCCTCGGCATCGGCATAGCAGAGAAGCTCGCCTTCAATACACACTATTTCGCCCGCATGATGGGCTACTTGATCGGCGGTGGCCCGGAAGCCATCCCCTTTACTCAGGGCAAGATGGAGATCGCGCCGCTCACCGCAACAGCAGTGGCGAAGTTCTTCGCTTTCCCAGGATTTTGGGTTGGGCTGGCGGTCACCGCTTTATTCCTCGCCGCGGCCGTTCGCATGCGACGCTCCCGCGAACCCATCTGATTCCGGAAATTTTCTGAACTTCATCGGCTCGTAAGCAGGAGCAAGTCATGAGCACTCAGCTGCACCCGGCTATTTTTGTCTCTAAAAGGGCCCAAACGCCACCTTCGGCTCAATCGGGGTAACGAAAACGCACTCACGATGTCCGCAAACCCAACGCGTCGTAAAGGAAAAGGAGGAGAAATGGAATCCGTGACTGATCTCAAATGCGCAATTCCCGCCCAACACTCCGCGCTTTCACCCACAGCCTTGATCTGGCAGGATGTGCTGGCTCAGGCTATGACCGGCGAGCTGCTCGCCGCGATGAATTACACCTCTCTTGCCGGGATCTGCGACGATCCCGTGGAAGTTGCCGACGCCTTGGAACATGCAGCCGGCGAGAAAGGCCACGCGGCAGCATTCGCCTCCGAGGGGCGCAAGCTCGGCTTGGATGTCCCCAACAACGTCAACGCAAAACACTGGAAGCGGCTCCGCGAAGCCTTCCTCCGTTGCGTAGCAAACCGTGACTTCATCGGATGTCTGATTGTGCAGGAGATCATGCTCGAGTCCTTCGCTGTCGCCAGCTACGCCCGTGTAGGAAAAGTAGGACCCGCCAGCCTCGGCAAGACGTTTGCAGCCATCGCAGCCGAGGAAGAAGAGCACATCGATCATGCGATGGAAATTCTCCGCAACCAGCGCGCAATCGATCCCCCCGGCTTTGACGAAAAGGTGCGCCTCCTGCATTTCGAGGTGATGACGGTCTTGGCGGAGATGCTCGCCAGGGACTGCAGGACCGGCCATTGCGAAGTTTGCCAGGCAGCCTGCGTGAAGCCCTCGCTGCCCGATGTCAGCCTGAGCGCGGCTGAGCTTCGTGGAGCATCGCTGCATCAGTACCTCAAAACTCTGGACAAGCTCGGGCTGCCCGGGGAGGTGACGCTCGCATGGGTAAGTCAATTGCCGGTATAGACCAGGCCGACTTCGCGTTGATCGGTCATCAGGAGAGCTGGAGGGCAGCCGCCGATGTCCTGGCCGCCCTCCGTGGGCCTGGATATCCACCGCTGCCCGATGAAGAAATACCGCACATCCTGCCGTGGATTCCACCGCGCCCCGTTTGCCAGGTCGAGATTGCGTCCCTCCGTGGTGGAAGAGCGCAAGGTCTCTACATCGACTCCTTCATCGCTCCCGATCGTCTTGGCGAAACATTTCTGCGCGAAAATCTCGTACGTGTCCGTGCGGCCGCTGCCTCTGCCATCCAGGCCGGCGCAAAGATCGTCAGCCTCGGCGGATTCAGCTCCATTCTCATCGAGGGCAACGCCGACCAACTCGGCTGTAAAGAAGGCTCAATCTTTACCACAGGCAATACCTTGACGGTTGCTTTTATAGTCAAGGGCATTCGCACGCTATCCGCGATGCAGGGCCGCAGCCTCTCTCATTCGACGCTGCTCGTGATCGGCGCCACCGGCGATGTTGGTTCAGGGTGTTCGCGTTGTCTGGCGCCTGCCGTGAAGCGCGTTCTGCTTTGTGCGCGCAACCCGGAGCGGCTGCGCAGGCTGGCCACGGAACTGCAAGCCACAGGAGTGCAAGTAGAGACAGCGACAGACCTAAGTCACTTCTCGACCGCGGCCGACCTCGTCGTTTGTGCTGCAAGCCTAACATCTCCCACGCTTCTGCTCGGACGTACAGCTTCGGACGCAATGATATGTGACGCAGGCTATCCCAAAAACCTGTGCCCAGCCGCCGAATCACGCACAGCCACAATCTTCTTTGGAGGGCTGGGCCAGGTCCAAGGCGGAATGCGCTTCACTCCTGATCTTCATGGAATCCTGAATCGTCACCCCTTTCCCGACGTGGTGCACGGATGCTTGTTGGAGGGCATGGCTCTGGCGTTGGAGCATCGTTACGAGCCCTTCTCGCAGGGAAGAGGCTTCATCACTCCGGAACGAGTCCAGGAAATAGAGAACATGGCCGCGAAACACGGCATCCATCTAGCCCCTTTCTACAACACCGACGGGCCACTGCAGCAAAGGGAAAAGAATATGATTGCCGCCTCCGCAGAATTGGCATGCCGAAAGCCCGGCCGGCTGCGAAGCACACAGGAAGCTTCCGTTGGCATGGAACCTGCATACTAGCCATTAGACAATCGTTTGATTATGATAGCTGCGCAGGAAACTTGTACCTGGTCCGAGGCAGAAAAAAAATGAAGATCCATCCAGGCTGGCTCCTGGCCTGCGCCCTCCTGTTCACGCCTTCTCATGAGGCACCCGCACAGGAACCCTCCGTCCGCATGTGGCTCTCCACCGCCGACCGTTCCGCGCTCGTCGCCGAGCAACCAGAATCCCTGCATTTCTCCTCCAGGGCAAACGATTCCCCAGCCGTCGAAGTAAACGACATGCAGCAGTTCCAAACCATGGATGGCTTCGGCTTTGCTCTGACCGGCGGCAGCGCGCAGCTTCTCATGCGCATGCAGCCCGGGCCGAGAGCGGATCTGTTGAAGGAGCTCTTCGGATCGCAAGGCAAGGAGGACGCCGTCAGCTATCTGCGGGTCACCATCGGTTCGTCCGACATGAATGAGCGCGTCTATTCGTACGACGATCTGCCGCCAGGCCAAACCGACGCAAACCTTGCCCACTTCAGTCTTGCGCCGGATCGCGCCGATGTCATTCCCGTCCTCAAACAGATTCTCGCCATCAACCCAAACATCAAAATTCTCGGATCGCCCTGGTCGGCTCCGCCCTGGATGAAGACCAACGACCGCGTCAAGGGCGGTCAGCTCAAGCCCGAGTACTACGGGGCCTATGCTCTCTATTTCGTGAAGTACATTCAGCAGATGAAGGCTGAGGGAATCTCCATCGCGGCCATCACCGTGCAGAATGAGCCGCTTAATCCCAAGAACACGCCCAGCATGGTGATGTTTGCCCCCGAGGAAGACGCCTTCATCGCGAACGATCTGGTGCCTGCGTTTCGCGATGCCGGTTTAACCACGCGCATCCTGCTCTATGATCACAATCCGGATGTCCTGTCATACCCAATGTCGATCCTGCAGGATCCAGCCGCCGGCAAATTCGTGGATGGCACTGCCTTTCACCTCTATGGGGGTCTACCCTCAGCGCTGACAGAAGTGCACGACGCCTATCCCAACAAGAACCTCTATATGACCGAGCAGTCCATCGGCAGCCCGGCAAACGAGCCGCTCCCGATTGCTGCGTCGATCAGCGATGTGCTGATTGCGTCTGTGCGCAATTGGAGCCGCAACGTTCTGCTGTGGAATCTCGCCGCGGATCCGAACGATGGCCCGCACACCCACGACGGAGGATGCACAGGCTGCCAGGGCGCAATCACTTTGGATGGAGACCAGGTCTCGCGCAATCTGGCCTATTACGCCATCGAGCACTTCTCCCGCTTTGTGCCTCCAGGATCCGTCCACATCGGCTCGACCGAGCTGGAGCAGCTTCAATCGGCCGCATTTCTTACGCCCGACGGTAAGATCGCCCTGGTGGAGGCAAACACCGGCAACTTCCCCAAGACCTTCGACGTGAAGTATCACGGCAAGTGGTTCACCACCACCTTGCCGCCGGAATCCTCGGCAACCTACGTTTGGTAACAGATACGATCACTTAAGCCATCTTAATCGGCCAACGGGTTAGGGCGGATCTGGAAATGCACCACCTTCGGATTCGTCCCTTTGCCCGTCTCGCTGTGAAAGGGCGCGCGCGTTCCCCACGTGGTCCATAAGCCCTTGCCCTTCCAGCCCGCCGTGGGGTCATCGAAGCGTCCATCCATACCCTTGGCAAAGAAGCCCATCGGATAGGGAACCCGCAGAATAACGAACTTGCCGTTCACCCATGCGATCAGTGAATCGGAGGAGTTGCCTGTGAGGATAGGCGTATTCTTGCCCAGGCCCAGCGTATCGAACTGGTCTACCCACACGTAATAGTGCGAATCGGCGCTGCCGGACAGAGTCACGTTCTTGAACTTCGGTCCCGGTGAGGGATAGAGAGTCCATCCTTCCGGGCATTGCCGTCCTGTCGCCCTGGGGCCATTCAGCGCACCAGTGCACTTACTCCGGTCAAAGCTTGCCAGGTGCCCGCTACCCAGTGCCACCCAGACAACCCCGTTGCCGTCGATGTCCATGCCTCGTGGAGAAAAGCCCCACACCGGAGCCTTGGGATCTTTCCAAGGCACTTCGTAGTACTCCGCCAGCGCAGTTTGCGGAGGATTGTCTCCCGGGTTCAAGCGTACGATTCCACCGGGAAAGCCCAGCACCGACCCCCACACCATGCCGTCCTTGCCCACGGCGACTCCATAGAACGCCGCATTGAGCCGAGTATCTTTGGTAGCGTCAGCGGCGGAATTGATGGCGGACGAAGTGCCCAGGCTTTCTCCGCTCGGCGCCGTCAGGACTTTCTGCTCGCCCTCGACATATGCGTCCCGTTTACCGTTGCCGTTGGTATCCAGCACTAAAGCCGTCCACCCTTGTGATTTCGCGTCGTCGTGGGTCTCGTCCCACATCCTTGTGTTCAACCAGCCCACCACGCCACCGCCACCCCCGCTGCTCGTCCACAAGGTATTGCTGGCGTCGCTTGCGAAAACCAGGTGGTGTGTCCCGAAGCACGTATCGATCATCCTGATCTGCTTGGTCGCCGGATCATACATTTCCAGCTGGCGGCCAGAGGTCTGCAGCGGAGTCAACTCAGCCGAAATCGAACTGGAGCCGGACTTGCAGAATGAGGGATTGCTGCTGGCGCGAATCCTTGCTGTAAACCAAAGCCGTCCGCGCTCATCGAACATCGGGTTGTGCACCGTCGTGTGGCTATCCCAGATGGCCTCTTCGCCCCAGAACTGCGAGGCATTCAGTGGTTTTGGTTGGCCCGGAGTATCAGGATCGCGATACTCCACCTTCAGCCGGGCGATCGTATTGTCCACCGGATTCAGCACTGGCAAATAGTCGCGGCTTTCCTCTGGCGATCCATAGACCAGTCCATGAGCGTTGACGTTCGGGTCGCGCCGGTCAGTCGCAATTTCATCGTGCAGGTACGCCGTCGGATCTGCCCAGTCCCACTGCGTGATCACAACATTGCGCTCAATGCCCTGCGGCCGCGGTG
>Ga0335073_10008125_pt1 | contig 14713 bp, 11 predicted proteins | sample Lox_Sample_22_FD_207093 | JGI IMG/M metagenome (GOLD analysis project Ga0335073, IMG submission 207093) | Soil microbial communities from Loxahatchee National Wildlife Refuge, Florida, United States - Lox_Sample_2.2 | ecosystem: Environmental > Terrestrial > Soil > Wetlands | place: USA... | reverse complement strand
GCGCGGACGATCTCGTCAAGATGCGCCAGCCCGTAACGGCAGGAATCGACGAAGGCGCGCGCGTAGCGCTCCTCCATCATTTCCTTGCGCCCGGACCACACCGCAAACACCATCGGCAGGCCGGTCAGCGCGACCCATTCCTCGCCCAGGTCGAGCGTCTCAAATGGCAATTTCGCGGGATCGACGCGCAGCGCCGCGTCGCCGATCAGCAGCGCCGCGTCGGCCTCGCCGAGCATCGACGGCAAATCGGCCGGCCGCGAAATCAGCTCCGGATGCACGCCGAATTTTTCTCCCAGGATCAGGCGCGAAAGCATGACGGATGTGCGCGAGCCGGAATCGGTGGCCAGAGTTCGAATCTCGCGCATCGGCGTTTTCGAAATCAGCAGGATGCTGCGCACCGCGCCGTGGCAGGCGATGCCCGTGCCGCGAAAATATTCGAGATGCTGCCGCTCCATCTCGATCGCCGGCACGATCCCGATATCGGCTTCGCCCGAAGCAAGCTGATCGGCGCAAACCGAGGGCAGCGCAAATCGCAAATCGAAAATTTCGCGCTGTTCGCCGTGCCGCATGCCCCAAACCAGCGGCACGGTATTCAAGTAACTGACAGCGCAAACGCGGGGTGAAAAATGTGAGGTCAAAGGATCATTTTACCCGAATCGTGGCGCACGCACTTTTGGGTAGTGCCTGAAATCTGCGTTGATCCTGAAGCATGGAGAGCCCCCGCCATGACTGGCGGGGCTGTAGCACCCGTTATAGCCCCGCCGTCATGGCGGGGGGCGCGCAGATTTCAGGCACTACGCACTCTTGCGTGCCGCGTCGCGACTCCTCTCCTAACGCTGTCGCGCCGCCATCGGCCGAGAGTGTCGACGCGGCACAGAAGGTAGATCGGTTTACAATGGCGGCAGATGAGAGTCGTCGCGTTCCTGACCGTAGTCGCTCTGGCCGGCTGCGCGTCGAAGAGTCCGCCGGGCGTGAAAGTCGATGCGTCGCTCGAAAAGCTGGTGCCGCGGGATACCATCCTGCTGGCCGGCGCGCAATGGGATTCGCTGCTCAAAACGCCGCTTTATCAGGAAAATTTCGCGAATCGCCAGATCCCGCAGATCGATGAATTCGCCAAACGCACCGGGGTCGATCCGCGTAAGGATCTGTCGGAATTACTCTATGCCTCGAACGGCCGCGGCGGCGTTCTGCTCGGGCGCGGAAAATTCGCGATCCAGGGGGTTCCGCGATCGGCTTATAAAGGCTTCAATTTTTACGGCGACGATCGCAACGCGGTGGTTCTGTTCAGCCCGGCGGCCGCCGCGGCCGGCGATGTCGACGCGCTGCATTCTTTAATCGACCAGCGCGGCAAATCCAGTGGCCCATCGGCGGCCCTGGCCGCGCAGATGAAGGAGATCCCCGCGGCGGCGCAATTCTGGGCGGCTTATTCCGGCGGTTCGATTCATTTGCCCTTCGACGACGCCAGTCCGCTGGCAAATCTGAACAAGCTGATCGCGTCGGTTCAGACCGGCACGGTGTATTTCGATCTGCGCGAGGGCCTGAACGGCCTGGCGCGCGCCGACTGCTCCAGCGATCAGGACGCCGAACAGGTGGCCGGCGCGGTCCGCGCGCTGATCGGCATAGGCCGGCTGAGCGTCCCCAAAAACCATCCCGAGCTGGCGCAGGTTTACGACACGCTGCGCGTCACCCAGGAAGCTCGCCGGGTGCGTCTGTACGTCGCGGTGCCGCAGACCATGGTCGATCAATTTTTGGGAATGTGGCTGCGCCGGTAACTTTTGCGAACTTTATGCTGTATTCTTCGTCTGAGTGATTCTGTGGGCAGCCATTGAACCGCGACCACGGGGAGCGGCGAGCGGCCATGCTTTCCGACATCCAGCGCCACACTTAAGGAGCACGTAATGGGCGACCTGCGCTACGCAATTCGAACATTAGCCCGCGCGCCGGGATTCTCCGCGATCGTCATTTTGATCCTGGCGATCGGCATCGGCGCCAACACCGCGATGTTCAGCCTGGTGGACGGCGTGCTGCTGCGGCCGCTGCCGTTTCAACAGCCCGACCGCCTCTATGCCGTGCAGGAAACCATCCTTGGCGTGCAAGGCTTGCCGCCCGGTCTGCCCGTTTCCGCCATGCATTTTCGCGAATGGCGAAAACGCTGGAGCGCAGCGGAACAGCTTGCCATGCTCTCGGTGTTCCCCGCCGATCTGACCACTGGCGGCGATCCGCAAAAGATCAACCTGGGCCGCGTTTCGGCCAATATTTTTTCGCTGCTCGGAGTCGCGCCGCGTCTGGGCCGCGATTTTCTTGCCGAAGAAGACCAACCCGGACGCGACCACGTCGCCATTCTGGCCGATTCTCTGTGGCGCAGCCGTTTCCACGCCGATCCCGCGATTCTCGGCCAAAAAATTCTGATCGATGACGTTTCTTACGAAGTGATCGGGGTTCTGCCGCCCAGCCTGATTCTGCCGAAAGTGAGCGAGCTGCAAGGCATGCACTACGGCGATCTCGATCCCAATGTGTTCAAACCGTTCGCCGTCCGCGATCAGGAACTGGAATCGATCGGCGATTTCAATTTCGCCTGCCTCGCGCGCCTGAAACCCGGCGTTTCGGCGGAGCAGGCGCTGGCCGAGCTCAACTCCATTCAATCCGCCATCATCACCGAATTCGTTCACGAAAAGATCGACCTGCGCGCCACCGTAGTCCCCTTGCAGGCGCAGATCACCGGCCGGTCGCGCGAAGGATTGCTGCTGGTGATGAGCGCCGTCGCGGCGGTGCTGCTGATCGTCTGCGTGAACGTCGCCAATCTTCTGCTGGCCCGATCCACGGCGCGGCGCCGCGAATTCGCCATCCGCGCGGCGATGGGCGCGAGCTCGACGCGTCTGCTGCGCCAGATGCTCACGGAAAGTTTCCTGCTCGCCGGTATCGGCGGAGCGCTTGGTATCGCGATCGCTTATGCGGCGCTGAACCTGATCCTGGCCGCCGCGCCCATCGATCTGCCGCGCGTAAACGATATTCACATCGATTGGCGCGTGCTGGCCATGGCGCTCGCCCTCACCATCGCTTCCGCGCTGCTATTCGGGTTATTTCCCGCGCTGCGCGAATCGCGGTCGGACCCGCAGGAAGCTTTGAAGGCCAGCGGACGCAGCTCCACCGAAGGCCGCCACGCCGCGCGCGTCCGCTCCGCGCTGGTCACCGCCGAAGTCGCGCTCAGCACGCTGTGTCTGATCGCCGGGGGGCTGCTGCTCGCGAGTTTCGTCAAGCTGATGCACGTCGATCGCGGATTCGCGGTGGAGCGCATCAACACGCTGGAGCTGAACCTTCCCGCCGCGCGCTATCCCGACCTCGCGCATCGCGCTGATTTCTTAAAAAAACTCCTGGACAACGTGGGCGCCTTGCCCGGCGTCACCGGCGCGGCCGTGACGAATATTCTTCCGCTCGCGGCGCAGGGCAGCGACAATACGCTGTACGTTGACGGAGTCGATCTGCCCGATATGCTGCGCCCCATCGCCGATTACCGCATGATCAGCGAAGATTATTTCCGCACCATGAGCATCCCGATGGTGGCCGGCCGCACCTTCGAGCCTAACGACCGCGAGCGCAAAGTCGCCATTGTCTCGCCCGAAACAGCCGCGCGTCTGTGGCCGGGTGAAAATCCGCTCGGCCGCAAATTCCGGCTCGGCGATCCCACCGCGCCGCTGCTCGAAGTGGTCGGCGTGGCCGCCGGGGTGCGCGGCGATTCGCTGCAACAGGCGCCGAACCTGACCGTCTATCTTCCCTATTGGCAGCGCAACCAGAGCCAATATTCGCTGGCCGTCCGCACCGCGATCGACCCCGCGCAAATCTCCTCCGCGGTACGCGTGGAAATTCGCAAACTCGATCCGGAGATCCCCGTGCCGGTATTCCGCACGATGCGCCAGATCGTTTCCGCCTCCGTCGCCCAGCGTGAATTTCAATTGACGCTGGTGCTGCTGTTCGCCGCCATCGGCCTGGTTCTGGCGAGCCTGGGAATTTACGGCGTGGTCTCTTATTCGGTCGAGCAGCGGCGCGGGGAAATGGGCATTCGCATGGCGCTTGGCGCGACCGCCGGAAGATTGCGCGCCATGGTTCTGCGCCAGGGCTTAACGCCCGTCGCGTCGGGACTGGTCCTCGGAATTGCCGCCGCGGTCGCGATCGGCCGAATCATTCAGGGGCTGCTGTTCGGCGTGCGCGTGTTCGATCCGTTGACCATCGCCAGCGTAGCCGTGGTCCTGCTGGGAGTTGCCGCGGCGGCCTGTTACCCTCCCGCGCGCCGAGTCACCCGCGCCGATCCGCTGAACGCGCTGCGCTATGAGTAATGTAAGCCGTCAGGCTTGCGACGCTCGAAGCGTCTCCATCAGCCACTCCCGATTCGCGCGCACGTCATTCTTCAAACGCGAGCACAATTCGTCACGGATCTCAAACAACCGGTAGCCCTCGCGCGCCCGCAAATATCCGCGGGCTCGCTGATCGTGCTCGAACAAAGCTTCGCCCCGATCGGCCAGTTCGCGTTCGTAGCGCTCCCGATTTTCTAACAGCGCCTTCACCAGAAATGGCATCAGCGTCGAATAATCGGCCTGCATGCTCTCGGTCGCCTGCTGATACGTCTCCTTATCCACCTTCCCCCAAGTGACCGCTTCGGCCGGCGGGCAGGACGAAAGCGACCCATCCGTTACCGGCGCGGTGACGATCTGCACGTCGAAATTGTAGCCGCGGACGTTCGGAATCCCCAGCACCTGGCCCAGCGCCGGCTCCGGCTGCAAATTGAAATTCTTGGGCACCCCGCCGCCCAGGATCAGGGTCGCCAGCGAATGCGGCGGATTATCGAACAATCCCCAGCGATGATACGCGCAGGCCTCGAAAACCTCGGCGTGCAGATCCAGATCGAATTGATAGGAATCGATCAGCCCGCTTTCCCGCATCGCCCATAGCTTCATCGAATTTAGAAATATGCTGCCATCCGACGGCGCGCCGACGAACACCGGAATCGCCAGGCGATGGCAGGACGCCAGCAACCCGGGCGGAATTTTTCGGGCCCGCTCCTGCTCCGCATAGATCGCGCCCAGGCGGTAGCGCAACTCCGTCCCTGTCATGGACCGTTGAAATTCCGGCCGCGCCAGCACCTCCGTCAGAAATTTATCCTGATCGAGCAGCACGTCCTCATCGAACGCCATATCCGTGACGCGAATGGTCCGTTCGTCGCGCAGCGCCCCGTCATCGCCCCAGATCGGCACTTCGTAAATCGGATCGGGATGCGCAGCAAGACTCCGGTGGCCATCGTGATAGCAAACCGCATCGGTGGTCGAAAGATAGGCCACCCATCCGGTCTCGAGCAGCGGAATCAGCCACGCCAGATGTTGGCCGGAGACGGTCACCGGGCCCGAAACGGCGACGGTCAACGGGCAGCCCATCCCGATCGCGCGGTCGAGAATCTCATAAATCCGGCGAAAAAACGCGCCGCCGAAGGCGGGAAAGCAGTTCTCGATCAGTTCGTGCAGCGAGCCGCATTCGTCGACGCGCCGCACGTGTACGCGCCGCCGGTGATCGTGGGACATAGAATTTTATCTTAGCGTTGCCGTTCATTCCGGCTTCGGAGCGGTGCGCGACCCGATCAGACTGCCAGCGGCCCCGCGCCAGGGTCTCGATCGTCGGCGTCACCATCAGGCCTATGGTGCGATGGCGGCTAACCTCGCGCCGCGTGTAACCAGCCAATGCGCGCGGCAGGTATATCATGGCTGGAGCAGGTTCACTTAAGCCAGCATGGGTGCGTCGCAGGTATGAATCCCGCGAAAATCGCCGTGATCACCGGAGGCGGCAGCGGCATCGGGCGAGCCGTCGCGTTGGCGATGCACGCCGGCGGATACCGCGTGGTCCTCGCCGGACGCCGCGCGGAGCCGCTTCAGGAAACCCTCCGGCTCGCCGGTGCGCAGCCCGAAACCATGCTCGCCGTGCCTGCCGACGTCGCCGACCCGCAATCGGTCGAAACGCTGTTTGCTGAAACCGCCAAAACATTCGGCCGCGTCGATGTTCTTTTCAACAACGCCGGAATCACCGGCCCGATCGTTCCGCTCGACCAGATGCCCTGGGACCGCTGGACGGCCGTCGTCGCCACCAACCTGACCGGCGCGTTCCTGTGCGCCCAACACGCCATCCGGATGATGAAAGCCCAGCAACCGATGGGCGGCCGGATCATCAACAACGGATCGCTTTCGGCGCACGTCCCGCGGCCCAATTCCGCCGCGTATACGGCCACCAAGCACGCCATCAGCGGGCTCACCAAGTCGATTTCTCTTGAAGGCCGGTCCTGGAACATCGCCGGCGGCCAGATCGACATCGGCAACGCCGCCAGCGAAATGACCGAAAAAATGACCGCCGGAGTTCTTCAGGCGAATGGAACCGTCATGCCGGAGCCGCGCATCGACGCGCGGCATGTGGCCGAAGCGGTGATGTACATGGCCGCCCTGCCGCTCGACGTCAACGTACAATTCATGACCGTGATGGCCACCAGAATGCCCTACATCGGCCGCGGCTGACTGCCGGGCCGGCCTGCCGTGGATTTTCAATCGGCCGAATCTGCCGTGGATCCAGTCAACCCAGGAGCCGGTGAAGCTCGCCGGAACGTCGCATGCCGGCAAACTGTTACTCCTCCGGAAATGCATCACAATTCTGATCGAATTCCTCCCCGCCCTCGTCTATGAAGAGAAAAACTCATCGCAAGCCGTCGCAATGCACCTCAGCGTACTCAGCCCTGCGTCGCCGGAGGCGGCTCACATCGTTTGGCTATGGAACGTCTGCCTCTATGTGTGCGCCTTCATTCTCGCGGTGGTGACAATCTCCATTCTGTACATCCTTGTACGTTACAGGAAACGTGACGAAGCCGAACCCGACCAGTCCACCGGCAATCGCACGCTGGAGATCGCGTGGACGGCAGTTCCCATCGCCTTGGTCGCGGTGCTGTTCACGCTGAGCGTGGCGATTGCCCGCACTGTGAATCATCCGGTGGACCGGCCGCCCGACGTCATTGTTACCGGGCACCAGTGGTGGTGGGAAATCCGGTATCCACAGTCGAAGGTGACCACGGCGAATGAATTACATCTTCCAGTCGGCCGGGAGATGCTCATCGCAGTCGAGACCGCCGACGTCATTCATGATTTCTGGGTGCCGCGCCTGGGACGAAAGATCGACGCGATTCCCGGCCGCAGAAACACAGTGTGGATTCGCGCCACCCAGCCCGGAGAATACCAGGGAGCCTGCGCCGAGTTCTGCGGCGCGGAGCACGCCTGGATGCGTTTCGCGGTGGTCGTGGAATCCCCCGCTGCGTATGCGGCCTGGCTGGCCCATCAGGCCGCGCCCGCCGCACGTCCGGTGCAGGGCGACGCCGCGGAAGGAGCCCGGCGCTTTGGCGAACTCACCTGCGCCAACTGCCACAACATCACCGGAATCAATGCGCAAAAATCGTACGGCCCGGATCTGACGCACGTCGCCAGCCAGGAGACGCTTGCGGGCGAACGCCTGCGGAACACGCCCGAAAATCTCACCGACTGGTTGCGCCAGCCAAACATCATCAAGCCGAATTGTTTCATGCCGAATCTGGAGCTTTCGCATCGCGACCTGACCGTGTTGACCGCTTTTCTGGAGACCCTCCGGTGAGCGATATCCCGATCACCCCGAGGCTGCTCGAGGAGCCGGCGCCATGCGCGCGGGAAGGCGCTTGGCTCGAATGGATCTCCACCGTCGATCACAAACGAATCGGGATCCTCTATCTGGCCACCACCTTGTTCTTTTTCGCGGTCGGCGGAGTGGAGGCGCTCCTGATGCGCATTCAGCTCGCCTGGCCTGGCAACACCTTTCTGAGCCCCGACGCTTACGATCAGGTGTTCACCATGCACGGCACGACGATGGTGTTCCTGGTGGTGGTTCCAATGCTGCTCGGGCTGGCGAACTACCTGACGCCGCTGATGATCGGCGCGCGCGATATGGCGCTGCCTCGCCTGAACGCGTTCAGTTTCTGGGTGTTTCTGTTCGGCGGCTTCCTGCTGTACTTCAGCTTCGTTTCCGGACACGCGCCGGCCGCGGGCTGGTTCAGCTATGCGCCGCTGAGCGAAAAAGGCTACTCCACGCGATACGGGCTGGATTACTGGGCGCTCGCGCTGCTGGGCATCGGCGTCGGCACCATTGCGACGGCCATCAATCTGATCGTCACCATCATCAACCTGCGCGCCGAAGGAATGACCATTCGCCGGCTGCCTCTGTTCGTGTGGATGGTGCTGGTCAATTCCTTTCTGATCATTTTCGCGCTGCCGGCCTTGAATGCTTCGCTGGTGATGCTGCTCATCGACCGGCAGCTGAGCGCGCATTTTTTTACGGTGATGGGAGGCGGATCGCCGATCCTGTGGCAGCATTACTTCTGGTCCTTCGGACACCCCGAAGTGTACATTATGGTGCTGCCGGCCTTCGGAATTATCTCCGAAGTGATTCCGGTGTTCTCGCGAAAACCGATTTTCGGCTACGGCTTTGTCGCTGCTTCCACCGTCGCCATCGCTCTGCTCAGTCTCGGTGTGTGGGCGCATCATATGTTCGCCGTGGGACTGGGTCCTGCCTGGAATTACGCGTTTGGCGCATCGAGCCTGCTGATTGCCGTGCCGACCGGAGTAAAAATTTTCAACTGGATCGCCACCATGTGGGGCGGCTCCATCCGCTTCACCACCTCTCTGCTTTTTGCCGTCGCGTTCCTCTTCACGTTCACCATCGGAGGATTGAGCGGGGTCACCTTTGCGGCTTTCCCGCTCGACTGGCAGACGACCGACAGCTACTACGTCGTTGCCCACATGCATTATGTCCTGTTCGGTGGAACGCTGTTCGCGGTCATGGCCGGAGTCTACTACTGGTTTCCGAAAATGAGCGGCCGAATGCTTTCCGAACGCTGGGGCGTAGTTCATTTCTGGCTGATGTTCATCGGTTTTCATTTGACCTTCCTGATTCAGCACATTCTAGGACTCGACGGCATGCCGCGCCGCGTCTACACCTATCCCGATCGGCCCGGATGGGCGGTCATGAATCTGATTTCCACCATCGGGGCCTTCGTCATCGGAATTTCGGTCCTGGTATTCCTGGCGAATATCGTCATGAGTTTGCGAAGCGGCGCCCCAGCCGGGGACAATCCCTGGAACGCCTGGACCCTGGAATGGGCAACCAGCTCGCCTCCGCCTGAACATAATTTCGACCGAATCCCGCCGGTTCACTCCGCCCGGCCGCTTTGGGACTTGATGCATCGGGAGGGCCGCGCGTGAAGCGATTCGACACGGTGAGGCTCGCCATGGCGGTCTTTATCGCGTCGGAAGCCGTTTTCTTCGCGTTCCTGATCGCCGCCTACCTGTTCTTCTCGGCCGCGACCGTCCATGGGCCGACGGCGCGCAACAGTCTCGACCCGCCGCGCACGCTGGTGTTCACGCTGTGTTTGCTCGCCAGCAGCGGGACCATGTGGCTGGCGGAGCGGCGCCTGAGCGCCGCGCGCTTCGGCGGATTCGTGCTGTGGCTCGCCGCGACGATCGTTCTTGGATTCGTCTTCATTCTGGGCCAGGCAACGGAATACGCGGGATTGATCATGAAGAGCGTCACACCCGAGCGCAATCTTTTCGGCGCGACGTTCTTCACCCTGACCGGTTTTCACGGATTTCACGTGTTTTGCGGGCTGGTTTCGATGTGCGTTCTCCTGGGACTGGGGTTTACCCGCACGTTCGGCGAGAAAGAAGCCTCCGGCCTCGCGGCGATTTCGATGTACTGGCACTTCGTCGATGCGGTCTGGATCGTGATCTTCAGCCTGGTCTATTTGACGGTATGGTTATGACCACCGGAGATTTTTTCAGGAGCGCGTGGGTGTGGCGCCCGGTCGCCGCCGCGGGCTGCATGGCGATTCTGGCGGTCTACGCCGCGTTCGTGCGCTTCCGCTTCGGCGTGCGAAGCGCCGCGTTCTTCGCGGGCGTCGCGCTGGTTGCTCTGGCGCTTTTTTCCCCGATGGCCGCGCTCGCCGACAATTATCTGTTCAGCGTCCATATGGCCAGGCACATTCTCCTGGTCCTGGTGGTGCCTGCGCTGTTGGTATCGGGGCTTCCTTCCGAACCCGTGCGGCGCGTTCTGCGCTGCTCCGCGCCGGCGCGAATCGAGCGAACCTTGAGAACACCCGCAATCGCCTGGACCGCCGGGATCGGAGCGATGGCCTTCTGGCACATTCCGGCGGTTTTCAACGCCGCGCTCGCGAGCGGGCCGCTCCATATGCTGGAAGAGCTGTCGATGCTGCTCGCGGGGACGATTTACTGGTGGCCGATTCTTTCTCCGGTCGCGGAACATCGGCTCCGGCCGATACCGGAGGCGGCGGCTTACCTGTTTGTTTCCTGCCTCGCGTGCACCGCGATCGGCATCGTGATTACGTTCGCGCCGCCGCCGCTTTATACGCCTTACGCCGCGCCGCGCGACCCCTATGGAATTTTGACCACGATTCGCGGCGGCTGGGGCATCTCGCCCGCGCTGGACCAACAGATCGGCGGAGTGCTGATGTGGGTCCCCTGCTGCTTCGTTTATCTCACCGCGATCATGGCGATGTTCGCACGCTGGTACGGTGAAGAGGAAAAATATGAACCCGTCAGAAATTGATCGATCGGATTGGACCGAACCACTGCCGCGCCGGTTGGCCCGGCCCACCTACTGGCCCTCGATGCTGGCGCTGTCGGTCACTCTCGCCCTGCTGGGGCCGGTAACCTCGATGGCGATCACGGGGGTCGGCGTGTTGCTCGCCGCGGCTGCCCTGTCAGGTTGGATCGGAGAAATTGGACGTGAGTGAATCCCCCGAACGCCGGAATTTGCTATCGAAGATCAGCATCGCGCTCGGCTGTGCGGGCGCGGCTCTCATCGGCGTGCCGGTCGCCGGATTCCTGCTGGCGCCGCTCTTCGAATCGGTCGCCCGAAAATGGCGGAGCGTCGGCGCCGTCGGGCAATTCGCAAATGGAAAAACCGTCGAAGTGAAGTTTGAGGATCCGTCGCCGGTGGCCTGGGCCGGAATAACCGGTCAAACCGGTGCCTGGCTGCGTCGCGAACCCACCGGAGAATTTGTGGCGTTCGCCGTCAATTGCACCCATCTGGGATGTCCGGTCCGCTGGCTCGCGGATGCCGAGCTGTTTATGTGCCCCTGTCATGGCGGTGTGTATTACAAAGACGGGACGGTGGCCGCGGGCCCGCCGCCTCGCCCGCTCTTCAAATATCCGGTCAGGGTACAAAACGGCCAAGTTCAAATCCTGGCCAGTCCGACTCCGATTACCTAGCATGCGATTTCTGCGCAGAGCCTGGGAGTGGTTCGACGCGCGAACCGACGCGTCCAACGTGATCGGACCGATCCTGCGCCATCGGGTTCCGCCGCGCACCGGATGGATGTACGTGTTCGGCAGCGCGACGCTGTTTGTGTTTCTGATTCAGATTTTTACCGGGATCGCGCTGGCCACCGCTTACGTTTCGAGCGCCGGGCAGGCGTATGAATCGCTCCAATGGATCACCCACCAGGCGTTCCTCGGTCACCTGCTTCGCGGAATGCATTACTTCGGGGCGTCCGCGATGGTGCTGCTGGTGGGAATTCACATGATCCGCACGTTTCTCACCGGATCGTACAAATTCCCGCGCGAGCTGAACTGGGTGATTGGCGTGATCCTGCTCGGTCTCACCATCCTGATGGGTTTTACCGGGCAGTTGCTGCGATGGGATCAAAACGGCGTGTGGTCTACCGTCGTTGCCGCGGAACAGGCAGGCCGCGTTCCCTGGATCGGGCCGTGGCTGGCGCGGCTGATTCTGGGAGGGCAGACCGTCGGAGGCGCGACGCTCAGCCGGTTCTTCGCCTATCACGTGTTTTTCATTCCCGCCTTGATTTTTGCCATGGTCGCCCTGCACCTCGGCCTGGTGCTGCGCCACGGAATCTCGGAAAAACCCAGTGCCTCGCATCCGGTCGATCCGAAAACCTACCGGGCCTGGTACGAAGGAATGCTGCAGCGCGAAGGCGTTCCCTTCTGGCCCGACGCCGCCTGGCGCGATGTCGTGTTCGGCGTTTTCGTGGTGGCGTGTGTGGTTTGGCTCGCCTGGCATTTCGGCGCGCCGGAGCTGACCACGCCGCCCGATCCGACGATCATTCAGGCCTATCCGCGCCCGGACTGGTATCTGTTGTGGTATTTCGCGGTGCTGGCGCAGCTTCCTCACGGTTCAGAGACCTATGTAATCGTCGGCGCGCCGATTCTGGCCGGGATCTGCCTGGTCATCCTGCCGCTGGTTTTCAATCGTGGGCAGCGTTCGCCTTCCCGGCGTCCCTGGGCGGTTGCGAGCATCGTGATCATCGTGATGAGCGTCGGAGTGCTGTGGTATCGCGGCGTAAAGTCACCGTGGTCCCCCGATTTCAATGCCAGACCGATCTCGCCCGCAATCGCCGTCACTCCTACTCCCGCCGTGATCGAGGGGGCACACCTGTTTTCCGTGAAAGGCTGTGAATACTGCCATTCGATCGAGGGACTCGGCGGCCATCGCGGGCCTGATTTGACTATGGTGAACGATCGCCTCACCGAAGAGCAGATCACCCTTCGGATTCTAAACGGCGCCCACAATATGCCTGCTTTTGCTAGCAGTCTCAAGCCTCCTGAGGTGACGGCCCTGGTGGCCTTCCTCACGGCGCGGAAAAAGTAGGACGGCGCCCGTGACCGTGCGCCTCCAGCCCGCCGCGGCGGATTTGATCAAAACTGCCTTTTTCGCCGCCGCGTAAAACGGGTTTTTGCCGCAACCCTTCTCGAAACCGGACACCCGATAGCAAAATCGAACAGAACCCCTGGCGGGAACCATTCGCCCCGCACATTCGTAAGTGGAAGAAGAATTGCACAAATACCGACTCGCAAATCTACTGAAAATGAAATACTTTACGCTCACCATCGCTCTGTTCGCCGCCTTCCCGGCCTTCGCCCAGAAACTGGTCGACTCCTCGGCGCCCGAGGTGACCATTGAAGGCCACAAGACGATCCCGTTTTTTCAGCCGCTGCTCAGCCCCTTCAACGCTCAGCAGCGCTACGTCGCGCCGGCCAAGCTCAGCAATTCTCCGCGGCTCCAGGAATTGGTGCGCGCCGGCAATCTTTACCTGAACGTCAGCGACGTCATCGCGCTGACCCTCGAAAATAATCTGGACATCGCCATCCAGCGCTACGGCGCCTATCTCGCCAAGGAAGTTCTGCGCCGCACCGAATCCGGCAATGCGCCGCGAGGCTTCGACGTGCCGATTTACGCCGCGCCCAGCAGCGTCTCCACCGCTGGAATCACCGCGGCCAGTGTGACCCTCGCCGGCGGCGGAGGCGGCGTCAGCTCCGGCGGCGGACTCGTCGCGACCATCGGTGTGGCGCCCGTACAGCTCGATCCGGTTCTTTCCGCATCGGCCCAGTTCGGCCATAACGACGTGCCGGAAAGCCTGACCACCGTGAGCTCGACCTCGGCGCTGATCACCTCCTACCAGCAGGTCAGCGTCGCCTACACTCAGTCCTTCACTCCCGGCACCACCATCCAGGCCGATTACGCCGGCGCGCGATACCAGGTCAACAGCCCCGCCAATGCGCTGAATCCCTACGCCACCGGAACTCTCGATTTCAACATCACCCAAAGCCTTCTGCAAGGCCTCGGACGCCCGGTCAACGATCGTTATATCCGCATCGCCAAAAATAACATGAAGGTGAACGACCTCAACTTCAAAGAGCAGGTGGTCACCACCATCGCCGGCGTCTTGAATCTTTATTGGGATCTGGTCAGCTTCGACGACGATCTGCGCAACAAGCAAAAGGCGCTTGAAACCGCGCAGCAGCTTCTCGAAGACAACAAGCATGAAGTCGAGCTGGGCCAGCAGCCCGCCATCATCATCACCCAAGCCGAAGCGCAGGTCTCGCAAGCCAAGGAAGACCTGCTGATCGCCCAGACCAACGTCGCGCAGCAGGAAATCGTCCTCAAAAACATGTTGAGCCGCAACAACTCGGTGGACTCCTGGCTCGACGACGTGCACATCGTGCCGCTCGATCCCATCGTCATTCCGCCCGAGGAGCAATTGCCGCCCGCTTCGCAGCTCATCGACGAAGCCATCGCCAACCGCCCCGAGGTTCAGTTGTCGAAAATCAATTTGCAAAGCCAGAAAATCGAGGCCGAAGGCACGCGCAATAACATGCTGCCCACGCTCACCGCTTTCGCCGACGTCAACAATCAAGGATTGGCCGGAAACCCCAACGCCTTGTGCCCTCCCGGCGTGCCTTACTGCGTCCCGCTGAACACCTTCGTCGGCGGCGGCGGAACGCTTCTCGGCCAGATTTTCCGCCGCGATTACCCCAATTATTCCGCCGGTTTTTCCTTCAGCATCCCCTTTCGCAACCGCGTGGCGCAAGGCGACTACGTTGACGACGTGCTCACCCTGCGGCAAAGGGAGCTGCAATATCAAAAAACAATTAACGACGTTCGCGTGCAGGTGAAAAACGCCATCATCAGCCTGCAACAGGCCCGCGCACGTTATGAAAACGCCGTGGCCACGCGCAAATTAGCCGAGCAGACCCTCGACGCCGAGCAGATGCGCTTCAAATTCGGCGAATCGACCATCGCCACCGTGGTCCAGGCGCAGCGCGACCTGATCAGCGATCAAACCCAGGAAATTCAGACC
>Ga0335073_10008124_pt1 | contig 14714 bp, 11 predicted proteins | sample Lox_Sample_22_FD_207093 | JGI IMG/M metagenome (GOLD analysis project Ga0335073, IMG submission 207093) | Soil microbial communities from Loxahatchee National Wildlife Refuge, Florida, United States - Lox_Sample_2.2 | ecosystem: Environmental > Terrestrial > Soil > Wetlands | place: USA... | reverse complement strand
CTCGGCCCCAATCGCCAATCCGGGGAAGGTGCGCTCGACCAGGAAGGCTGTGAACTTCTCCCCGCCGACTTTGGCGAAGACGGTGAAAAGATCGGCAAATCCCGCGTTGGTGATCCACATCTTTTCCCCGTTCAGGACGTAGTACTTTCCGTCGGACGAGAGCTCTGCGCGCGTCCGGCAGTTCAGAGCGTCAGAAGCGGAAGAGGACTCGGAGAGCGCATAGGCGCCGACCATCTCTCCGGCAGCGAGTTTCGGCAGGTATTTCTTTTTCTGTTCTTCGGTGCCGAAATACACGATGGGCAAGGTCCCGATACAGGTATGCGCCCCCCAGGTTGTGCTGAAGCCGCCGTACTTGGCCAGACGATCGGCAATGAGCGCGGAGGTGACTTTGTCCATGGCGGTCCCGCCATACTCTTCGGGCACATCCACGGAGCTGAGGCCCAACTCGCCCGCCTTTTTGACCAGAGCGCGGCTGATTGCCCAATCCTTTTGTTCCATTTTTTCGATATTGGGGATGATTTCTTGGATGGCGAATTCTTCGGCTGTACGTGCGATTAGCTGATGCTGCTCGTTGAAATCCTCGGGTGTGAAAACCTCTTCCGGTTGTCGCTCTTCAATCAGGAAGCTGCCGCCTGCAATCCTGGCGGCAGGTACTGCTGAAAGTGTGGCCATATTCCCCTCCGCTACGGCTCTGGGAGTTTGCCGGCGATGCCGCGGGCCCTTTCATCAGAACATGGCCATCCCCCCGATTTCAGTGATAAGACGACCCTGAAAAGAGACCCCGCATGGGGAGGGGCCGGGGCGACGTCGGCCTCGTGCGTCACAAGCATGGCTGCCAAAGATCACCGCTTTCGAGGTTGCCGACTGCCTAAGCTTTTGGTTGAGCCCTGTTGTCAGGGATGCCCCCTTACTTCGTCCCTGCCGGGGTTCTTAGCGGGCACAGTCAGAGCGGGCTTCGACGGATTTCTCCCAGGAACTACGCAATGGTCGACGAGGAGGCCCGACGACTCACCAGGAGGAGGCCCATGATCAGCAGAGAAACGATACCCGATCGGATTCCAGTTCCACGCAGCAAAGAAAACGACTACACACCCGAAATGGCGGCCAAACGGCGGGAGTTCATTCGCGATCAGACAGGCGCGAGTCTCTCGCATGTCGGTCAGTACTCCTTCGACCCGGGCATTCTGCCGGGGAACATCGAGAACTTCGTGGGAGTGGCGCAAGTTCCCATCGGTGTCGCCGGCCCGCTACGAATCAACGGTGAGGACGCGAAGGGCGATTTTTATATTCCCCTGGCCACGACCGAAGGCACGCTGATCGCGAGCTACAACCGGGGGATGCGCCTGGTAAGCGAATGCGGCGGGGTGAAGACTACGGTGGTCGAGGACTCCATGCAGCGGGCGCCGGTTTTCATATTGAGCGACGCCCGGGCCGCGCGGGAATTCGGACGTTGGGTGGACGAGAACTTTGCCTGGATCAAGGCGCAAGCCGACGCCACCACTGGTCACGGCAGACTCCACAACATCCAGCAGTTTGCCGTCGGACCCTTGCGCTATCTTCGTTTTAACTACACGACGGGAGACGCCGCGGGGCAGAACATGGCCGGCAAGGCCACGCACGCAGCCTGCGAATGGATCCGGAACAACTACTCCGGCAAGGTGAGGTATTTCCTCAGCGGCAACATCGACACCGACAAGAAGCATTCTCACTTGAACACTCTGCTGACCCGCGGGAAACGAGTGGTGGCGGAGGTTGTGATCCAGAGACAGGTGCTGCAAGACATCATGCACATCGACACCAAGCACCTCTACTGGACGCGGCAGGTGCAGATGACCGGAGCTTTTCTGGCGGGATCGGCGAACAACGGCGCGCACGCGGCCAATGGACTGGCTGCTTTGTTCATCGCCACCGGCCAGGATGCGGCAAACATCGCGGAATCGCACGCTGCCATCACGTACTCGCAATATCTGGAAGATGGCAACTTCTACTGGTCGATCACGCTTCCTTCGCTGATCGTAGGGACTTGCGGAGGCGGAACCGGACTGCCTACGCAAAAGCAGTGCCTGGAAATGTTGGGTTGTCACGGTCCGGGCAAGGTGAAGAAATTTGCCGAAATCTGCGCTGCCGTCGTGCTGGCCGGGGAAACTTCACTGGCTGCCGCCATGTTGAACGGGGACTGGGTGGTCGCACACGAGAAGATGGGCCGCAATCGCCCGGAACCGAAATCGGAGGTCTAGACCATGCCTGATCACCGCCATGGAGACCGGTTGTCGTGGGGCGACACAGTTTTCCTCTACCTGGAACGCGAAGGCATGCCGTTGCATATCGGGTCGGCCAGCGTGTTCGAGGGGACGATTCCTCTCCAGGAGTGTCGCGACTTCATCGCATCCAAACTGCCTCTGATTCCCCGCTACCTGCACCGCGTGGAGGCGCCTCCGTTCAATATCGGATTGCCGACCTGGAAGTACGACACCAATTTCGACATCCGCAACCACGTTCACCAAGTCACGCTCGAGCGCGGAACGGATTCCGAGTTCAAAGCGGTGGTCGGCAAAGTTCTGAGCCAGGTGATGGACCGGCGACGGCCGCTATGGGATTTCACTCTGGTCGAAGGATTGACCGGCAATCGGACCGGGGTCATCTCGCGGCTGCACCACTGCATGGCAGATGGAATGGCGGGAGTCAGTCTGATGAATGTGGTGATGGATGCGAACCCCGAGGTTCCGGTTCGCCCGAAGAAAAAACCACGGCTGCGCGTGCCACCCCCTCAGGATTCGCTGACCTCGGTGTTGAACGGCCTGATCAGTTCGTACTCGAACATCGTCGACCGTATTCTGGCGGCGCAGTCCGATGCTCTAAATATTGCGGAGCGAGCGGCCGCCAGTCAGGGTGACTGGCCGGCAGCGGAGTTCGCCCAGCTTCTGCCGGAATTGACAGCGCCTACGGAGCCTCTGCGCTTCAACGTGACATGCCGGGGCCCACAAAAAGTGGCCTGGGTCGAGATTCCGCTGGGAGAAATCAAGGCCATCCGCGAGGCATGCGGCACCAGTGTGAACGATGTATTCCTGGCACTAGTGACGTCTGCAATCCGCCGCTATCTGGAACATCACGGAGACCCCGTGAGAAAAAAAAGGCTGCGCATCATGGTTCCAGTGAACCTGCGCGGCAGTGAAACGGCGGGCGAATTGGGGAACCGCATCTCTTTACTGCCGGTCACCGTACCTCTGGATGTCTGGGAGCCCAAACGATTGCTTGGTGCCGTCCATGAGCGGACTAACCTTCTCAAGCGGACCCATGTGCTGGAACTGGTGAGCCTGGCAGGTGGGCTGATTGGAGCCGTGGCAACTCCGCTGCAGGCTCTGGCGGGCCCCATCGTCAGCCAGCTGCCGATTGCTCCGTTCAACCTGGTTTGCACGAATGTGCCCGGTCCACAACTCCCGCTGTACCTCATGGGGCACAAAATGCTGGCCTGGTTCCCCTACGTGCCGGTGGGCGGTGAAATGGCGATGAACTGCGCCATCCTGAGTTATAACGGTTCGGTTTATTTTGGTTTCAGCGGGGACGTCCATGCTGCCCCGGATCTCTGGCGCATGGAGGGCTTGCTGCGTCAGAGCTTTGCCGAGCTGCGGAAAGCGGCAGGAGTGCGGGTACCGCGCAAACCGAAAGCACGTCGCCCGAGGAAGAAGCCTCCAAAGCCTGTCGCGGTGGCAAGCGGACCGGTTGCGGTCGATCTACCTAAGACTACAGCGGCATCGGCTCCCGACCTCAGGCAAGCGAGCCACGAAGAGGTTGCTTCCCGGATAGCTGTGTAGAGCCCGGAAGAGGTTGCGGCTGTCTGCGATGACTTCTCAGAACGTTGTCTACTCCAAGCTTTCGGCGCGACGCCGCTATGAGGTCTGGTTTCTCCGGTTGGGCCTGGCCGATCACTCAGGTGCCTGGTGGTTCCGTTATCTGTTGATGAATCCGGGACACGGGGGCTGCCCCGGTCATTTGCTCGGGCGGCCGGTGCAGGTGTGGGCGAGTTGGTTCCCGCGGGATGGGAGCCCCCAGAGCTTCATCCAGGGATTCAGCCCGGATGGCCTGCGCTTGAGCGGCCGGGGCGAAAGCCCCTTTCTTTTTGAAATCCAGGACAACACCATCCAGGAAAATTCCTGCCGTGGCAAACTGAACGTGGATGGGCACGACGTTCGCTGGAGCCTGCGCTACCGGTCCACGTTTAGCGTGGTGGTCAGCGACAAGGGCTGGTTTGGTTTCGTCCGGACTGCGCATTCGGACGGCGCCTTTGCCGGCGAGGTCTCGCTCGACGGCCGCGTGTTCCAGGGCGATCCGCTGGGATTCGGCTTGCAGGGACATAACTGCGGATATCGGCACCGCGGCTTCTGGCGCTGGGCGCATGCCTATTTTCCCCGCCCGGGGAAAAATGCCACGACCCTGGAAGCTTTGGCTTATGACATGCCCTTCGGGTTGGTTTTTCGCCGCGCCGTGCTTTGGCATGAGGGCAGAGCCACCATCTGCCACAAAGTGCGCGAGACGGCGCTGGATTCAAAAACCCTGCAGTGGAATCTGCAATGCACAGCACGCGATGGAACGACGGTGGAGGCCGCGATCGACGGGCGGGGAACCGGAATTCATCGCCTGCCTTATCTCAAGACCGATTGTTCCGCGGCCTTCGAAGTCGCCAATAACAGCCTGGCAGCCGCTACCATCCAAGTGCAGAGGCCGGGCGAGGCTTTGGAAAAACTGGCGACGGATAGCGGAGCCGTGGTGGAGATGGCGATCTCGGGGAAAGCCGGGTAAGAGTTCTTAGGTTGAAACGGTTTCAGGATTTTGTTTTTCGCCGAGACTTTCGGCGGCGCGGTTTCTGTAGGCGAGCTTCCAGTTCGGCGATGCGCCGGCGGAGAGCTTCCAACTCGCCGTCATCGGAGCGTGGGGGCTGAGACGGCAGAGCGTTGCCGAGGAAGCGTTTCATCATTTCCACGGGCGAAGTGATGGCAGATTGCATCTGGCTGAGGCGATTCTGCACCGCGTCCTGTACGCTCTGATAGGTGTCGAAGGCCGACTTGAGATACCACATGATGAATTCCTGCCCGGCCTGATCGGAGGCGACGATCAACTGACGCAGCAGTTCCAGAGGCAAGCCGGTGGGACGGTCCCTGGCATCTTCGGTGATGATCTGCGTCAGAATCACGCGGGTCAGATCTTCGCCGGTTCTGGCATCGACGACCTTGACCGGTTTGCCCTCGCGGATCAATGCGGCGATGTCATCCAGGTTGACGTACCGGCTTCCCGTCGTGTCGTAAAGCCGGCGATTTCCGTACTTTTTGATCAGCACGGCAGGGGCATGGGGAGGTTCCATATTGCGACGCACATTCGTATATGGAATATATTGACATAAGTATCTTATATTTGTATAGTTACATTGTATGCTGCAGTGCAGCAATTTATAGGAGGGCATCATGGCAGTCGAAGCAACTCACCCGCGCGAATCATCCTTCGTTTCGCTCCTGTCGGGATGGGCACAACAGGGTGTCGAGACTTTCTTTGCAACCCAACGGATTCTGCTCGATCTGGCGATGCGGCAAAACGCAAGTGTGATGAACCTGCTGCGTGAGCGGCTGGCAGATCCGAAACACGCGCCGGGCGCCATTCTTACGGAACTGGCCGGCGAGGGCATGTCGAACTACATCGAAGCGCAGAAGGTCCTGCTGGGGCTCGCGCAAAAACAGAACGAGATCGTGATGACGGGCGTAAAAGAGCGGGTTGGCGGCTCCACTCCGGCGATTGCGATGGCCGATCTGCTGCGGCGCAGCGTGGACACGTTCATCGAAATGCAGCAGGAGTTCCTGAAGATCGCCGACAAGCAGACCCACGCCTGGCTGGAAGCGACCAAGGCGGGGAAGATGTACCGGGGCGACCAGATTCTGGACGTGGCACGGGAAGGCATGGAGAACTTCGTACATGCGCAAAAGCGCTTCCTCGATGTGATCGCAGAGGAGACGACAAAAGCCACGGGCGGAAAGGTTCACGCCGGACCGGTCAAAAAAATCAAGAAGACGGAACTTTCGGAGCTTGCCAAGCATGCAACCGAGTCGTTCATCGATGCGCAGAAGAAGCTGTTTGAAGTGGCGGGGCGACAGGTGAACCTCCATGTAAAGGCAGCCGGGAAAGCGATGGAGGTCGTGAAGCCTCTCCCCGTCGTGCCTCTTGCAGATCTGGCGAGGGAAGGAGTCAAGAGCTACGTCGAGGCGCAAAAGGCGCTGATGGACGTAATGCTGAAGCCGCGCGATGGGCATAAGGCCGGCAAGGAGCACCGCGGCAAGCGTGGAACCAGAAGGGAAGTGGCGCACGCGGCACATGCGGTCGCCTAAATAAATAGGCTGGTTTGTCACGGTCGAGCTATATGACCGACGGTAAATAGCGACGTACTGTTGTGTTTTGCAACGGTGCGTCGCTATTTGCGTTGTGCTTCTGCCATCGTTGGGCAGGAAAACATGCGTGACCGGAAAAGTTACTGATCGCAGATAGAAATTCCACGGAGATGGGTGTACTATGCTGCGGGCGAGGGCCGGTTGCAGCGCCCTCCCGGTGACATTCGTCAGCCCATCCTCTGCACGCGCGCAACCCCGGGGGATCTCGGGCGGAAGTTACAGACAGAGCGAACAGAACCACGGACCCTTAAGCATGGCTGCGCTTAGCAGAGACAATCGGGAAGCGACTCTCTCACCTTGGACAGAAGCCTTATTTGCCGCTGAACTGCTTCTTCTACATGCCACTCCAGTGTTCTTTGGCCTCGGCGTACCGCACGGGGACGACTCCGGAGTGGTTGTCATTCCCGGCTTTCTGGGAACGGACATCTATCTGATGGAGTTGCATGCGTGGCTGAAGCGGATCGGATACCGCCCGTACTTTTCGGGGATCGGGGTGAATGCGGAGTGTCCCAATCTCCTGATTCAACGCCGGCTGAATGAAACGGTAGAGAAGGCGCTGTCCGAAACCGGGAGGAAGATTCACGTGATCGGTCACAGCCTGGGTGGAGTGATCGCCCGCGCTGTGGCGAACCAGAGGCCGGACTGCGTGGCCTCGGTCATCACTCTCGGCGCGCCTTTCCGGGGAACGGTGGTTCATAAGAGCGTCCTGAATGCCGTGGAAATGGTCCGCAAGCGGATTCTCGATGAACACGGACCGGGCGTCTTACCGGATTGCTACACCGGGCGGTGTACGTGCAATTTCCTGCATTCCCTGCGGAAGGACATGCCCGGCTCGGTCATGGAAACCGCCGTTTACACCCGCGACGACGGTCTCGTGGATTGGAAGTACTGCATGACGCGCAATCCCGAGGTCGACTTCGAGGTGCCGGGAACTCACGTGGGATTGGCATTTAACCCCTCGGTGTATTCGATCATTGCCGAGCGGCTGGCGGCCACGCACTCCGCCAATCAAGCGCCGATCAATGGGAAGAGCGCAGCCGCGAGCAGGGGAATGACTCGCCGGCCTGCTCCCAAGTGTTACAAGACCATGCGCACCCGGCGATCGCGGCACTAGCAAGCGAAGTCAGGCGCCAGCCCAGCGAGAGATGACTTCCTTCGTCGTGGTGAGGCGCGTCCCACCGGCGCGGAGTTCCGAAATCGTCTTCTCGCTTTCCTCTTTCTTGAGGGTCTCGATGGCGTCGGTTACGACAGCCGCCCTGCGACCTCTCTCCAGCAAACCCTTCGCGGCAAAGCGGACACAATACTCTGTGACCACGCCGAAGACGATGAATTCGGTCGCCTGCGAGAATCTTTCGACAATGCGGGCTGCCTGGGGATTCTGAAAGACATCCAGAGTCTGCTTCTCCAGGAGAATCTGTTGGCAGGAGAGCAGATCGGAGGGTAGGACAAAATCCGCGTCATTGGGCACGGTGAAGATTTTGTTGGCGCGCGCCTGCGGAACCAGTTCCGCGCCCGCCGTTCCGCGAACGCAGTGTGGGGGGAAGATTTTGAACTCCGGATCGTCCGGCGTATGTTGGCAGCCGCTGGAAATGAGAAGGGCACGGCCCGAGCGCGCCAGATCCACCAGTTGCGCAATGTTCGGGATGATCTTCTCGGCCCCTGGAACGTATAGAGCGCCGCCCTGCAGCATGAAATCGCGTTGCGCATCCACTTCCCAGAGAACGACGTCGGACGAGATGCTCACGATTTTAGGGACCTCCTGCAAAGCACGGATCGCGAACGACTTTAGCACAAGGCAAGCGAATGACGCGCCGGTCGTAGCAGAAGACGCACGAATAACATCTGGGGAAACGATTCAGCGCTGTGCCGAATCCTTCCAAAATGCGCTCGGTTCGTGTTCAAATTACGTCCGATGCTCGTGGGGCGCGTGGGAATGGGCAACGGGGCCAATCCTGAACCGAGGTGCAAATGAGCGTCTACCTGCGCCCGCAAACCCTTCGGGATGCGGCACAAATCCTGGCCGAATCGGGCGGAACGATCCTCTCCGGCGGGACCGATTTTTTCCCGGCGCTCGGCGATCGCCCGGTTCAGGGAACAGTCGTCGACATATCCGCTGTGGCGGAGATGCGGGGCATCCACACATCCGGGGATGAAATCAGAATCGGCGGACTCACTACGTGGAGCGAAATTGCTCGCGCATCCTTGCCACGATGCTTCGACGCCCTGAAACAGGCAGCTCGGGAAGTTGGCGGAATTCAGATTCAGAATCGCGGAACGATCGCCGGGAATTTGTGCAACGCATCGCCGGCGGCGGATGGCGTGCCTCCGTTGCTGATCCTTGATGCGGAGGTGGAACTGGCGTCGCAGGGCGGCGTCCGGCGCATGCCGCTCGCAAAATTTCTCGTGGGAAATCGGAAAACGCTTCGCCGGAAGGATGAAATCCTAACGGCCGTAGTCGTGCCGCGTGTTCTTGACGTGGCGAATTCGGTTTTTCTCAAACTCGGAGCACGCAGATACCTGGTGATATCTATCGCGATGGTGGCTGCGCTGGTTCAGGTGGACGAATCAAACTGCGTCAGTGACGCCCGCGTTGCCGTCGGCTCCTGTTCGATCACCGCGCAAAGATTGCCAGCGCTTGAACGCGCTCTTCTGAGCGCCTCCGCCAAGCGGGGAATAGGCAGCCTGGTTCGAACGGAGCATTTGTCTACACTCTCCCCCATAAGTGACGTCCGGGCGACGGCTGACTATCGATCCGATGCCGCTCTGACGCTGGTTACGCGCGCTCTCGAAGCGTGTGTGAGGGGTCGCTGAGATGGCGACGATCAGCCCACCCGAGCCCGGAACCCAAACGGCCATCCGCTTTGTGGTTAACGGCAGGCTGGTGTCGGTGTCGGCCGCGCCGGCTACCCGGCTTTCAAAGGTGTTGCGCGACAAGCTGGATCTGATCGGCACGAAAGTTGGTTGCGATGCCGGGGACTGCGGCGCTTGCACCGTGTTGCTGGATGGCCAGCCCGTTTGCTCGTGCCTGGTGGCGATGGGCCAGGTTGGAGGGCGCGAAGTCACAACGGTAGAAGGTCTGGCAGCGCGGGCTCCTATCCATGACCAATTGCAAAAGTCTTTCCTAAAATCTGGAGCCGCACAGTGCGGGATTTGCACGCCCGGGATGCTGGTCGCGGCAACCGCGCTCCTCGAACGTAATCCCGATCCGTCGGAAGGCGAGGTCATGGACGCCATCGGCGGTGTGCTCTGCCGCTGCACTGGCTACCGCAAGATCATCAGTGCAATACGGGAGGCGGGTTCACGTGCCGGCGTGGCGAGTCGGGCCTGCTCCGGCGGCGCGGTGGGCCAGAGACTGGTTCGGATCGATGGAGCGCGAAAAGTCAGCGGGACAGAAATCTTCGGAGCCGATGAGGTTCCCGCAGCTGCGCTGGTGGTTCGTGCGATCCGCTGCCCCTATGATCGAGCCCGTTTTCAGTTTGGAGATTTGGACGCTTTTGCCAGGGAGCACCCCGGGGTTTCTCGCGTCCTCACTGCGAAGGACATACCGGGGCTGAATTGCTACGGTGTCATTCCGCGCTTCGCCGATCAGCCGGTGTTTGCCGAAAATGAAGCGCGTTTTCGAGGCGAGGCTGTGGCCGCCGTCGTCGGCGACGCCGAAGCCATCGAGCATCTTGAGGAGAAAGGCTTCCCGGTAACCTGGGAGGAATTGGCGCCGTTGACGGCCATCGATGCAGCGCTTGCGGAGGGCGCTCCTCTGGTGCACGAGTCCCGTCCCGGAAATGTGCTGGTCCGCGGCCGCGTCGTTCGGGGTGACGTCGAGAAAGCGATGGCGCAGGCGGAGGTCGTGGTCGAAGACAGCTACGAGACGGGCTTCATCGAGCATGCTTATATCGAGCCGGAGGCGGGCTTCGCGCGGCGGGTTGGTGACCGAATCGAGATTCAGGCATGTACGCAGTCGCCATACATGGACCGCGACGACATTGCCAAGATACTGGCGATTCCACCGGAGTCGGTGAGGATCATTCCCACCGCGGTGGGCGGAGGATTCGGCTCCAAACTAGATTTGTCGGTGCAACCATTCGTGGCCCTCGCGGCGTGGCACCTCCGGCAACCGGTTCGGATGGTTTACAGCCGCACGGAGTCGATCCGGTCTACGACGAAGCGGCATCCTTCCCGCATTCACATACGCGCGGGCGCGAGCTCGGACGGCAGACTCCTGGCGGTCGATTTCACCGCAGACTTCAACACGGGAGCTTATTCCTCCTGGGGACCGACAGTGGCCGCGCGCGTTCCGGTGCACGCGTCGGGGCCCTACCTTGTTTCCCACTATCGCGCTCTGACTCGAGCGGTGCACACCCACCTGGTTCCCGCCGGAGCATTCCGCGGGTTCGGCGTCCCGCAGACCGCGATCGCACAAGAGCAACTCTACGACGATCTGGCGGATCGGCTCGGGATGGACCGGCTGGAATTCCGGATCCTGAATGCCCTCACCGACGACACTCCCACAGTGACCGGCCAAGTGCTCGGAGAAGGAGTGGGAATCCGCGCGTGTTTCGAAGTATTGCGGCCACGCTGGAAAGCGGCGCGCGCGGAGGCCGCGGAATTCAACGCGAGGACCATAGGGTCGCTACGCCGGGGAGTCGGGATTGCCGGCATGTGGTACGGCTGCGGCAATACATCTCTGCCCAACCCCTCGACAATTCGCGTGGGTCTGAAGGCGGAGGGGAGGATCGCGCTTCACCAGGGTGCGGTCGACATCGGCCAGGGATCGAATACGATCGTCACCCAGATCTGTGCGGACGCTCTGGGCGCACCGATCGAGCGTTTCGACCTGGTTTCCGGAGATACTTCGATCACTCCCGACTGCGGCAAGACCTCGGCGTCGCGCCAGACCTTTGTTACCGGGAAAGCGGCGTACATGGCGGGCAAGGAGTTGCGCCGGGCGATTCTGGCCTTGACCGGGGCTTGTGAGTGCGCGGTGATCAAATTTAACCACGAGAAACTGGCAGTCGAGGAAGGCGGGAAAGAATGGATCATCGGGCTGCGCGAGCTTCCCGTCGACAGGTTCGGATACGTATTAACCCGCGAAGCAACCTTCGATCCTCCGACCAGCCCGCTGGATGAAAATGGCCAAGGCATCCCGTATGCGGTTTTTGGATTCGGCGCGCATCTGGTGGAAGTCGAGGTTGACGTGGAATTGGGCACGGTCCGCGTAGCCAAGATCACCGCGGCCCACGATGTAGGTCGCGCGATCAATCCGACGCTCATCGAAGGGCAGATTGAGGGCGGAGCCGCGCAAGGATTGGGCATGGCCCTGATGGAGGAGTTTCTTCCCGGCAAGGGCGAAAATCTTCACGATTACCTGATTCCCTCGGCCGGCGACATGCCCCCGGTCGAATCCATCCTGATCGAAGATCCTTCGTCGATCGGTCCGTTCGGCGCCAAAGGCATTGGCGAGCAATCGGTGATCCCGACGGCGCCTGCCATCTTGAATGCAATCCACGACGCGATCGGAGTGCGGATTCGCCGCCTGCCGGCCACGCCGGATCGCGTGCGGGCGGCCATTCTGGCTGCTGAGGAAAAACGTGGCTGAAGACGACGCGATCCGATGCGATGCATGTCCGGTGCTGTGCTACATCAAGCCCGGCCGTACCGGTGCCTGCGATCGTTATGGAAACCGTGACGGGCAGCTGGTTCGCCTCGATCCGCACATCGTTCTCGACCGCGCGGTGACCCGCGGAGATTCGGTGGTCCCGTTTCTCGGCCGTGAGCAGGACTGGGACGGCAAGATTGTGAGCGGCCCCGACACGTTCATCACCGCCATTGGCGCAGGTACCACCTATCCGGATTACAAGCCGGCCCCGTTCATTATTTCGTCCGAAGTGCAGGGCGTGGATACGGTCACGGTGGTGACCGAGGGAATTTTCAGTTACTGCGGCGTCAAGGTGAAGATCGACACGGATCGATACCTCGGACCGGAGAGCAATGCGGTGCGCGTTCAGGGCGAGCCGGTCGGCCACGTGACGACCAGCGAATATGGTTCGCAGATGCTCTCGCTCGGAGGCGTACGGCATCTGACCGGCGGCAGCCGCCGGGAAGGGACAGTTACCTGCGACACGCTGCTGAACCTGTGCAACGGAAAAGCAGCCGAGTTGACCATCGACGAGGGCGCCACCGTAGTGGTGCAGGCCGGCAAAGCGCCGGTCGTGGATGGAGTTCGCGAAGAACGCATGCGCGTGGGCTGCGGTTCGGCGACCATCGGGATGTTTGCCAAGCAGTGGTATGGCAAGACCGATGAAGTCGTGGTAGTCGATGACCACATCACCGGAGTTCTCTCCGAACATCAGGCGGGAAAATTGCTTGGCGTCCCGGAGACGGGCATCAAGATGAAAGGGCGGCGCTCAACGCCGGGGCGGTATTTTCAAGTAGCCGAACCGGGAACCGCCTGGGGCGGAACGAAGATTGATGATCCGCTAACCATCTTGAAAGCCTTCAATCCCAAGAAAGCGTGGCCGGGACTTCGACTGCTGATGGTCAGCACCACCGGAGAACATCACGCCTATTTCGAACTGGATGAAAATCTAAAGCCGGTCGAGAAAGATCTTCCCAGCTCTTTGATCGAGTCGGTTGCCAGAATCAAGGAAAACTGCGAACCCGCGCTGTGCACGGTTCTGTTTATGGGAGGGGCTGGGGGATCCCTGCGCGCCGGAGTGACAGAGAACCCGGTCCGGCTGACGCACTCGGTCCGCGATGCCCTGACCCGCGTTACGTGCGGCGGTGCTCCGGTGTATGTCTGGCCGGGGGGTGGCATCACTTTCATGGTGGATGTAACTCGCCTGCCGGAAAACGCCTTCGGTTATGTTCCGACCCCGGCGCTGGTGGCGCCGATCGAATTCACACTGAAGCTGGCGGATTACGCAGCGCTGGGCGGATATGTGGAGCAGGTGCGGTCGTTAGGCTCGATTCTCTCGGATGAACGCCGCCGGCATCTGGCCGCGCACGAAAGCAATCCCTGGCCGCTCTCTTCGGCCAGAAAAGCGAGGCGGGACTGAGCATGCGCGCGCAAATCCGCTTTCTGCCGGACGGCCGCCGTCTGCATCTGCAGGATGGGCCCATTGACTTGATTGTCGAGGCCTTTGGAGCAGCAGCAGAAGTCGCGGTGGCATACGAGGCAGCGACAAGACGCTTTGTTCACGTGCTCGATGAATTGTGCGCCGAATTGCCCCTGCTTCGGCAGCAAGTCCGGCATGAAGGACCTAGGCCTGCAGGCCGGGTTGCACAACGGATGACCACTGCGGTGATGCCTTATGCTCGCCGGACTTTTATTACTCCGATGGCGGCAGTGGCCGGCGCAGTCGCGGAAGAGATCCTGGAAGCGATGACCTCCGCCGCGGTGCTGGAAAAGGCATACATAAATGACGGAGGAGACATCGCGCTGCACCTGGCTCCTGGTGAGCAATTTGTCGTTGGCATGGTGGAGAGGCCGGATCGGCCTTCTCTATTCGGAACGACGACCATCGACCCCGACCTGCCGGTTCGGGGCATCGCGACCAGCGGCTGGAGGGGGCGAAGCTTTTCCCTAGGCATCGCAGATGCGGTGACGGTGCTGGCCGAAAGCGCGTCTGGTGCGGATGCCGCAGCCACCATCATCGCCAACGCTGTGGATCTACCCGGCAGTGAGAAAATTTGCCGAGTTCCTGCCCGCAGCCTCGCTCCTGACAGCGATCTAGGGGAGACGCTGGTCACTCAACGCGTGGATGATCTGTCGGAGGAAGAAGTGGATTACGCGTTATGGGCTGGGGTGACGATGGCCGAATCTCTTAGGCTCGAAGGCTTGATTCATGCTGTGGCTTTGTGCCTGAACGGAACGACGCGCATTGTGCGGCCGCGAAGATATGTGACGGATGGCCGCGCGAGACTTGAGAGCAATGACAAGCCGGGAGAAATCATTCATGCCTGAAGTGCAGGTAAGAAAAAAATTGACCGCGGTCGAAGAGATCTTTCATGAGGGAGGTCCAGCGGCGGCGAAGCCGTTGCGGCGGGCTGCTGCGCTCGCCGTGATCAAGAATCCTTTCGCGGGCAGCTACGTGGAGAAGATCGAAGGCTACATGGAAGATTTAAAGCCGCTCGGCCTGGAGATGGCGAAGTCTCTGGTTTCAGCGCTGGGTGGCGATCCGAAAAGCATCGAGGGATACGGCAAGGGCGCGATTGTCGGATCGGCAGGAGAATTGGAGCACGGGGCGCTCTGGCACGTGCCGGGAGGGTATGCGATGAGAGAAGTGCTGG
>Ga0335073_10008122_pt1 | contig 14717 bp, 15 predicted proteins | sample Lox_Sample_22_FD_207093 | JGI IMG/M metagenome (GOLD analysis project Ga0335073, IMG submission 207093) | Soil microbial communities from Loxahatchee National Wildlife Refuge, Florida, United States - Lox_Sample_2.2 | ecosystem: Environmental > Terrestrial > Soil > Wetlands | place: USA... | reverse complement strand
GCGGGGATTTCCGCGACAGCCGCGGCGCGCGTTGAGTTATCCTTGCCGACATGGAACAGCGCATCGAGCTCGCACCGAACTGCTCGCTCACGCCCGCCTCCGCGAGGCTGTTCTTTGTTTCTACTTGCTTGTTTTCCTTGATTTTTTCCATGATCTTCGTGGTCAGGGGATTCTGGCCGATACTGCCTTTCTGGGCGCTCGAGATGCTGTTTCTCGGGTGGGCCCTGCGGGCCAACATGCGCCGGCAGCGCTACACCCAGACCGTGCTCATCACCGACTCGCAGGTCAGCCTCGTGACGCGTTCACGGCGTGGCGAGGCAAAACAAGAGTTTGCTCGGCATTGGACGAAGGTTAGACTGCGCAGTCCGCGAACGCGGCTGTACCCGAGCAGATTGACGATCGAGAGTCGCGGCCGGGCCTGCGAGATCGGCAGCTTTCTCACCGAAGACGAAAGATGCCGGCTTGCCAAGCGTTTGCGCGGCTTGGTGGGCGGCATGAATGAATCGCCGCCGCTCTGACACGGTGATTTGGAATCAAACGGGGATCCGACTAGATGACTGCAACCAGCGCAAGCGACATCGGGACGAGCAGGCCGCGTGCTTCTTACATGGGCGGCTTGCCGAAGGCTGCCGGGACGCTGGCCGCCTGCGTCGTGTCGGCCGCGGCCAGCGCCAACACCTCGAACGGCTACAACCTGCCGCCGGGCGTCACGCAGATCAGCCAGGGAATTTACGCCCTGCACATGGAGGCGTTCTGGATCTGCGTCGGCATCGCCGTGGTGGTGTTCGGCGCGATGATCTACTCGCTGGTGAAATTCCGCGCATCCCAGGGCGCGGTCGCCGACACCACCATGCTTCACAGCACCAAGGTGGAGATCATCTGGACCATCGTGCCGGTCATCATCCTGGTGGTGATGGCGGTTCCGGCGGCGGAGCTCATCCTGAAGATGGAGGACATGCGCAATTCCGACCTGTCCATCCGCGTCACCGGCTACCAGTGGAAATGGCAGTATCAGTACATGAACGACGAGGACGGCATCGGCTTCTTCTCGACGCTCAAGCAGGACTCGAATTTCGCGCGCGAGCTGCACTCCGGCATCGACCCGAACACGGTGCCCAATTATCTGCTGGACGTGGATCATCCCCTGGTGGTGCCGAGCGGCACCAAGGTACGCATCATTCTGACTTCCGCCGACGTCATCCACGCCTGGTACGTGCCCGACTTCGGTCTGAAGCGATCGGCGATCCCCGGCTTCATCAACGAGCTGTGGTTCAAGGTCGAGCCCGGCAAAGAGGGAATCTATCGCGGGCAGTGCGCGGCGCTGTGCGGCCGCGACCATGGGTTCATGCCCGTGGTGGTCGACGTGCTCACCCCGGATGATTTCAAGAAGTGGGTCGAGCAGCAAAAGGCGGCGCTGAAGCAAGCGGCGGCGCCCGAGCCCGCCGCGCCTCGCTCGGCCCAGGTACTGAACTAAGTCACGACTCAACAGAGATATCGCAAATATGGCCCAAGATCTCGCACACGACGCCAGCCAAGAGCATGGCCTCGACGCCAGTCACGATCATGCCGATCACGCCCCGACCGGCATCAAGCGCTGGCTGTTCTCGACCAACCACAAGGACATCGGGACCATGTACCTGGTGTTCAGCCTCATCATGTTCTTCATCGGCGGGTCGATGGCGATGGTGATACGGGCGGAGCTGTACGAGCCCGGACTGCAGCTGGTCGATCCCGAGCGCTTCAATCAGATGACCACCATGCACGCGCTGGTGATGATCTTCGGTGCGGTGATGCCGGCGTTCGTGGGGCTCGCCAACTGGATGGTGCCGCTGCAGATCGGCGCGCCCGACATGGCCCTGCCGCGCATGAACAACCTCAGCTTCTGGCTGTTGCCGTTCGCGTTCACGCTGCTGCTCGGCACGTTCTTCATGCCGGGCGGCGCTCCGGCCGCCGGGTGGACCATGTACCCGCCGCTGGTCCTGCAAACCGGCGATGCCATGCCGATGCTGATCTTCGCCGTGCATCTGATGGGCGCCTCCTCCATCATGGGCGCGATCAACATCATCGTGACCATGATGAACATGCGCGCGCCCGGGATGAATCTGCTCAAGATGCCGCTGTTCTGCTGGTCCTGGCTGATCACCGCTTACTTGCTCATTGCCGTGATGCCGGTGCTCGCGGGCGCGGTCACCATGCTGCTCACCGATCATTTCTTCGGCACCAGCTTCTTCAATGCGGCGGGAGGCGGCGATCCGCTGATGTTCGAGCATGTCTTCTGGTTCTTCGGGCATCCCGAGGTGTACATCATGATCCTGCCGGCTTTCGGGATCATCTCGGAGATCCTGCCGACGTTCGCGCGCAAGCCCCTGTTCGGCGCCACCTCGATGATCTATGCGATTGCTTCCATCGCATTTCTGTCCTTCATCGTCTGGGGCCACCACATGTTCGTCGACGGCATGCCGATGGCGGCGCAGCTGTTCTTCATGATGTCCACCATGCTGATCGCCGTGCCGACGGGCGTGAAGGTGTTCAACTGGACCGCGACTCTGTGGCGCGGGTCCATTTCCTTCGAGCCGCCCATGCTGTTCGCGCTGGCCTTCCTGTTCCTGTTCTCCATCGGCGGATTCTCCGGGCTCATGCTCGCCCTGGTTCCCGTCGACTTCCAGTACAACAACACCTATTTCGTGGTCGCACACTTCCATTACGTGCTCGTGCCCGGCGCGATATTCGCGATCATGGGGGCGGTGTATTACTGGCTGCCGAAATGGACCGGCCACATGTACAACATGGCCCTCGCGAAGTGGCACTTCTGGCTGTCGGCGATCTTCGTGAACGTGCTGTTCTTCCCGCAGCATTTCCTCGGGCTCGCCGGCATGCCGCGGCGCATACCGGACTACGCGGTGCAGTTCACCGACTGGAACCGGGTCTCGTCCATCGGCGGTTTCGTGTTCGGCGCCTCGCAGATCCTGTTCGTCATATTGATCGTGCAATGCGTGCGCGGCGGCAAGCGGGCTTCCGCGGCCGTCTGGGACGGCGCGCTGCCGACGGGCCTGGAATGGACATTGCCGTCTCCGCCGCCGTTCCACACCTTCACGGTCGCCCCGGAAATCAAGTGAGCTCGGTCGAGATGCCGGCGAGGCGCCGGCTGATCCGCAACCGTGCCCTGACCTTGATGTGCGTGGCGCTCGCGTTCTATTTCGGGTTCATCGCCTTGTCGATCTTCCACCATCACTGAGGACGCCTTGGAGCCCGATCCGCAAAAGCCCGAGCCGAGCGAGCGCAAGCGCGCCAATCGCCGCCTGACCCGGAGCCTCTTGATCATGACGGCCGGCAGCTTCGCCTTCGGCTGGGCACTCGTGCCGCTGTACAGCGTGTTCTGCAAGGTTGCGGGCATCGGCAATGCGCAGGCGAACACCGGGGCCGAGCAGGTGCACGAGTCCGTCGATCCCAACCGCGAGATCACCGTCGAGTTCATCGCCGATCCCGCGACGGTGGGCAGTTTCGAGTTTCGGCCCGAGGTGCCGTCGATGCGGATCCATCTCGGCAAGCTCTACGACACCCAGTTCTACGCGCGCAACCTGACCGGCGGACGCTCGGTGGCCCAGGCGGTGCCGAGCATCTCGCCGACGGAAGCCGCACAGTACTTGCACAAGACTCAATGCTTCTGCTTCAGCGCCCAGCATTTCGGGGTGGGAGAGGGGCGCGACATGCCGGTGCGGTTCATCGTCGACCCCGGCCTGCCCGACTACATCGACAAGATCACGCTTGCTTACACGTTTTACGACAGGACCGAGGCAGCCGCACCCTAGCCGAACTTGGCGCCAGTCCGTCAAGTTCGGCTAGCCGGCGGCATCGACCTGCGCGGCGCTCGCCTCGGCGGCCGCCAACCGGCTAGAATGATCATCTTCATCGTTTAGAGAGTGGACCATGGCTCAAGCGCATGCGGCGGACGCGGACAAGTACTACATACCCCACGGCAGCCCGTGGCCCATCTTCGCCGCCGTTTCCCTGTTCACCATCATGGCGGGCGCCGTCGCCTTGCTCAACGACTGGCTGCCGGCGTGGTCGCTCCTGCCGGGCTTCGCGATGCTGGCCATCATGTTCTGCTGCTGGTTCGGCACCGTCATCGGCGAGAACCAGCAGGGCGTGTACAACCTGCACGTGGACCGCTCGTTTCGCATGGGGATGATGTGGTTCATCTTCTCCGAGGTCATGTTCTTCGCGGCCTTCTTCGGCGCACTGTTCTACGCGCGGCATCTGGCGGCGCCGTGGCTCGCGGGTCATGGAACGAAGCCGCTGAACGGCGTGCTGCTCTGGAAGCACTACGACGGCGTGTGGCCGACCAACGGCCCGGAGGCGCTCGGGCCGCGGGCCGACGGCACCTTCGAGACCATTCCGGCGTTCAGCCTGCCCGCGGTCAACACGGCCATCCTGCTCTCCTCGAGCGTCACGGTGACCATCGCGCATCATGCGTTGATCGCCGGCAACCGCACGCGCCTGAAGATTTTCCTCGCCGCCACCTTCCTGCTCGGGTTCTCCTTCGTCGGGCTGCAGGCGAGCGAGTACCACGAGGCTTACACGAAGCTCGGCCTGCAGCTCGGTACCGGGGTTTACGGCTCCACCTTCTTCATGCTGACGGGGTTCCACGGCCTGCACGTCACCATCGGGGCGATCATGCTGACGGTGATCTGGTTCCGTGTGCTCAACGGCCATTTCACGCCGAAGCGCCACTTCGCCTTCGAAGCGGTCGCCTGGTACTGGCACTTCGTGGACGTGGTGTGGCTCGGGCTGTTCTGCTTCGTCTACTGGCTCTGAGCCCACAGCCGCGCTGCGGTGCAAGGCGGCCTTGCCGCCGCGGTCAATGCGGACTGATCCAGCCGTTGTAATAGGCGATCATCAACAGCAGGAACAGGCCGACCGACAGGCTGATTCTCCACGTCAGCGCCTTGACCATTTTGCGGCTGTCGCCGGGCGTGTCGGCCGACAGGTGGAACAGTGCCTTGCCGAGACTTCCGACGATCAGCACCAACATCACAATGATCAGGTACTTGAAGGCCACTTGTCCTTCCTCGGGACCCAAAGCCGTGTAGCGGGGCGGTCAGTATATCGTGCCAATCCGAATAGGTTCCCGGGTGTTCGAGCCGCGCGCATTCACGACGCTGCTCACTCTCCTCCTGGTCATCGCCCTGGTCCTGCTCGGGCGGTGGCAGCTGCGGCGCGCGGACGAAAAGCGCGCCCTCTATGATCTGTTCGATTCGGGCGCGGATGCGACGCGGCTGGTCGATGCGGCAACGCCGCGCCTGCCGCGTTATCAGCACATCGAGGCGAGGGGCGCCTACGATCCGGCGCATCAGATCCTGATCGACAACATGAGCAACTTGCAAGAGCAGGCCGGCTACTACGTGATCACTCCCTTCGAGCTGCAGGGCGGCGGATGGCTGCTGGTCAATCGCGGCTGGGTGGCGCCCGGCGCGAGCCGCGCCGACAAGCCGCAAGTACCGGTGTCGGCGCGGGTGCGGACGCTGCGCGGCCGCGCCGACGAGCTGCCGCGCGCAGGGATCTTGCTGGGGACGCCCGCGCCGCTCGCGCCTCCCTATCCGGTGGTCGCGAGCTTTCCGACGCGGGCCGAGATCGGCGCGCTGCTGCATCAGAGCGCGTGGGCGAAGGCTGCGGATGTCGTGCTGCTCGACCCCGGCGAGCCCGACGGCTACCTGCGGCAATGGCAGCCCCCGGGCTTCCCGCCCATGCGCCATGTGGCCTACGCCGTGCAGTGGTTCGCGCTTGCGCTCGCGCTGGGGGTCATCTACGTGGTCACCAATCTGCGCCGCACGGAGGGCACATGAGCGCGCCCGACCCGCGGCGCACCCGCCGGCAGCGCAGTGCGCTGATCGGGCTCGCGCTTTTGTTCCTCGCGCCCCTGGCGCTCGCGTTTTATCTCTACTATGGCATCGGCTGGCGGCCCAGCGGGCGCGTCAATCACGGGGATCTGGTGGATCCGGCGCTGCCGCTGCCCGACGTCGCGCTGCCGCGCGCGGATGCCGATGCCGGGGACGCCATGACGCGCGCGGATTTCCTCAGGCACAAGTGGACGCTCCTGTACTTCGGAGCCGGCGAGTGCTCGAAGCGCTGCCGCGGGGATCTGTACGACACCCGGCAGGTGCGCGCAGCGCTCGGTGCCGACCGGGAGCGCGTGCAGCGCGTATTCCTCGCGCAAGGCGCTTGCTGCGACCTCGTGTGGCTGCGGGCCGAGCACCCCGACCTGCTGGCGGTGCGAGCGACGCCGGCGGCGGCGCCCCTGCTCGAGCGATTACGGCAGGCCGACGCGGGACGCCCCGCCGCCGACCGGGTGTATGTCATCGACCCTCTGGGGAACCTCATGATGTCCTATGCTCCCGATGCTCAACCGAAGGGCATGCTCGAGGATCTGAAGCGTCTCCTGAAGCTCTCTCAGGTGGGCTGAGGAGAGAACATTGGCAGCGATGAGCGCAGAACGCCGCCTGCTCTGGTTCAGGCGCCTCGCCCGGGCGGGCGCACTGCTCGCCGTTTGCGTGGTGGTGCTCGGCGCCTGGGTGCGGCTCACGGATGCCGGGCTCGGCTGTCCGGACTGGCCGGGGTGCTACGGCCACGTATTCCCACAGACCACCCATCACTTCGCACGGGCGGTGCACGAGATGGTGCACCGCTATTTCGCGAGCACGCTGGGCGTGATCATCCTCGCCCTGCTGGTCTGTGCCATCGTCAATCGCAAGACTCGCGGGCAGCCGCTGCTGCCGGCCGCGCTTGCGTTCCTCGTCGTGTGCGTGCAGGGCGCCCTGGGCATGAAGACCGTGACCCTGCTCCTCGAGCCCCTGATCGTGACCGCCCATCTGCTCGGCGGGCTCACCACGTTGGGGCTGCTCTGGTGGCTATCGCTCGAGCCCGGCCGGCGTCCGCTGACACGCCCGGAGTCGAGCCTGCGGCCCTTCGCCGTGGCGGGGCTCGCGGTGCTCGCGCTGCAGATCGCGCTGGGCGGCTGGACCAGCAGCAACTACGCCGCGGTCGCCTGCCCCGACTTGCCCACCTGCCAGGGGTCATGGTGGCCGACCATGGATTTTCGGGACGCGTTCGTGCTGTGGCGCGGTCTCGGCGTCAATTACGAGGGCGGCGTGCTCACCAATCCGGCGCGCGTCGCCATCCATGTCACACATCGCCTCGGAGCGGTGATCGCCGGCTTGTCGCTGATCGGGCTCGGTGTGCTGGTCATGCGCCGCTCGGCGTGGCCGCGGCTGAGCGGACTTGGCGGACTGCTGATCGCCGCCGTGATCCTGCAGGCATGTATCGGCGTCACGATGGTGATGCGCGGCGTTCCGCTCGCGCTCGGTACCCTGCACAACGCCGGTGCGGCGTTCCTCGTTCTGGTGGTGGCGACGCTCCTGCGCACGCTCTGGCCCGACACGCGCTGCGCCCGGTACGCCGCCGTGCGCCCGGCGGCGGCGGCGTCCGCCTCAGCCGCGCCGCCCGCCATGGTAACCTTGCCGCGTGTCGACCCTCCCCGATAGCGCCCCGCTCGCCGTCCCGCGCATCCAGCGCTGGCGATGGCGGGATTTTCTGGAGCTCACCAAGCCGAAGGTGAGCCTGCTCATCGTGTTCACCGCCATCGTGGGCATGGTGCTCGCCTCGCCCGGGATGGTGCCGCTGCCGGCGCTGATCTTCGGCACGCTCGGCATCGCGCTCGCCTCGGGATCGGCAGCCGCCTTCAACCACGTGCTCGATCGTCGCATCGATGAGCGCATGGCGCGCACCCGCGGGCGTCCCCTGCCGACCGGTCATCTCGGTACCGAGCAGGCGATCGCGTTCGCGTCGCTTCTCGGCGCCGCCTCCATGCTGGTGCTTTGGCCGACCGTGGGCGCGCTCACCGCGCTGCTGACGTTCTTCTCGCTGATCGGCTACGCCATCGTGTACACGCTGTGGCTCAAGCGAGCGACGCCGCAGAACATCGTGATCGGCGGGGCCGCCGGAGCCGCGCCGCCCGTGCTGGGCTGGGCCGCGGTCACGCATCACATCGATCCGCAGGCGCTGCTCTTGTTCCTCATCGTCTTCACCTGGACGCCGCCGCACTTCTGGGCGCTCGCCATCGCGCGCCGCGACGATTACGCCAAGGCCGGGATTCCGATGCTTCCCGTGACCCATGGCATTCCGTTCACGCGGCTGCAGATCGTCCTCTACACCATCCTGCTCGGCGTCGCGACCATGCTGCCCGTCCTGTCGCGCATGAGCGGCCTCATCTATCTGCTGGCGGCGCTCGCGCTCAACGGCCGCTTTCTGTACTTCGTGCTGGCGCTGAACCGCGAGAAACAGGCAAGACCTCAGCTGCCCATGCGCACCTTCAGGTTTTCCATCACGTACCTGATGCTGCTGTTCGCCGCCCTCATCGTCGATCATTACCTGCCGTTCCCCGTTTGATCCGCACGGGTCCCGGCCCGCGCGCGGCCGGCGGCGGCTATGCCAGCGTGATCCCCTGGGCCGCGAGGGGCAGCGAGCGGAAGCGCCGGCCCGTGGCGGCGAACAAGGCGTTGCAGATCGCCGGCGCCACCGGACCCACGGCCAGCTCGCCGATGCCGCCCGGAGTCGCATCGCTCGGCAAGAGCAACACGTCGATATCGGGCATCTCGTCGGCGCGCAGCATCCGATAGGTGTTGAAGTTCGTTTCCCGCACCCGGCCCGCGCGGATGGTCACCTCGCCCCACAGCGCGGCGCTGAGGCCGAACACGATGCCGCTAGCGATCTGCGACTCGACGATGCGCGGATTGACCATCTGCCCGCAGTCGACCACGCAGGTGATCTTGTGCAGCTCGAGCTGCGCGCCGGACACCGAGACCTCGGCCACTTGCGCAATCACCGACGTATACCCCTCCATGAACGCGATGCCGAGATGCCGGCCGGGTGCCGTGCGGCGCCAGCCGGCGCGCTGCGCCGCGAGCCTGATCACCCGCGCCTGGCGCGGCTTGGCCTGCAGCAGGCCGAGCCGAAAGTCGAGTGGATCCTTCCCCGCCGCTGCGGCGAGCTCATCCATCGAGCTTTCGACCGCAAAGCAATTGGGTGCATGGCTCACCGACCGCAAGTAGCCGACGTCGATGCCGATTTCCTGGCGGGTATAGGTCAGTCCGAAATTGGGTACGGCATAGGGGTAGTTCTGGACGTACTCGATGACCGAGTCGAAGGGGTCCTTGTTGGTCGGATCGAAGCGCGCGGTGATCGACGGGCTGGTGACGTGCAGCTGCCAGGCGAGGAGACTGCCGTCGGCGCCGAGACCCGCCCGGATCTCCTCGCGCGCCGGCGGACGGTAAGGATCGTGGGTCATGTCGTCCTCACGCGTCCAGATGAGCTTCACCGGAGCTGCGAGGGCCTTCGACGCCGCGACCGCCGCGGGAATGAAGTCCACTTCCAGGCGCCGCCCGAATCCGCCGCCGAGCAGCGTGGTGTGCACGTCCACCCGCGCCGGCGCAAGATCCGCCGCCTGCGCCGCGGCCGCTTGCGCGAGCTGCTGCACCTGGGTGCCGACGTACAGATCGCAGCGGCCGCCCTTGACGTCGGCCGTGCAATTCATCGGCTCCATGGTCGCATGCGCCAGCATCGGCAGGCGGTACACCGCGGAGAAGCGCCGGTGCGCGGATCGCAGCGCCTCGCTCACATCGCCGCTGTGCTTGGCCGAGAGCCCCGGGTTCGCGGCCGCCGCCCGGTCGAGGAGTGCCCAGATGGCGGCGTTATCGAGCTGCGCGTTCGGGCCCGGGTCCCAGCGGATCGCGAGCGCGTCGCGCGCCTTCACGGCCTGCCAGAAGTGATCGGCGACGACCACCACGCCGTGCGGGGTCTCGAGCACCCGGCGCACGCCGGGCATCGCGGCTGCGGCACCCGGCTCGACCGCGAGGGCGCGTCCACCGAGGACGGGACTGAGAGCGATGGCGGCATACAGCATGCCGGGCAGCTGCAGATCCATTCCGAACTGTGCGCTGCCGTTCACCTTGCCGGGCGTGTCGAGCCTGGGCTGCGAGGTGCCGATGAGCGTGAAAGCGGACCGCGGCTTGAGCGGCACCTGCTTGGGCACGGGAATCCGCGCCGCCGCCTCGGCGAGCTGCCCATAGCGCAGAGTCTGGCCGCGCGCGTTCTCGATGCGGCCGCGACGCGCCCGGCATTGCTCGGCCGGCATGCGCCACTTCGCGGCCGCCGCGGCGATCAGCATGCTGCGCGCTTGCGCGCCCGCGGTGCGGAGCCTGTCCCAGGCGTCGGTCACGCTGTTGCTGGTGCCGGTGATCTGGCCGCCGTTCGCGGCGTTGACGTAGGCATCGCCCACCGGCGCCGCGAGGATCTCGATCGCCGTCAGGTCGATCTCGAGCTCCTCCGCGAGCAGCATCGGAAGGGCGGTGTACACGCCCTGGCCCATCTCCGATCGGTCGACGAGCACGGTGATCGAATCGTCCGTCCCGATCACCAGCCAGGCGTTGAGCTCGGCGCGACGCGCCGCCGGTCTCTGGCGGGGCGCCGCCGCGCCGATCGCCGGCACAGTCATGGCAAGCACCAGCGCGCCGCCGAGGCGCGCGGTGCGCAGGCAGAAATGCCGGCGCTGCGCATCGGCCACGCCGTCCACGCCGGGCGCGGCGGCCGCGCGGCGCGGGCGGGGCCGTGCAGGCGGCCTCAGGATTCGCGCTCCCGCGAGAGCAGCTCGGAGGCTCGGTGGATCGCTTTGCGGATGCGCGGGTAAGTGCCGCAGCGACAGATGTTGCCCGCCATGGCGGCATCGATCTCGGCATCGCTCGGATTCGGTTTGCCCGCGAGCAGCGCAGCCGCCGACATGATCTGCCCGGACTGGCAATATCCACACTGCGGCACGTCGAGCTCGATCCAGGCGCGCTGCACCGCGTGGCTACGCTCAGGCGACAGACCCTCGATGGTCGTGACGCGTCTGCCGGCGAGCGCGCGCAGCGGCAGCACGCACGAGCGCGTCGCGACGCCGTCCACGTGCACGGTGCAGGCACCGCACAGCGCCTGGCCGCAACCGTACTTGGTGCCGGTCATCGAGAGGTGATCGCGCAGCACCCAGAGGAGCGGCGTATCGGGTGCGGCGTCGACGTCGAGCGTGCGGTCGTTGACCGATAACAAAGCCATCGGCGGTATCTCCCATCGAGAGCCCCATGCTACACGAGTCCGCCGAGTTTGTAGCCGCGGGGCCCTCGCCGGCCCTGCGCGCCGCCGCGGTCGGGGGCGCTTGCCGATGATAGGATGCCGTATGCCCGCCCGTTCGCCCTTCTATTCACGCGTGTTCGCGCTGGTCGTGGCGGGCCTTTTGGGCTATGCGCTGTTCGAGATCTTCGCGCCGTTCTTCAATTCCCTGAGCTGGGCCATGTTCTTCGCCTTCCTGCTGTACCCGGTAAACCTGAGATTGCGGCGGCGCTTGCGCGGCGCGACCCGAGCCGCCGGGCTGCTCACCGTGCTCACGCCGATCATGATCCTGCTGCCGCTCTCCGCGATGTCCGTGGCCTTCATCGCCCAGGTGTCGGCGCTCGTTCGCCTGGTGCAGAAGCGCGCGCAGGCTCTGGACATCAAGAGCTTCTCGGACCTGAAGCAATTCCCGCTGATCGCGCGCGCCAACGGCTGGCTGCAGGCGCATGCGGGAATCTCGGCCGATCAGATCCAGTCTTGGATCATCTCGACCAGCCAGCAGCTGTTGCAGCGAGCCGCCGGCCTGTCCGGCTCGTTCTTCCTCGGCGCGCTCGGCTCGGTGGTCGCATTTTCCATCATGCTCTGCCTCTTGTTCTTCTTCCTGCGGGATGGCGATGCCATGTGCGCTCGCGCTCGCGGGCTCATCCCGCTCGACGAGGAGCGCAAGGACCGGCTGTTTCACCAGCTGTCGGCGGTCACCCGCGCAATCGTGCTCGGCCTCACGCTCACGGCGCTGGTGCAAGGCGTGCTGGTCGGCATCGGCTTTGCAATCGCATCTCTTCCCTCGCCGCTCGTGTTCGGCGTGCTGGCGGCGCTGCTCTCGATGCTGCCGGTGGGGGGCGCCTCCATCGTCTGGGTACCGGCGGTGGGCTGGCTTTTGTATCAGGAGCGGTGGGGATTCGCGATCTTCATGCTGGCGTGGGGGCTCATGCTGGCGGGCGCAGAGAGCCTGCTGCGGCCGCTGCTGATCTCCGGTCGGGCGCGAATCTCCGCGCTGTCGATCTTCGTGGGGGTGCTGGGCGGCATACCCGCATTCGGCGCGATCGGCATCGTGCTCGGTCCGGTCGTGCTCTCCCTCGCGCTCGCGCTGATCGAATTCGCCGAGGAACCGGCCGCTTCGCGGCGCCGCGCCGCGAGCGCGCCCAAGTGATTGCGCAGGCCCGCACCCCGTCGGCGAGGTGTACCGCATCGGGGGCTCCGCGAAGCGCCTGGCTCGCGTAAAATCCGCGGCCCCATGGACGTATCGCATCTACTCGACGGTCTGAACGACGCGCAGCGCCAGGCGGTGGCCTCCCCGCTCGGTCCCGCCCTGGTGCTGGCGGGCGCGGGGAGCGGCAAGACCCGGGTGCTGGTGCACCGCGTGGCGTGGCTGATCCAAGTCGAGCACGCCTCGCCGCACAGCATCCTCGCCGTGACCTTCACCAACAAGGCGGCCGCGGAGATGCGCCATCGCATCGAGGCGCTGCTCGGCGTTCCCGGGCGTGGGCTGTGGATCGGCACCTTTCACGGTCTCGCGCACCGCCTGCTGCGGCTGCACTGGCGCGAAGCCGGCCTGCCGCAGAGCTTTCAGATTCTCGACGCCGAGGACCAGGGCCGGCTTCTGCGCAAGGTGCTCAAGGCGCTCGACCTCGACGAGACGAGATGGGTGCCGCGCGAGATTCTGTGGTTCATCAATGCGCAGAAGGACGAGGGGCTGCGCGCGAAGCACATGAAGGAGGACGGCGATGCGACTCGCGCCCAGCTGATCAGGATCTACCGGTCCTACGAGGAGGCTTGCCAGCGGGGCGGCGTCGTGGATTTCGCCGAGCTGCTGCTGCGCGCCTACGAGCTGTGGAGGGACCATCCGGCCCTGCTCGAGCATTACCGCGCGCGCTTCCGCCACGTGCTGGTGGACGAGTTCCAGGACACCAACGCGATCCAGTACAAGTGGCTCACCTTGCTGGCGGGAGCATCGGGCCTGCCATTCGTGGTCGGCGACGATGACCAATCGATCTACCGCTGGCGCGGCGCGCGGATCGAGAATCTGCACCAGTTCCGGCGCGACTATCCGCAAGCGACGCTGTACAAGCTCGAGCAGAACTATCGCTCCACGGGCACGATCTTGAAGGCGGCCAACGCGCTCATCGCCAACAACGCCGGACGGCTGGGCAAGAACCTCTGGACCAGCGGCGCCGACGGCGAGCGCGTCAAGCTGTATGCGGCATTCAACGAGCGCGACGAGGCGGACTTCGTCGTCAACCGGATTCGCGAATGGGTGGAGCGCGGCGGCGCGCGCAGCGAAGTCGCGGTCCTGTACCGTTCCAACGCACAGTCGCGCGTATTCGAGGAGGCGTTCCTGAACGCGCGCATGCCCTACCGCGTCTACGGCGGGTTGCGGTTCTTCGAGCGCGCGGAAATCAAGGATGCGCTCGCCTATCTGCGCCTGGTCGCAAGCCGCGCCGACGACAGCTCGTTCGAGCGCGTGGTGAACCTGCCCACACGCGGCATCGGTGCGCGAACGCTCGATGTGGTGCGCGACACCGCGCGCACCAGGGGCACCTCGCTGTGGGCGGCGACGACCCTGTGCATCGAGGGCGGTCTGGCGCAGCGCGCGGGGCCGGCGCTCAAGGGGTTTCAGCAGAGCATCGACAAGCTGGCGGCCGAGATCCGCGGGCTCGAGCTGCACGAGCAGGTCGATCACGTGGTGCAATCGAGCGGGCTCATCGAGCACTACAAGAAAGAGAAAGGCGAGCGCGGGGAAGGGCGCGTCGAGAACCTGCTCGAGCTGGTCAGCGCAGCCCGCGGCTTCTCCCCCGAAGGCGAGACCGACATGCAGCCGCTCGAGTCGTTCCTGGCGCATGCGGTGCTCGAGTCGGGCGAAGGGCAGGCCGACCCGTATGCCGACTGCGTTCAGATGATGACGCTGCACTCGGCCAAGGGCCTGGAGTTCCCGGTGGTGTTTCTCGCGGGCATGGAGGACGGCCTGTTTCCGCATCAGCGATCGGCCTCGGATGCCGCGGCGCTCGAGGAGGAACGGCGCTTGTGCTACGTGGGCGCGACGCGCGCCATGCGCCATCTGTACATCACCTATGCCGAGCAGCGCAGGCTCTATGGGGTGGATCAGTATGGCCAGCCCTCGCGCTTCATCCACGAGCTGCCGGCGGAGCTGGTCGAGGAAGTCCGGCCGCGGCTCAAGGTGTCGCGTCCGATCTTCGTGCGGCGCGAGAGGATCGAGGAGACGCCGGCCACCGGCATGCGCCTCGGGGCCCGTGTCCGGCACGCCAAGTTCGGCGACGGGGTCGTGCTCAATTTCGAGGGCAACGGCCCGCAAGCGCGCATCCAGGTGAACTTCGAGCGGCAGGGCACCAAGTGGCTCATGGTGTCGTACGCCAACCTCGAGCTGGTGTCGGCCTAGCCCAACCTGGCCTACTCCACCGCCCAGCCTCTCCACCGCCCAGCCTCTCCACCGCCCAGCCTCTCCACCGCCCAGCCTCTCCACCGCCTATCCTAGCAAAGCCTAGCCACTTTTCAGGCTCAAAGCG
>Ga0335073_10008121_pt1 | contig 14718 bp, 12 predicted proteins | sample Lox_Sample_22_FD_207093 | JGI IMG/M metagenome (GOLD analysis project Ga0335073, IMG submission 207093) | Soil microbial communities from Loxahatchee National Wildlife Refuge, Florida, United States - Lox_Sample_2.2 | ecosystem: Environmental > Terrestrial > Soil > Wetlands | place: USA... | reverse complement strand
GAGGGCGGCCCGGTGTTCCACGACCTGTGGCAGGCCGTCGCGTGGTGCGCCGGGATCTTCGCTGCCTTCCTGGCCGTGTCGCTGAACCTCTACCGGAAGGCCACGGCCTGAGGCATCTACACTCGTGCGGGTGACGATGCGCATCGGCCGCCTGGAGGCGGTCCCGGCCCTCGAACGGCCCGACCTGCTCGCGTCGCCAGTGGCTGAGGCACTAAGGATCTTGAACGGTAAGCTGCCCGCTGATCTGGTCGGCGTAGCCGAGATCGATCCCGGGCTGGCGGACACGGCCGCGTTCTGCGAGCAATACCAGGTTCCGCTGGCCGAGTCGGCCAACTGCGTGGTCGTGGCCGGCCGGCGGGACGGCGAGACCAGGCTGGCCGCCTGCGTCGTGCTGGCCACCACCAGGGCCGACGTCAACGGGGTGATCCGCCGGCAGCTCGACGTGCGCAAGGCGTCGTTCGCCCCGGTCGACGTGGCCGTGGCCGAGACCGGCATGGAGTACGGCGGCATCACCCCGATCGGCGTGCCCGCGTCGTGGCCGGTCTTCGTGGACGCGGCGGTCGCGGCCGCCGCGCAGGTGATCGTGGGCAGCGGCGTGCGGCGCTCCAAGCTCACGCTGCCGGGCGAGGCGCTCGGCCGGCTGCCCGGCGCGGTGGTCCTGGACGGCCTCGGCCGCTGATCGGCCGCGGCGACCCGGGACGGGCCTATGGGGCGGGGAGCCAGGACACCCGGCCGACCAGCGCCGCGTAGCCGAGGAACGTGACCGTGTCGATGAGCGTGTGCGCGATGATCAGTGGGGTGACCCGCCCCCACCGCCGGTACAGGTAACCGAAGATCAGGCCCATAGCCGCGTTCCCGATGAAGGCGCCGAAGCCCTGGTACAGGTGGTAACAGCCGCGCAGGACCGCGCTGAACAGGATCGCCTTCCACGGGTTCCACCGGAGCTGGTCGAGCCTGCGCAGCAGGTAGCCGATGACCAGGACTTCTTCGAGGATGCCATCGTGCGCGGCGGACAGAATTAGCACCGGCGCGCGCCACCAGACCGCGGGCAGCGACTCGGGCACCACGTTCAGGCTGAGCCCAAGGTGGAACGCGGTCAGGTACAGGGCCAGGCCGCACCCGCCGATGACCGCGGCGAGCACCGCGCCGCGCAGCGTGTCCTTACCGGGCTGGGTCGCGTCCAGGCCCATGTCGGCCGGTCCCTCGCCGGTCCTGGCCAGCAGGTAGAACACGAGCACGACCGGGGCGAGCGCCTCCGCGATGCCGGCTAGCTGCAGCGCGAGGTCCAGCCAGTTGTTCACCGCCAGCGGCCCCACCAGCAGCGCCTGCTGGCTGTTCAGTGACTGCCGGGACAGCAGCGAGCCGATCAGGTTGAGCAGCGCGTTCAGCGCGCTCGCGCCGAGCGATACGGCGAAGACGGCGAACAGCTCCCAGCGGATCATCCGATCCGAGGGCAGGCGCAGGCTGGTACGCTCCCCGAGGGCCACGTGAGGACTCTAATCGCTGCGGCGGGGTCCTACCTTCGGCGCCAGGCCGGCCAGGGACCGGAAGAGCCGCGCCGGGCGCATGCTGACTCTGGGGAACCTTGAACAGGAGCGAGCCGACGGACCGGGAGGGCCGCGGGCCGGACCCGGCCGGTCCTGGCCCGGCCGGGCGGACCGGTGCCGGCACCCGCCCGGCGCCAGCGGCAGACCCGCTTCCGGCGGGCGGGCAGCCCGCGCTGGCCCGGAGCCCAGCGGCCCGGCACCTGGCCCTGCTGCTCGGGTACTTAGCCGCCGGGATCGCAGCGACCTGGCCCGATGCCAGCTATCTGACCGGGCACCGGCTGCCGGCCGTGCGGGACATCTCCGGTTATGTGTGGGACCTGTGGTGGACCGCGCACCAGGTTGCCCACCTGGGCAATCCCTGGTTCACCAGTCACATGGCCGCCCCGGCCGGCATCCAGCTCGGCTACGACACCACCATGCCACTGGCCGGGCTGATCATGACCCCGGTCACCCAGGCCTTCGGCCCCAGCGCGTCGTTCAGCCTGCTCAGCATCGTGGCCCCGGGCCTGCTGTGCTACGTGATGTACCGGGCCGCCCGGCTGTGGCTGGCCGGGCCCGGCGCGATCGCCGCCGGGGCGCTGTTCGGCCTGTCCTCGATGCTGGCCTGGCAGGACTGGTTCCACCTCAACATCGCGCTGGGCACGCTGTTCCTGCCGATGACCCTGGAGTCCGCGGTGCGGCTGCGCCGCTCCCCCGGCATCCGCCAGGGGATCATCCTGGGCCTGGTGCTGGGCGGGAGTGTGCTGGTCAACCAGGAGTCGGCGGTGATGGCCGTGCTGCTGGCCGCCGTCGTCCTGGTGCCATGGCTGATCGGCCGCCCGTCGGCCGGCCGGCTGCGCGCGCTGGCCACGGGCGCGCTGACCGCGAGCGTGGTGGCCAGCCCGCAGCTCATCGCCATGGTCCAGCAGGCCGCCGCGGGCGGCGCGTCGGTCAGCCCGGCCCTGCTAGCCAGCAGCTACGACTCCTACGGGGCCGGGCTGCCCGGCCTGTTCGCACCGTCACCCCAGGTGGGTCACTTAGGCCTGCACGGGCTGGCGGCGATCTACCAGTACCGCATCCCCACGGAATCGGTGGCCACGTTCGGCCTGGTCCTCAGCGTGCTCGCGGTGTGCGGCCTGGCCGCTTCCTGGCGGCGCCGCAGCGCCTGGCTGCTCGCGCTGCTGTGGCTGGGCGGCGCGGCGCTCGCGCTCGGGCCGACGCTGGTGATCGGCAGCCGGGTCCACGTGCCGCTGGCGACGACCTGGGATGGCGCGCGGATGTCTCTGATCATGCCGTACACCTGGCTGGTACGCGTGCCGGGCCTGTCCGCGCTCCGGGAGGCGGACCGGCTGGCTCTCATCGGGCTGGTCGGCGCGGCCGTGCTGGCCGGGAGCGCGGTCGACTGGCTCTGCTGCCGCGCCCGCCCGGTGATCGCCGTGGTGGCCGCGCTCGCGAGCCTGGAGGCGGGCTGGACCGGGGCCTCGTCCCGCGGCCTGATGCCCACCGCAATGACCGCCCTGGACCGGCCCATCGCCGCCGACCATTCCGATTCGGTAGTGCTGGACATTCCCTTCGGCCTGCGCGGCGGGCTTCCGCTCTATGGCTCCCCGACCGCGAAGCCCGCGATGCTGCTGGCCACCGCCGACGGCCACCCCCGGGCCATTTCCTATAGCTCCTGGGTGCCGAAGGCGACCACGAGGTGGTTCGAAGCGCACCCGTTCTACGTCTGGCTGGTGGCCGCCCAGAACGGCAGGCGAGTGCCTGCGGCCCGGCTCGCCGCCGCGCGGCGCGACGTCCGCGGCATGAACATCGGCTGGGTGCTGGTCTGGAGCCCGGCTGGCCGGGCCCTGCCCTACCTGACCAGCGTCGGATTCGTGTTCGACTACCGGGCCGATCAGGTCTCCGTCTACCGGCCGGGCTGGAAATAGCGCCGGCCCGCCGCGTAGACGACCTATTCCAAGGCCTCGGTCAAGCGTTCGTGCCTGCCCGCATCCGGCTGCGCGAGGCCGGCTTGCCCGGAGTTAGTATGCTGAGTATTATGCTGAACATGATGCCAGGAATTGTGTTGTCATGAGCGTCCCGCACGTGCTGCTGGCGCTGCTGTCCGAGGGACCGAAGTACGGGCTGCAGCTGCGTGAGGAGTTCGAGGCCGGGACCGGCGAGGTGTGGCCGCTGAACGTCGGCCAGGTGTACAAGACGCTCGGCCGGCTGGAACGCGACGGGCTGGCCGAATCCGACGGCACCGGCCAGGACGGGCCACAGAAGCGGTTCCGGATCACACCGCGGGGAGAGGAGGCGCTGGCCGCCTGGCTGCGCACGCCGCCAGACCTGACCTCCCCGCCGCGCGACGAGCTGGTAATGAAGGTGCTGGTGGCGGCGCGGGTGCCAGGCACCGACGCGCATGAGGTGATCCAGGCGCACCGCGTATACCTGCTCGAGCTGATGCAGCAATGGACCCGGCTGAAAGAGGGCGAGGCCCGCGATGACCTCAGCCTGGCGCTGGTGGTCGACGCCGAGCTGTTCCGGCTGGACGCGGTGATCCGCTGGCTGGACGCCGCGGAAGTGCGTCTGGCGCGGGCCGCCGCCGAGCCGCCCCGGCCCTCCTCGCCCGCCGCCCCGGTTCCGCAGCTTCGCCGGCTGGGGGCCAGGCGATGAGCTGCCCGGAACCAGGCGGGGCCGGCCACAGCTCGGTGAGCGTGCTGGAGCTGCGCGACGTGTCGAAGACCTACGGGCAGGAGCCTGACATCGTGCACGCACTGGCCGGGGTGGACCTGTCGGTGCGGGCCGGGGAGATGGTCGCGGTGATGGGGCCGAGCGGGTCGGGCAAATCCACGCTACTGACCATCGCCGGCAGCCTGGAAGACCCCACCAGCGGGGAGGTGCGGGTCTGCGGCATGGCGCTGGCCGGGATGCCGCGGAGCCGCCAGGCCCGGCTGCGACGGCGCGTGATCGGGTATGTGTTCCAGGATTTCAACCTGCTGCCCGGGCTGACCGCCGCGGAGAACGCCGCACTGCCGCTGGAACTGGACGGCGTCGGGGTGCCGAAGGCGCGCGCCGCCGGGCTGGCCGCGCTGGCCGCGCTCGGGGTGGCCGACCGGGCGGGCCGGTTCCCCGATCAGCTGTCCGGCGGTGAGCGGCAGCGCGTGGCGATCGCCCGCGCGGTGGTGGGGGACCGCCGCCTGCTGCTGGCTGACGAGCCGTCCGGCGCGCTGGACTCGGTGAACGCCGCCGAGGTGATGCGGCTGCTGCATGAGGCATGCCAGCGGGGCGTGGCCGCGGTGGTGGTGACCCACGACGCCCAGCTGGCCGCCTGGGCCGACCGGATCGTGCTCCTGCGCGACGGGCGGATGACCGGCCACACCACCCGGCCGCCCGGCCCCGAATCCCTCCTTATGCCCGGGGAGATCCGGTGAGTGCCGTGCCAGAGGCGCGCAGATGAACACCGTCCTGGGCGACCCGCCCGACCTGGATTCGGGGACGGGCGGCGGGTTCGTCGCCCGCCGCGCGGTGTTCCGCTGGGGCTGGCGGCTGTTCCGCCGCGAGTGGCGCCAGCAACTGCTCGTGCTCGGCCTGCTCACCGTGGCGGTCGCGGCGACGGTCTGGGGCGCCAGCGTCGTCACGAACGCGCAGCTCCCGAACCCGAACTACGCGACGCTCGGCACTGCTGCCGCGTCGGTCACGCTGCCCGGCACCGACCCGCACCTGGCCGCCGACATCGCCACCATCGCCGACACCTGGGGTCCGGCCGATCTCATCGAGAACCAGAAGATCGCTACTGGCAGCACCCAGTCGGTGCAACTGCGCGCGGAGAACCCGCACGGGCGCTACAACGCTCCGCTGCTCAGCCTGGTCAGTGGCACATACCCGGCCGGGCCCGGCCAGGTCGCGCTGACCAGCCAAATCGCCAGCCTCTATGACTCGCACGTGGGCGGCAGCTGGCAGGCCGCCGGCCGGACCTGGCGGGTGACCGGCATCACGGTGGACCCGAGCAACCTGGCGGATGAGTTCGCGCTGGTCGCCCCGGGCCAGGTCACGCAGCCCAGCCAGGTGATCATGCTGCTCGGCCCGGCCGCGGCGCAGCGGGCGATCAGCGGCGGCAACGGAACGCTGCCCGGTGTCCCGGCCGCGACGGTGTCCTTCCCCACCACCAGCAGCGGGAGCAAGTTCTCGCCAGCGACGGTCGTCCTGGTGGTGGAGGTACTCGGTCTGGCCTTCATCGGCCTGGTGTCGGTCGTCGGCTTCTCGGTGATGGCCCAGCGCAGGCTCCGCGCCCTCGGCATGCTCGGCGCGATCGGCGCGACCCAACGTCACCTCCGCCTGGTCGTGATCACCGATGGCCTGGTCGTTGGTGTGACCGGCGCGCTGACCGGGGCGGCGGCAGGCTTCGCCGCCTGGTTCGCCTACGTGCCGACGCTGCAGCAGGCCACTGGCCACCTGGTCGACCCGGCGCACCTGCCGTGGTGGGCATTCGGGCTCGGGGCCGTGTTCGCGGTCGCGACGTCGGTGCTGGCGTCCCGCCGGCCGGCGAAGGCGATGGCCGCGGTGCCGGTAGTGGCCGCGCTGTCCGGCCGCCCCGCGCCACCGAAGGCGGTGCGCCGGGCCGTCTTGCCCGGCGTCGTCGTGTTCGCGGCCGGCGTCGCGTGCCTGGCGACTGCCGACGGGCTGGCCGGGGCGAGCGGCAACGGGGGCGGTCCCGCGCTGCACCTGGTGGCCGGCCTGGCCGCCGTGATCATCGGCATTGTCCTGCTCGCCCCGCCCGCCGTCAGCATGCTGAGGGCCAGCTCCCGGCTGCCGGTCGCGATCCGGATCGCAATGCGCGACCTCGTCCGCTACCGGGCCCGGTCCGGGCCCGCGCTGGCCGCGGTCACGTTCGCCGTGTTCCTGGCCACGGGGATCTGCGTCGTTGCCAGCGTCCAGTTCGAGAACGTGCTCGCCTGGACCGGCCCCAACCTGTCCAGCAGCCAGGTGATCGTGTACGCGTTTCCGCCGCCGGGCGGCCCCAACGCGGTGCCGCTCAGCAACACCCAGCTTGCCGGCGTGAGCAGGCACGTCAGCGGTCTGGCCGCTCGCCTGCATGCGCGGTCCCCGGTGGTGCTGGAATCCTCGGACGCCGCGCTGCACCAGGTGGGTGCGCAGGCCCATAAGGACTTCACCGGCACCGTGTACGTGGCTACCCCGCAACTGCTCGCCACGTACGGGATCACGGCCAGCCAGATCGCGCCCGGCACCGATGTCCTCACCATGCGGCCCGGCCTGGCCAGCCAGCCGCACCTGGAGCTGGCCTGGGGCAACTACGGCCTCCAGCAAGGTCCGGGCGGCCTGGTGCACAAAGACAGGGTGCTGCCGAGCTGCACGCTGAGCAGTGGCTGCCTGGCTAACCCAGCGATGCAGACGGCCAGCAGCCTGCCCAGCGGCACCTCCGCGCCGAACACGGTGATCACCCAGTACGCGGTGGGCAAGTACCAGCTGCAGACTCACCTGGTCGGGTGGATGATCCAGGCACCCGCCCCGCTCACCGCCACGCAGATCAACGCCGCGCGGGAATTCGCCCTCGCCTACGGGGCGACAGTCGAAACCGAGTCGGGCTCGCTCGGTCCCGGCGAGATCGCCGACGGCGCCACCGCGCTCGGCATCGTGATCGCGCTCAGCGTGCTGGCCATGTCGGTCGGCCTGATCCGCAGCGAGACCGCACAGGACCTGCGCACACTCACCGCGACCGGCGCCAGCGGCACGACCCGGCGGACGATCACTGCCGCGACCGCCGCCGCGCTCGGCCTGCTTGGCGCCATCCTTGGCATAGCCGGCGCGGTGATCACCGGGGTGGCCTGGGCCCGCAGCAGCCTGTCCGTCATGTTCGGCGACGTGCCGCTGACCGACGTGCTGATCCTGCTGCTCGGGCTGCCGGTGGTCGCCGCCGCTGGCGGCTGGCTATTCGCCGGGCGGAAACCGCCATCGGTCGCCAGGCAGCCCATTGAATAAGGCTTCCGGCGGCGATCTTCGGAATAGGCCAGCTAGTCGGCCCGGTCGCCCTCTTCCCTGACCCGGGCGACCGCCACCACGGACTGGCCGAACGGAGGACGGTCGCCAATGGCGTGCTCCAGCATCCGGACCACCGGTACCACCAGGCGGTCGTAGAACGACATCGTGCCGCCCGAGGACGGCTGCTTCTTCAGCAGGCTGGTGAACGCGTAATAACAGAGCAGGCCCAGCGAGTTCGCGTAGCGGACCGAGACGACCTCAAGTCCCGCGTCGGTGAGCGCCTGAGTCATCGTCCGCTTGGTGTATCGCCGCACGTGGCCGGTGGCGATGTCGACCGGGCTCATCGCGAACGGGAACGCCGGGCAGGTCAGGACGAGGTAGCCCTCCGGCCGGACCAGCCGGGCCATGCTGCGCAGCGCCCCGACATGATCCTCAATGTGCTCGAGCACCTGGTAGCAGACCAGGCACGAGTGGTCGCCCCGGTCGTCGGTCGGCAGCAGCATCTGGCGCACCGTGACGTTGGGGTAGCCGGACATGACCTTCTTCAGCTCGCCGCAAAGAGCTGGGTCCGCATCGGTCGCCGTGAACTTCTCGACTGAGGGGATCCATTGCAGCGCATAATCACCGAGGCCGCTGCCGATCTCAATCGGGTGCTCGCCGAGGTAAGGCTGGGCAAAGGCCGCGAACCACTTTCTGTGGTTCCGGCATTCCGCCAGCGCAACCAGGACGTCACACTGGGTCTGCCGGTCACCGCGGATCTGATCGGTGCCGTCCGCCGTCACGTCCTCGGAACGCGCTGTGTCCACTCGCTTCAACTTCTCGCCGCCAATCCGGCCATGAAACCACAAGACGTCAGTCACGTGTGCCACGACCAGAGCCGCGGCCCGGTAGCATCGGCCGACATGCCCGAGAGCACCGAGCCAGATGACCACGCATAGCCGCATGGTCCGGATTCCGCACCACCGGGCATCCAGTAGCCCAGCTCGGGCGATCTTACATGTGCCCGGTAACGTGCGTGACCATGCCGAGCAAGTCCAGCCCACCCCAGGCACCGGATCGATCGCCATCCGGCCGGGGCCATGTCCGGTATTCGCGGATCATGCGTCATGCTGGTGGGAAGACCCTTAAGGAGCACTGAATGTACCAGCCTTACCCGACCTCGGGGCAGGGGCAGATGCCGGAGCCACAGCGGCCGCCCGCGCCCAATTCTGTGCAGACCGCGGTCAAGCTCATGTACGCGGGCGCGGGCCTGAGCTTGATCGAGCTCATCTTGGACCTGGTCTCGATCGGCAGTGTGAAGACCGCCATCCACAAGCGGTTCCCGAACTACACAGCGGCCCAGCTGCACACGGCTGAGGTCTCATACGTAGTTTTCGCGGTGATTGCCTCGGTCATCGCGATAGGCCTGTGGATCTGGATGGCCAGGGCCAACGCGGCCGGCCACAACTGGGCCCGGATTACCGGGACCGTATTTTTCGCCTTGAACACCCTGTTCTTCTTGCTCTCCGTGGCGCGCCCGCACGCCAGCATCGGGCTAGTGCTCAGTCTGCTGGTGTGGCTAGTGGGACTCGGTGCGGTGATCATGCTGTGGCGAAAGGAATCGGCGCCGTTCTTCAGCCCGCGTGCACAGTAAGCCGGTTCATCCGCGCCCAGGCCAGGTCGGCACCCGAGGCTAGGCAGCCCGCCACCACCGCATCGGTTCCCAGCGCGCTCACCCGCACCTCGGGCAGCACCGGCGCCAGCACGCGCAGCTCGGCCGTCACGGCCGCGGAAAAGCCGGGAGCCTGACCGATACCGCCGCCCAGGATGACGAGTTCCGGGTCGACCACGGTCACCACCGCGCTGATCGCCTTGGCCACCAGGCGCGCCTCGCCGGCCACGACCGCCGCGGCCCGCTCGTCACCCCGGGCCGCGGCGGCGAAGACACTGCGGGCCGAAACCGGCCCCCGCATGCCCGCCCGCCGGGCGGCCCGCACCACGGCGGACGCCGAACCCGCGGCCTCCAGCGCGCCCCGCCGCCGTGCGTCTTCCTCGTCCGTGCCCTGGCCTTCCGAGATCGGCATGTAGGCGATCTCGCCCGCCACGCCGTGCGCCCCGCGGTGCAGCCGGCCGTCCAGGACCAGGCCCAGCCCGACGCCGGTGCCGATCCACACGAACGCGAAGCTCGCGAATTCCCGGCCGTGCCCGTGCGCCCGCTCGGCCAGAGCCGCGGCATCCGCATCGTTCTCGATAACCATGCCGTCCCCGAACGCCTCCCTGAGGCCGGTCAGGACGGCCGGGCGGCTCAGGCCGGACAGCCCGCCGGTCAGCGACATGGCGCCGCGCCTCGGATCGTAGACGCCCGGGCTGCCGATCACGGTCTGCGTGATCGCGCTCCTGGCCACCCCGGCGTCGGCGCACAGCGTGTCGGCCAGGCGGATGAGCTCGGTTACCCGGCCGCGCACGCTGGAGGCCCGGGTCCTGGCCGAGTGCTTGGCGCGGATCTCGCCGGTCAGGTCGGCGAGCGCGCCGCGCAGGTACTGGTGCCCGATGTCCAGTCCGAGCACGAACCCGGCGTCGGGGGCGACCTCGAACAGCCGGGCCGAGCGGCCGGGCACGCCGGTCCGCTGCCCGGCGATCCGGATCAGGCCCGAGCGCTCCAGGTTGGCCAGCGCCAGCGAGACGGTGGGCTTGGAGAGCCCGGACAGGCGCGCCAGCTCAGCCCGCGAGCACGAGCCGAGCTGGCGGATGTGCCCGAGCAGGAGCTGTTCGTTCAGGGCCCGGATGAGCTGCGGCCTGGCGGCCTGGCCCCCTGGCTGGCCACTGCCCGCCGCGCTGAGCAGCTCGCCGCTGGCGGGCTCGGTCCCCGGCCACTCGGCGACCCCGGCCGCGCCAGCTGACGTACCAGCCGCGCCAGCTGGCGTACTAGTCAAGGTCACCTCCATCGCCATCTTCCCGCACTGCCGTTATCGCTACCAACGAATTAGACCGTCCTATCGCAGGTAGGCAAGGTGCTTGCCGTGGGCCGACCGGTACTCGGCGATCAGCTCCCTGGCCGCCGTGATGCCGGGGACCAGCGGATGCTGGGATAGGGCCACGCCCGCCAGGCCGGCGTCACCGGTCATCGCGGCCTCGACCACGCCTCGTTCGTACTCCTTGACCTGCTCGACCAGCGCCTGGCCCGTTCGCGGCAGCCCGGCCACCGGCCGCGGCGACACGCCGTCGGGGGTAACCAGCGCCGGTACCTCGACGATGTCGTCCGGCTCGAGGAAGTCCAGGCTGAGCGGGGTCTCCCCCGGGCCCTGGTTCGGGGTGTTCACGATCAGCTCCCGCTCGCCGCGCCCGGACAGGCCGTCGATGACCTGCAGCGCCAGTCCCTCGTAGCCGCCCAGCGGCGCCGCCGCCAGCCCGGGCCCGCGCTGCGCGGCCCGCCGGGCGCGCGCCTCGCCCTGCCCGCTGTCGCCGCGCATGTCGGTCTGCATGTAGGTGTCGCGGCGGACGCCGAGCAGCGTCTCGTAGGCCGACCACGCGGCGTCCACGCCATCGCCGAAAGCCTTGGCCAGGCCGGCCAGCAGCTCGACGTTGAGCTGCTGCACGTCCTGGCCACGGCTGGAACCGGCCCGGGCTACCTCGTCGAGATAGCGCTGGCCGTCATAGAAGTAGTAGACGTACTCCGTGGGTATCGCGCCGACGCGCCGCACCACCGCGGCGTCGAACGCGGCGAACCGGTGATCGAAGCGCTGCAGCTCATCGAACCGGGCCAGCAGCTCGGGCATCCGCTCCTCGCCGCCAGCCCGCAGCGAGCCGACCCAGCCCAGGTGGTTCAGCCCGCCGTAGCCGGCCGAGACGTCGCCGCGATCGGCGTGCAGGAAGTCGGCCAGGCGCTGGACGGTGCCGCCCGGGGTGTCGCAGACCCCGACCGCCCGCACCTTGCCCTGGGCCGAGATGGCCTGAGTGATCAAGCCGGCCGGGTTGGTGAAGTTGATCAGCACGGCGCCCGGCGAGCAGCGGCTGAGCAGGTCGCAGTACGACAGCACGACCGGGATCGTGCGCAGCGCCATCGCGCAGCCACCCGGCCCGGTCGTCTCCTGCCCGACGATGCCCCGCTGCAGCGCGACCTGCTCGTCGATGACCCGCCCCCGGTCACCGCCGACGCGGACCGCGGAGAACACGTAGTCGGCCCCGGTGAACGCCTCGGCGGCGTCCGGCGTAACCGTGACCACGTCCGGGTGGCCGAGAGCGACCGCGATCTCAGACGCCAGCCGGCAGATCGTCTCCCGGCGCTCGCTGTCCGGCTCGAACAGGCAGATCTCGTCGAAGGTTCCTGGTCTGCTGGCCAGGACCGCCCGGACGAACGCGGGCATCCGGACGCCACCGCCACCGAGGATCGCGAGCTTCACCGGTCGGGCTCCCTGTCTGGTTTGCTGGTGACCGCCGTGGCCACCTGGTCGATGAACCGTGCGCCGAGCGTCTGGCCGACCGCGGCGATGCCGGACACGTCGACCTCGCCGACCGCACCCAGCCGGGCCACGGCCTCCGAGCCCGCGGTGTTCGCCGCCACCACGGCCTCGGTGAGTGGCACCCCCCGCAGCAGCGCCGCGATCATGGCTCCGGCAAAGGCGTCGCCGGCCCCGGTCCGGTCCTTGACCTCGACCGGCCGGATGCCCTCGGAGACCTCGGTGATCCCGTCCGGGCTGGCGATCACGGCCCCGGCCGCGCCGCGCTTCACCACCAGCGGTGTGCCCCACGCGGTCGCCGCCGACAGGGCGGGGCCGAGGGTATCCGCGCCGGTCAGGCGCAGCAGCTCGTCCTGGTTGGGGATGAAGACATCGGCCAGGCGGACGCAGTCGATGACCACGTCCCCCTCCCGCTCATCGCCGAGCGAGACGTCGAGCGCGATCTTGCTGCCCAGCTCACGGGCGTCACGGAGGAACTCGGGCACGCCCGGGCCCGCATGCAGGTAGCACCAGCGGGGCCGGGTGCGGCGCAGCACAGCGCGCCAGCGGTCGATCTCCGGCTGACTGCGCCGCGCCGGGATGTTGCTGACGAACGCCCGGTCACCGTCGAAGTTCAGCACCACCGTGACCCCGGCCGACCGGCGGCGTACCCGCACCGACGGGGACAGGTCCACGCCCAGCCTCGCGCAATGTTCGATCACCACGCGTGAGCCGAGATCCTCCCCGAGCACCGTGCACAGGCCGGCCCGCGCGCCCGCCACCGCGGCCGCGCTGGCGCTGTTGACCGCCCCGCCGCAGGAAAAGGCGAACTCCTCGGTGAAGATTTCCTCGCCGGGCCGGGGAAGCTCGGGCACGTGCCCGAAGACAAGCTCGAGGAAGACCGAGCCGAACGAGATCATGTCCAAGCTAGCTGTCCTCCAGCACTGCCAGTCCCCGTCACGCCAGCGCGGCCGCGCTGGGCGGTGATCGGGTTACAGTTCGGCCACGGGTCTGTGTCTCCCTGAATAGTTAGGATACTGTCCTAACTATCTGCTGGCGACTAGCCGACCTAACATCCTGGCAACTAGAGGGTAATTGTGGCAGCTCTCCCGGTCGTGCTCGGGCTGGACTACGGCGGTACGAAGATCGCGGCCGCCGTCGCCGATCTGGCCGGGAACCGGCTCGCGTCGACGACTACGGACAGCGGCGGCGCGCTGGGCGCGCAGGCCAGCTTCGCCCGCGGGATTCAGGTCGGCCGCGACCTGCTGGCCGCGGCCGCCCCCGGCAGCGAGCCGGTCGCGGTCGGCGTCTCCACGTTCGGGATCCCGTTCGATGACCGGGTCGAGCTGGCCCCGGCCATCGATGGCTGGGGCCAGCTGGCTATGGGCCGCGAGCTGCGCGCCGCGTTCCCGCAGTCACAGATCCGGATGGCAACCGACGCGAAGGCGGCTGCCCAGGCTGAGGTCCGCTGGGGCGTGCTGGCCGACCGCGATCCCGCCGTCTACCTGAACCTGGGCACCGGCCTGGCCGCCGCCCTCGTGATCGGCGGCCGGGTCGTGAGCGGGATCAACGGCGCGGCCGGCGAGATCGGCTACAACCTGCGGTCAGCGGCCGACCTCGGCCTGCCGCTGGACCGGCGCGTGATGCTCGAGCAGATCGTCAGCGGCCAGGCGCTGGCCAAGCGGGCGGCTGGCCGTGAGGGGGCCGGGGGGTCGCTCACCGCCGCGGACGTCTTCGCTGCCGCCGCCAGCGACCGCGAGCTGACCGGCCTCGTCGATGACTTCGTCGACGAGCTGGCGTTTCACCTGGTGAACCTGGCGATCCTGGTGAACCCGGCGCGGATCGCGGTCGGCGGCGGCATCGTCCGCTCCTGGGCGCGGATCAGGCCACGGCTGCAGCAGGCGCTGCGGGCCGGGACCCCGTTCCCGCCCGAGCTCGTGGTGGCACACTTCCCGTACGACGCGCCGCTGCTTGGCGCCGTGGCCATTGCCGTGGACGCGGCGCAAGGCGACGACGCTGCCCCCGCCGGCGAGGCGAGCCAGCCCCGCCGCGATCCCCTGTCCCAGAACGCCCTGCCTCAGAACGCCCTGTCCCAGAATCCTCAGCCCCAGGACGCCCTGCCCCGGGACGCCATCAACACCGGCACGCTGACATGACACGACACCTTGAGTGCCGACCCGGCCGACAGATCCTGCTTCATCGGCCATTCATCCACCGCTGCTGCGTGCCAGGCCGTCCAGACTGGCCGGCTCCCGGTGCGCACAACACTCCTCGAAGGGCTAAGCAATGAGACGCCTAAAGGCAATCGGGGTCCTCATCGCGGCGGGCGCACTGGCGGCCGCCTGTGGCACCAGCTCCTCACCGTCGTCGTCATCGGGCCCGAGCGGCGTGCTGACCATCGACAACGAGAGCGGCGGGACCTGGACCTGCGACTTCAACCCATTCAACCTGTCCTATATCTCGTATTCGCTGGGCCCGGTGTACGAGCCGCTGGCCTTCGTCAACACCCTGCAGAGCGGCAAGGCCACGCCCTGGCTAGCCACCAGCTGGACCTGGGGAGCGGGCAACAAGTCGCTGACGTTCACCATCCGCAAGGGAGTCAAGTTCTCCAACGGCAGCCCGCTGACGGCCGCGGACGTCGTCTTCACCTTCAACCTGCTGAAGAAGTACCCGACCCTGGACATCAACTCGGTCTGGTCGGTGCTGTCCAGCGTCACCCAGGTGGGGTCGGACCAGGTGCTGATGACGTTCAAGACCGAGGCGGTGCCGTACTTCTACTACGTCGCCGACCAGGTCGG
>Ga0335073_10008120_pt1 | contig 14719 bp, 11 predicted proteins | sample Lox_Sample_22_FD_207093 | JGI IMG/M metagenome (GOLD analysis project Ga0335073, IMG submission 207093) | Soil microbial communities from Loxahatchee National Wildlife Refuge, Florida, United States - Lox_Sample_2.2 | ecosystem: Environmental > Terrestrial > Soil > Wetlands | place: USA... | reverse complement strand
GTTCGCGCCCGCCGCCTTGGAGTAACGCCATGCTTCCCACGCGGCGAAGAAAAAGGTCTTGTCTTTGCCGTTATAGACTTTCGGAATTCTCACCGGTCCGCCAAAGTCCGCGCCATACTCGTTCTGGCGGAACGCGGCGGGCGCTGCGGGCAAATTGTTCTTGAAATCGGTAAATGGATTTCTCGAATCGAAGGCGTTATTACGTAAATACTCCCAGAGCGCGCCGTGATAGGTATTGCTGCCGGACTTCGTCACAACGTTGACCACGCCGCCCAGTACGCCCCCGTATTCCGACTGGTCCTCGTGCGACTGCAGCTTGAACTCCTGAATCGAATCGATGATCGGCGGCACATCGTACGAACTGGCAAACGCTGCGGTGTTGATGATCCCGTCCACGTAGTAGAGATTCTCGCGGTTCCATTGCCCCTGCGTGGAAGGAAAGACGTAGGTCGATCCCGGAATTCCCGGAGAGCCGAACCCGGTGCCGTAACCTACGCCGCTGTTCTGCGAGTAGTTCACAGGGTTTTCGCCCGGCGTGAGAGTCAACAGTGCCGAGAAACTTCTCCCGTTCAGCGGGAGATTGTTCACCGTTTGCTGCTCCACCACTGCGCCAAGGTTGGCGGTCGACGACTGCAGCATCTCGGCCGTGGCAGAAACGTTCACCGTCTGCGTCGTCGCGCCGATTTGCAGCCTGAAGTCTTGCGTGGCGACCTGATTCACATCGAGCTTTAGGTCGGTGCTTTGCGCGGTCTGAAAACCTGTCGCGATTACGGTGAGCCGGTATGTCCCCGGCTGAATGAGAGGAAACTGATACAGCCCTTCCCCGTTGCTCGTCGTGCTGCGGGTCAGGCCGGTCTGCGCATCGCGCAAGGTCACATTGGCGCCCACAACCACAGCGCCGTTCATGTCGTAAACGTGGCCGTTGAACTGCCCGGTGGCCGTCTGAGCCGGCGAAACCATGCAGGCCACGGCAAGTGTCACGCAGCACAGCAAAACCAGGGCTGCGGGTTGAAAACGGCGATGACCAATGGGCCGCTGTTGTGTGCACCGGTCTGTCAGCGCATCGGCACTCCAAAAAGCCTTCCGCATTCTGGTAACCTCCTGGGGAATTTAAGAACTCTAAGGACCCCGCTCCGATAACGGCCAGCGGCTTTGCGGCTTCGCAACTCAGCCGCAACTGTTCAAACCACTGGTCAGACGGAATTAGAAAGCGCCGGCATCATAGGCCTTTTCTTGCTACGATTGTCAAGAAAAATATCTATATTTGAATTTGATATCTGTATCTGATACTTTTGCCCTCAATACTTGGATGGATTTGGGCCTACCTCTCGGGTTGGAGGAACTGTGTTAACCCCTTATTTACGAGCGATTCCATTGAGCCATCACCGAGTAAATGCGCCCAAATTCTGTGCGATCTCCGCTTCCTGGGGACATTTCCCCAGCATTGCGGATACAATCAACGCCGCGGGCGCCGCCCGATACAAAGTTTTGTCTGGAAACGCCACAGTGGCTCTGCGCGCAACTCATGATTCCCGAGCCCGGCCGGCTCGCCGGTTTGGGTCGGCAGTCTGGCTGCTCCTGTGCGCACTATCCCTGCCGCCATTTGGCAGAATCACCGGCGCGCAACAAACTTCAGCGGCCCGCAAGAGTAGCGACCTGCCCCTGATCGATCGCGCAAAGAGCCTCTTGCAGGGCGGCCGCCCGCAAGAGGCTTTGTCGCTACTCGACCAGACTGCTCTGCACGACTCCAATGCGGGCGAGATCCACACGCTAAAGGGAATCTGCTTCGCCGTTCTGGCCAAGCCCATTGAGTCCGACCGTGAATTCGATCAGGCGATCGCGCTTCGGCCAAACTATGCTCCCACGTATCTCTCGTCGGGATTGGCCGCCGCGAGTTTCAACAATCTGGATCGCGCCACAGAGCAGCTCGCAACCGCGGTGCGGCTTGCTCCCAACCTGCCGGGAGCCCGCTACAACTACGCTCTCACGCTCGCGCGCGCCGGCAAGTATGCCGAATCCGAAAAACAGGTGGATTTCGAAATGACGGCCAAGGGGCCGAAGACCGAAGCTCCGGTCGATCTCTGGAAGCTGAAGGCTCGCGACGCTTACTACCAGAAACAATGGCAGCAAGCCGCAGATGCTTACACGAAGGTTCTGAAGTTTCAGCCCGATTGGGCCGAAGCCTACGCCGGTATCGGCGAGGCGCTCTTTGCGCTCAATCGCACGCAGGAAAGCGAGACGGCGCTGAAGAAAGCATTGGCTCTCGATCCGGCGGATGGAGCCGCACACGAGACGCTGGGCAAAATCTATCAGGACGCCGGCAACGAAGATGCGGCCATCGTCGAATACGAGGCCGACCTGCGCGAGAGACCCGATGACCGCGAAGCCCTGTATCGCCTGTTCAGGATCTACAGCAAGAGAGGCGATACGGCAAATGCGGCGCGCTTGCAGAAACAGATCAAAGGCTTGATGGAAAGCAACATGACGGCTTCCATCAACGAAGCCAAGGCCACCGCGCTGAATAATTCGGCCATCGAACTCGAAAAAAAAGGCGACTTCGCTGGCGCACTGGACGACTATGACCAGGCCGCAAAGACCGATATGACCAACATCATCTTCCAGCGCAACGCTGCACTGCTCTTGTGCAAGATGGGAAGAACGCAGGAGGCGATCCGGCGCCTGCGCGATATTCTTGCGGTCGACGCAGGCGACGCCGAGACGCTGCAGATCCTGGCCGTTGCCAACGAGCTCGCCTCAGGGAATGCAGGCAAACAGAAAAACCTGCCGCAGCCGCAGACATCGCGTTAATTCTTCGTCACGCCTATACATCCGGCGTGATCACGGCATGGCGCCGCGCCAGCTTCTCCACCGCGTCCCAATTCACGGCGATACCGACCCCTGGCTCAGCGCTCGGGCTCATCTTCCCTTCCTTCATCTCGGGCACATTGCGAAGAAACCGATGCACGGGATCGGCGCCGCACTCGGCCATGATGAGCTCCACACTTTCGACGTGCGGAAATGCGCAGGCAAGGTGCACGTGCAAAGGCCAGAAGACGTGAGGAAACACGGTTCTGCCCGCCGCCGCCGCGATGTGAATGGCTTCAATGGCGCCGCTGATTCCCCCGACCGTCGTCGCGTCCACGCGCAGGATGTCGATTCCGCTGACGAGTTCAGACACCACGCGAGGCCCGAAGACATCTTCGCCGGCTGCAATCGGCGTAACGAGATCACTGCGGAGCTCGTGCGTCAACCGAATATCCGAAGCCGCAAAAGGATCCTCGATAAAACTTAGGCCGAGATCATCCAGGTCACGGCAGACTCGTTTGGCTTCGGTATAAGTGCTCCAGCTCCAGTGCGCATCGGCCGCTACGCCTCCGGACATTGCGCCGGCTACCGCAGACGCGTAACTGCGATCAAATGTCGGGTCATCGCCCTTCAACATAATCTTCACGCGCCGGCAGCCGGAGTCCCTGAGCGCCTTCACTTCGCCGACAACGTCCTCAATCGAGCGTTGGTCAACGTAGTAGCCCGCAACCACGGTTACGTCGGCGGTGGAACGAAACCCTCCGATGAGTCGAAAGAGCGGCTGCCGCGCTCGCTTGCAGGTAATGTCCCACAGCGCGATGTCCATCAGGCTCAGGCCTCGCGTCAACCCCGCGCGCGCCGGCACATTCGCCAGCTCGAGGCCGACCATCAGTTCCCGCCGCATGTCGGCATTCTTGCCGAGAACCTTGCGGGCCATCGTGCTCGCAGTTTCAAACAGCGGAGTGCCACGCGGATAGCCAATCGCCTCGCCGCAGACCCCGTCCTCGGTCTCAACGCGCATCACTACGTAGTCGCGCGTGCGAATCTCTACCGGGCCCAACCGCAGAACCCTGGGAAGAGGAATGCAGCACTCCGCAATCTTGACCTTCACTACTTGCATGCTTCGCTCCTTGGCGTATGTTGACGGGCGACACGATCTTACTCCGTCCATCGCGCCCGCGCGGTCAAATGCCGCGCAGTGTTCCCCCCAGATCGAGACTTGCCCCGGTGATAAACTTCGACACCGGCGATGCAAGAAACACGACCGCATGCGCCACGTCCATCGGCTCTCCGATGCCGAGCGGCATGGAACGCTCGGCAAGAAAGCGCTGGAGCGCCTCCTCTTTATCGACGCCGTACGCAGCTACAAGCTGATCCAGGATGCCGCCTGGGCGCGTCCACATCTGCGACCAGATCGGTCCCGGCAACACTGCATTGACGCGAACGTGGGGAACATACTGTTTGGCAAGAGCCTTGGTGAGATACAGCAGCCCCGCCTTGCAGACACCGTAGTCCATCAGGCTCGGCTCAGGCTGTTTCGCAAGATCGGAGCCGGTGTTAACCACCGCACTCGACCCCTGCTTCGCCATCGCGGGAAGCAGCGCGCGGCAGGTTCTGATCGTCCCCATCAGGTTGATGTTGAAGCTCTGCTCCCAAACCTCATCGGAGATCTCTTCAAAGGCGGCCGCGTTGCCCACACCAAGATTGTTGATCAGGATATCGGGCGCTCTGCCGAAGGTCCTCAGCACGCCGGAAACGGCCTCATCCACTCCGTCCGCGGTTGCAAGATTTGCGGCGATCACACCCGCCCACCGCGACGCTTTGCCAGACAGCGCGGCCTCATCGCGGTCTGCCACGATCACGCTTGCGCCTTCCTGCGTGAGCAGGTCCGCAATTGCTTCCCCTATACCATGCGCTCCCGCGCACACAAACGCACATTTGCCGCGAATCTGATAATCCATGTCCGCTCCCGTCCAGATTCTGAGATTGCCCTATAGTACAAGGAAGTTGTGGCTGTCTCTCGCGCGCAGATTCAACCCGCGGCGAAATTGGACGAATGAGCTTGCATTGGAAAGAGGGAAGTCGCGATCGCAAGCACGGCAGGCCTGTTCCATGTTGGATCTGATTTGGGTTAGAGATTAACCAGCAGCAGCGATCAACTGTTGATCCGCGCGGCCTCGTGCAACGCAGCCAGATATTTATCGAATTTCTTTTCGAAGCGCTCCTTGGGCACAGATATCCCGAGCACAAATCGCCCTCCCGAGCCTTCAACCGGAACAGCGAGGCATTGCAAACCCTCATAAAACTCTTCGTTATCGGTCGCGTAGCCCTGGGCGCGAATGAGGCCGAATTCCTCCTCGAGTTTTTCGCGATCGGTGATCGTGTGATGGGTTCGCGGCTCCAGGGCATGCCTTGCCAGGTACGCTTCGCGCACCGCCGAATCAGCCAGGGCAAGCAGCAGCTTTCCCGCCGCGCGCGCGTGCGCATAACCCGCGTAGCCCTGCGGAACTTTGGAAGCGGAGACCGGTGAGTGGCCGCCCGCCGTTGCCAAGGCGACGATCTCGCCGTCAACCCAGCCCGAGGCATACGCCGTCTCACCTGTCGCTGCGACGATGGAACGCACTTTACGGGCTAGCTGCTCAGGCGGCGCCAACTGGCGATGGAATCCCTCGGCAATCGAGACCGCCGCCAGGCCGAGCACATACCGGTTGCTTTCATTTTTTCGGATAATTCCCGTGCCGAGCATCGTATGCACGAGATGGTAGGTCACCTGGCGCGAGAGGCCGACCTTCTTCATGATCTCTATCGCCTTTAGGCCATTGGCGCTTTCGGCAACCGCAAGCAGAATCGAGAGCGTCCGCACCGCGGATTGGATCCGCGGCTTAGGTTCAGCCGTCTCTATGGCCGCAGGCGCTATGTTCCCTCTGGGATCCACGCGCTGCATTGAAGGTTCAAGCACAATAGCTTTCTCCCTCGGCACACTAGTCCGGACCCAACTCTCGCACCAACGTACGGCGGGTGGAGGGCTTCGAGGGCTGCGCGGGCCGATTCGACGTGAAATAATAAACGGAGTGCGGCGTAAGTATCAAAGTGTGATTCATCATACTCTATACCTGCGAATCCAGTTCGGCCCTTCGAAACAGGGCCGGCCCGGCTCGCTGGCCGCATAAGCGCCGTGGGATGCCTGGCTCTTGACTGTAGACGCGCCGGATCGCTACCCTACGTCGTGCTCGAAGAAATTCAGATTGCATAATACGCAATAGCAGGAAATGCCGAATGTCCATCGCTTCCCCTCGAACCCTAGCATCGATTGTCGTTTTTCTGGCGGTCTGCGCCTTTGCAGCTTTTGCGACAGAGTCGCAAACAGCATCAGCCGCTTCCAACGAGACTTCGTCAGTTGCAGCAAAGCACGGCGATGAGATCTTCCATCAGCGATGCGTTACGTGCCATAACCAGGCACCCAACGACGCTTTGCCGTTTGGCCCTCCAAATCTCTACACGGTTTTTCGCCAGCGCACCATTTCCCCGCAGCAGGCTGAGACCATCATTCTCCAAGGCAAAGGAAACATGCCGTCGTTTCGCAACATCCTCTCGAAGAGCGATATCCGGTCTGTGATCGCCTACCTGAAGGCTCGCTGAACAGACGCGACGAGAGAGTCCCTTCCTGCCTTCAAAGAAATGGCCGTCCTCATCACGGCCTTTGGCGCATAGAGCTGATCGGCCAATGCGCAGAGTGTCGCCTACCCACATGCGCACGCAGCGCCGGTTCTCTCTCCAGTCGCTACCTATCCAAAAGCAACAAGGTCTACAATATGGGCAGACCCGCAACATTCTGGCGGTGAGTCTCACCTGCAGCAAGCGCGCAGAACGGCGCTTTTATGCGACGTGCGCCGATGGGGCCGTGTTCGTGCGGTTATCTGAAATTGAAGGAAGTTGAATGGATCAATCGGTGATGCAAGTTCCGGCCAGCGCTGGGGCTGTCTCGCATGCGGCGGGATGGCGCAAACTGCTCCTTGCTGTACTCCTGATCTCCGCCGCAACATACCTCGCCTGCATTCTCTCTCCGCCGTCGCTCATGGATGACGTCGACGCGGTGCAGGCGCAAATCTCACGGAACATGCTCAATTCCGGTGACTGGGTTACGGCGCGTCTCGACGGCGTAATCTACCTGGAAAAGTCACCCTTGATGTACTGGCTGATTGCCATCTCCTACAAGATCTTCGGCGTATACGACTGGGCCGCGCGCATTCCGATTGCCCTTTCCTGCATCGGCCTCGCCTGGCTTACTGCAGCTTTCGGCAAATGGGCCTTCGGCCAAAAGGCCGGCTTTTATGCGGGCTTGTGCATCGCCACCTGCGTCGGGCTGTTTCTGTTTACGCGCATTCTCATCCCTGACGTCATGCTGACGTTCACCATCGCGCTGGGCATGTGGGCCTTTCTGCGAATTCAGGATGAACAGGAATCCAATCCGCGACTGTGGGCCTATATCCTTTGGGCAACGCTCGGCATCGGCCTGTTGCTCAAGAGCCTGATCGCGATCGTGTTTCCCATTGGCGCGGTCATCGTTTATTTTGCGTGCACGCGCCAGCTCTTCTCGTGGCCATCCTGGCGCAAGCTTCATCTCTTCAGCGGAACGGCCATTGCGCTCGTGATCGCGGTGCCCTGGCACGTTCTGGCAACGCTGCGAAATCCACCGTATTTCGCGTTCACACTGCACAGCGGGCCCGGCCACTATCACGGCTTTCTCTGGTTCTATTTCATCAACGAACAGCTCCTGCGTTTTCTGAACCTGCGCTATCCCCGCGATTACAGCACCGTGCCTCGCCTGCTGTTCTGGTCGTTTCATTTGCTCTGGCTTTTTCCCTGGAGCGTCTACTTTCCGGCGACTCTCAAGCTCTCCTATCGTCCGGTCGATCGCGCCGGACGCACGCGCCTGCTTGCTCTCTGCTGGACCGGATTTATCCTCGTCTTCTTCACCTTCTCGAGCACGCAGGAGTATTACTCAATGCCCTGCTATCCCGCATTGGCCTTGTTGTTAGGCTCGGCTATGGCGGCAGAAGGTAAATGGATCAATCGCGGAACGCGTGTGCTGACGATCATCAGCGCCGTCTGCGTGGTTGTGATCGCGGCAATTCTGTTCAGTGTGCGTAGCCTGCCTACTCCCGGCGATATCTCGCAGGCCCTCACCCAGACCGGCAGTTACAAGCTGTCGCTGGGCCACATGCAGGACCTGACCCTGCACAGCTTCGCCTACCTGCGCGCGCCACTGGCCCTGGCAGGCATCGCTTTTCTGGTGGGGGCTTTGGGCACGTTGCGTGCGAAGGGCAGCCGAGCCTTCTGGGCTGTCGCTCTGATGATGGTGGTCTTTTATCAGGCAGCGCGGATAGCGCTGATCACCTTCGATCCGTATCTCTCTTCAAGACCGCTCGCCAAGGCGATTATCGCCTCTCCGCCCGGCACCATCATTGTCGATACACAATATTGGATCTTGTCGGCGATTCCGTTCTACACCAATCAATCGGAGCTGATGCTGAACGGCCGTTGGAACAATCTTGAATACGGCTCCAATGCGCCGGACTGCCCGAACGTTTTCATCGATGACGCGCAGTTCCAGAGGCTCTGGCTCAGCCCGCAACGCTACTACATCGTCGCAAAGAATGCGAACACGCCGCACCTCGAACAACTTGTCGGCAGCCAGCATCTCATCGAGGTTGCGCAATCCGGAGGAAAACTCGTCTATACAAATCTCGCACTGCAACACGCAGGGGGTTAGAAGCTTCCGGCTCTTCGGCGACGTCGTAATGACCACATGGCACCCCGGCGGAGTAGAGGTTGCTGAGGCCGGTGTTTCCGGGGCGAAAGGACCAGATCCCGCGGCCAGCCGCTTGCGGTGAAAGGCAGCATGACCGAGGTAATTGGAAGCATATCTGCATGCATATTGCCGGCGGCGACGATCCAATACAATCAATTCTTCCTGAAGAAAGAATGCTCGTTCCGGGCCCACCCTCGGGGACCCGGCGGCATCGTTTAACGTAAGAGGAGTACTTGCTTTGCCCGCGATCATGACCGGTTCTCCCTCGAAATCCTCCTCCGGCCGCCGCAGCCATAATCATTGGCTCGTATTGATTGCCGCTTACAAGTTCGCCCAGGCGCTGCTGTTTATTGCCATTGGTGTCGGTGCCCGGCGGTTGCTCCACAAAGACATTGGCGATGAGCTGTACGCGCTGGCCGATCACCTGCGCTTCGACCCCGAATCGCGTTTCGTCAACTTCATCCTCGAAAAGGCCACTCTGGTCCACGACGCCCAGTTGCGCCGCATCGGCTTTGTCGCGTTTTGCTATGCAGGAGTCGGCATTCTCGAAGGCATAGGGCTCTACCTCGAAAGGATGTGGGGCGAGTTTCTCACCCTTGCCATTACCGCATCGTTTTTGCCCTGGGAGATCTTCGAGGTCTACCGCCGCGTCACCTGGCCGCGCATCTCGCTCCTGGTCATCAACTTCCTGGTGTTTCTCTATCTGGTGAAGCTCATCATGGATCGCGCCCGTCACAGGTCAGGCGCGCGGCGCAGATAACTCCCGCGGAGGCACTCACCGCGTAGCCTCTGCCCACTCCCGCTCTCCAAACGTAAGCATCGCGGCGCGGTCCTCCTCCAGGATCCATCGTTCCTTGACAAGTGCATCGAGCGCCGCAGCATAGCGGCCGAGGTAATCTTTCTTACTCGAATACCGCTCCTCAATCGACCCGCGCGGATCGCCTGTCGTGCGCCGCTCTTCCGCAGTCTTAGGAAATGGTAGATACGACGCCTCGAAGGCCACACGCTGATCGGGCGCGCCGATCGAAGGATCGCGCAGATTCCACGGCGCGTACGTGGCCAGTGGAACCGTAATCTCCGGCAGCCGCACGCCATCGCGCTCGTTGCCATCCGCGTCTACTTGCGGTACCAGCACTGGATAGGCGGGTCCCACCTTCGGCGGCTGGAGCGTGAGAATGCCATTCCTCCATTCAGGCCCGAAGTCCAGCCGAAAGGCCGCACTGGCCTCGTGCGGCAGGTTTACGCCAGGAATGTGCGGGAAGGCGTATCGGTCGAGCGGCACGAGAGTGCCGTCGGCGATTTTCGGATAACTGCTCGCGGGCGGTTCCACGCCATTCCGCACCCATGCATCCATATTCGCGATCATTGCCCGCCAGAAATACTTGATCGGCAGCGGCGACTGCGCCTGCTGGCCGAGCAGGTCGCCTGTTCCTCGCGCCGGTGGAAATGGTCCGGAGAAATGCTGCAGGCCGGTGAAGTGATAGATGCGCACGTTCGGCGAGATCACCGCGTCTTTTAAGCCGTCCGCGCTTGTATGAATCAGCGCCGCCGCTCGCCCCCAGTACTCGAATGAGGTGTTCGAGAAAAAGATCTTCGGAACAACGCCCTCGTCGCGCGCTTTGTCCAGCAGGCCGCCGGATTCTCCCGTTATTGGATCGCGCTCCGGCTCGTCGGTAAAGGGAAAGATGTCGGTCGGAAAAAAGATGGACGAGGTCGGCTCCGCATCGCGCGAGGGCTGTGCAAAGCGATAGTTGAAACTTCCGCGCCCAGCGCCCGCCACATGCGCCAGCACGCCATCGAGCGCCATGCGACCCTCCTCGTCTGCATTGAATCCCTCGTAGAGAAAGTCGCGCAGGAAGCGCCCGTTCTGCGAGATGCCTTCGCCATAGACGTGTTCTGCAGGAGTAACCGCATCCGGCGCGTGCTTGGCATACGCGGCGTAATCGCGGATCGCGGCAAAAGCTCCGCCGGCCACGACCGGGTCCTTCACGACATAAACGTACTCGTAGATCTTGCCCGGCTGGAAGCCACCGTCGAGATGAATGAACCGGTCGCTGGCTATGAGCCTGCCATCCACCGTATGCGCAAACTGCCATTGGGCCCGCGGAATCACGGTGCGTTTTCCCTCGCGGCCCTCGCGTACGGTGAGCACATCGCGCGAATCATCGGGTGCGGCCACCGGATACTCCGTGCCGCCGATCTGGCCGGTGATCAAGTGGCCCAGAGGAATCTCGGCCATTGCCTTCGATGGCATCAAGTCGCCGCGCAGCAGGCCCGTGATAGTCCGGCCATTATCCTTTGCAATCGGAGCAAAGAACTGGAGTGCACCCGGCCCTGCCGCATCCCACTGCCATCCGAGGCTCACGATGGTAAAGCCCTGGCGCAGCAGCCACGCATCCCCCGCATCGCGGCTCACGTCCCAGTCGCCGCCATCGACCAGCGCCACGATGCGGCTTTTGCCGCGGTTCGGAACTTCGAGGATCATCGAACCATTACTCTTGGCCGCATCTCTGGGCCGGATCGCCATAAAATCCGCGGAAAATTCGACGGCGCCGCTTTTCAGATTCACCGCGTTCTTCAAATCCACAATGCGCGCGTTGTGCGGATTATCAACCGGTAGCGAAAAATACACCCGCCCCAAAATGCGCTCGTACGCTCCGCTCGCACCAAAGCCCCGGCCGTTCAGCACATCCTGGCGCGAAGCCACTTCCACGCGCAGCACACGCGCATGCGCCGGCAGAAGGCACGCGGCCATCGCACACAGCCCAAGTAACAAAGCTCTTCTCTGCATGGGGCGAAGCATAGCACGCGGTCGCGCACAGCAAGCCCAGCGTCAAACCGTCATTCGCAGCCTGCAGAGCTGCGATTCCTTATTTCGCAAGAAAGTGAAAAACCACAAAATCGACTGACTTTCGCTTTTTCTTCACCTAACATACAACTTTAGTCTCTGTCCAGTATGGGAACCCAATCCATAAACACTACATGTTGTGGGTGTCTCTGGATGAAGAACTATTAGAGGAATTTCCCACAAATGCAGCCGTTTCTACGCGCTTTCGCCCGATTTTGACCTTGGCGAAGGCACAGAATGGCGCTACTATCGACCGTGGGTGGTAATTTTTGGAGTTGAGTGGAGTGCGGGGGAGCCACTCAAACCGTTACGACCTAAGTTTACTCCGGTTTTACTCCCCTCAAACCGGTTTTCAGGCTGGTGGGCCCCAGTAGGGGGATCAGCCTGAATAACCGGCTAGGGATTTAGAGCTGATAGTCCTCGCCGTGGACCTGGATGCGCATCCGGCCGCGGAAGGCGAGAAGAGGCAAGCAGATGTTTCGCGGCAATCACCCGGCCAAGGTCGATGAAAAGGGACGGCTTAAGCTCCCGGCTGCTTTTAAGCAGCTTCTGGACGCTCAGCACGTGACCCAGTTCTACATCACCTCGACGGATGGCGTGAAAGCCGAAATCTGGCCGCTGCCCGAATGGGAAAAGATCGAGGCCAGGCTGGCCGAGCACAGCACCATGAATGACGCTGTCGAGAAATTTCTAAACCTGACCAGCTATTACGGCCAGCAGGTAGAGATGGATAACCAGACCCGGGTCACGCTGCCGCAGATTCTGCGCAACGCGGCCAAGCTGGATGCGGAGGTGGTGGTCATGGGCAAGATCGACCACCTGGAAGTCCACAACCAGACCATGTTTGAAGCCAATCTGCCCAGCAATTCCCTTACCGCTGACGATCGCCAGACTGTAGCCGCGATTCGCAAAGGGCAGGGTTGAGCACACCCCTCAGGGGGAGCACATGACTGAGCCGCGAGCGCGCCATGTGCCAGTTCTTTTAGAAGTAGTGATCGATCTTCTTCGCATACGCCCCAATGGGACGTATGCGGATTGCACACTCGGCCTTGCAGGCCATGCGGAAGGAATTGTGCGGCGGTTAGGCCCCTCTGGACGGCTGATTGGATTCGACCGCGATCCGGAAGCGATGGCGCTGGCGAAAGAACGACTGGACCGGGTTTGTACTGAATTGGGAAGTGAGGCGCCGCAGGTCAGTCTGATCGGAGAAGCCTTCAGCTCTATTGCGCAGCACGTTGCGCCGCAATCGCTGGATGGGATACTGGCCGACTTCGGCGTGAGCAGCCTGCAGTTTGACGAGGCGCGCAGAGGATTTAGTTTTCAGGCGGATGCACCCCTGGATATGCGTATGGATACGCGTAGAGGGCAGACCGCCGAACAGGTGGTGAATGAGATGGACGAGCGCGAGCTGGCCAATCTTATTTACGAATACGGTGAGGAAAGGAGGTCGCGGACAGTCGCCAGAGCCATTGTGCGGGGGCGGCCGGTTGCAAGCACTGGGCAGTTGGCCCGGATTGTAGCCTCAGCCGTCCCGCCAATGAAACATATTCATCCGGCTACACGCACCTTTCAGGCACTTCGTATTTACGTCAATCGCGAGCTCGAAGAAATCAGAGCGTTGTTGGAGGCCGCACCCAGATTGCTTAAGCCCTCCGGAAGGCTCGTAGTCATCAGCTTTCATTCTCTTGAAGATCGCATCGCGAAAGACAGTATCCGGGAAGGCGCACAGCAGGGAATCTGGAATGTGTTGACCAAGAAACCGGTGACGGCAACTGAAGAAGAAATTGAACGGAATCCCCGCTCCCGCAGCGCGAAGCTGAGAGCGGCGGAGAGACGGTAAGACAGGGATCAGGGAATGAGGAATAGAAAGACAGGCATCGCAGATTTTTGTGAATTGTTTTTTCTGTTCCCTAATCCCTATTCCCTGCTCGACGAAGGAGAGCCCCATGGCGGCATGCACAACAACGTATTTCGAAGCTGGTCGGAGCTGGAACGCGCGGGTTGCCGAACGCAACTCTGAATTGATGGCGCAGCAGGCTCTGCGCCGGCGGAGCGTGCGCACGCCGGAATTCTACTTCACCCATCACTTTGACAACTCGCGTCTCGTCAAGGCCACTGATCCGGTCAGAGTGCGCGAGATGCGGAGCTTCGCCGCGGCCGTCACGGTGCTGTTTTCGCTCATCATGGTCTACGGGCTGCAACACTTCTACGCCATCGAAAGCAGCTATCGCGTGGAGAGCGAAAAGCAGGTAGTGGAGCAGCTGCGTGAGCAGAATCGCCAGTTGCGGTTGACCGAAGCCCAGCTGACACAGCCCGGCCGTATTGACGGCTTGGCGCACCAACTCGGTCTCGCGGCGCCGCAGCCGGGCCAGGTGGTACATCCCAACGCCAGCCCGATGAGCAGCGCTCCCGTGGTGGCACAGATTACTCGTCCGGCGCCGGCTGCGCGCTAATTGCCGGCGGCGGAGGCCGGGCACTCAACATGGCGACAGCCGTTCGACCCATCCGCACCCGCCCCGCAACCACCCCGCGCGCTGTCCCCCTTCGGCGAACGCGGTTCTGGATCATCTGCCTCTTCTTTCTTCTCTGGTCCTGCGCCATCTCCAGCCGGCTCTTCTGGCTGCAGATCGTCCGCCACAGGGATTATGTCGAGCGCGCTGAAAAGCAACAGCAGCGCACCTTTGAGGTCGCTCCGCGGCGTGGCATCCTCTACGACCGCAACCTGCACGAACTGGCGATGACCGTGCTCGTCGACTCTATTTACGCCGACCCTAGCGAGATGGAGGACAAGGACGCTGCTGCGCGCACTCTTTCCGCCATCACACATACCGATCCCGAAGACGCGCGCACCACCGATCAGCAGATTGCGCAGCGGCTGAAGGACGGCCACAACTTTGCCTGGATCGCGCGGCGCGTTACACCCGACGTGGCCGCACGCGTGCGCTCACTGAACATGAAGGGTGTTTACTTTCAGAAAGAGTTCCAGCGTTTTTATCCGAATAATGATATCGCCGCGCAGGTGCTCGGCTATGTAGGCGTGGACGATAACGGTCTGGGCGGACTGGAAGAGAAATATGATTCCGATCTGCACGGCACTCCCGGCGAGATGTATACCGCGATGGACGCGCGCCGCAAAGTGCTCGGCTCTACCGAGCGCGAGCCGCAGCCCGGCCGCAACCTGGTGCTCACGATCGACGAGAACATCCAGTTCATGGCCGAGCAGGCGCTCGATCACGCGATGCAGAAGACCCAGG
>Ga0335073_10008119_pt1 | contig 14720 bp, 13 predicted proteins | sample Lox_Sample_22_FD_207093 | JGI IMG/M metagenome (GOLD analysis project Ga0335073, IMG submission 207093) | Soil microbial communities from Loxahatchee National Wildlife Refuge, Florida, United States - Lox_Sample_2.2 | ecosystem: Environmental > Terrestrial > Soil > Wetlands | place: USA... | reverse complement strand
GCCGCGCCCGTCGTGGCTTTCGGAGCCCCGGCCGCTTGCGCGGCGGCCGGCAGCGCCAGCACGGCGATCGCCGCCGCGCCGGCCGCCAACCGATACCGCCGCACAGCGCGCGTTCGCGGCCTGTCACCCCCTCGACGATGCAATTGAGGTACTGCGCTCTTGTTCATGCACCTCTCCCTACCCGCGAATCGATTTCGCTTGTCACCAACACCAACCCGCGCGGGCGCTCGGAGGTGCGGTGCGACGCTGCCGGGCGCCGGGATGGCCCAGGACGCTAGGCTCCCGGCCACCCTAGACAGAGAGTCAGAAGGAGAAGATCGCAAAGCATGTTCGTGTTCAGAGCAGCAGTCGTCGGCGCCGGGACGATGGGCGGCCAGATCGCCCAGACGATCGCCGCCGCGGGTATCCCCGTCGTGCTGAAGGACATCGACGACGCGCTCGTGCAGGCGGGACTCGATGAGGCCCGCAACGTGACCACCGGCCAAGTGGGCAAACTCGCTGAGAAGGGCAAGATCACCGCCGAGCAGGCCGAGCAGCAGATCGCGGAGATCCTCGGACGGATCGAGGGCACGACCTCCTACGCGCCGTTCGGCGACGTCGACTTCGTCGTTGAGGCCGTGCCCGAGCGAATGGACATCAAGCAGGCCGTGTTCGCAGAGCTCGACGCCGCGACCCCGGGCCACGCGATCCTCGCCTCGAACACCTCCTCGCTGTCGATCACCGAGATCGGCGAAGCGACGCTGCGCCCCGACAAGGTCGTGGGCTTCCACTACTTCTACCCCGCCTCGATCATGCCGCTGATCGAGATTGTCGAGGGCGATGAAACCTCGCCCGAGACCGTCGGCGCCGCGGTCACGTTCGCCCAGGCGATCCGCAAGCAGCCGATCACCTGCGCTGAGGTCCCCGGCTTTGTCGTGAACCGTATCCTCAACTCCTCGAGCGCCGAGGTTTGGCGCGAGCAGGAGGAGAAGGGGCTCTCGATCAAGAAGATCGACGAAGGTCTCGGCTCCGCGGGCATCCTCCCGCTCGGCCCCTACACGCTGATCAACCTGCTCGGCCTCGACACGGTTCTGCACGTCGCCGAACACCTGATCGAGTCCTACGGCGAGGAACGCTTCTTCGTGCCTAAGGGCATGCAGAAGCTCGTCGCCGAAGGAAAGCTCGGCGCGAAGACGGGCGGCGATGGTTTCTATTCGCCCAGCGGCGAGGCGAATCTCTCGGGCGATAACGACCCCGACATCGACGAGTTGGTCGAGCTGCTCTCGCTGAAGACGTTCCTCGAGGCATGCCTCGTGTTGGAGGAGGGTGTCGCGAGCCACCGCGACATCGACTTCGGGATGATGGCCGGCGCGGGCCTTGACCCCCGGCGCGGGCTGCTCCCGCCCTTCATGCGCGCCGACGTCGACGGGCTGGACACTGTGCTCGAGCGGATGGAGAACGCTCACGAGAAGTTCGGCGAGCGCTTCTCCCCGCCGACGATCCTGCGCCGGCTCGTCGCCCAGGGTCGCTTGGGCCAGAAGACGGGCCAGGGCTTCTACGCTTATCCGCAGCCCGACGCCGAGCAGCCCGCCGAGGTGATCAAGCTTGAGACCCGCGAGGACGGCGTCGCGATTGCCTGGCTCGCGAACGGTCAGATGAACTCGATCTCGCCGCAGGTCGCGGGCGATCTAAAGAAGGTCTGGGAGCAGGTCAAATCGGCGGGCGTGCACGCGCTCGTGATCGCGTCCTCGAACCCGATGCTCTACTCCGCGGGCGCGGACATCAAGGCGTTCACGACGATGGACGCCGCCGCGGGCGAGCAACTGATTCACGAGACCCACGCGTTGTTCAAAGAACTCGGCGAGGATGGGATCGCGACGATCGCCGCGGTCAACGGGCTCGCTTTCGGCGGGGGCTGCGAGCTCGCGATGGCCTGCGATGTGCGGATCGCCGCGCGCTCCGCCCTGTTCGGTCAGCCCGAGATCAAGCTCGGGATCATCCCGGGGTTCGGCGGCACGCAGCGGCTGCCGCGGCTCGTCGGCACGAACAAGGCGCTTGAGATGAACCTCGTCGGCGACCCCGTCCCCGCAGAAGAAGCCTTCGAGTTTGGGCTCGTCAACCGTGTGGTCGAGGATCACGAACTGCTCGACACCACGCTCTCCTGGGCGAAGAAGCTCGCGGCCCAGGCTCCGCTTGCGCTCTCGCAGATCAAGGGGATCTCCGGTGCGGGCGATCTCGACAAGGGGATCGAGGACGAGAAGCGCGCCTTCGCCGAGGTGTTCGCGAGCGAGGATGCCAAGGAGGGGATCGCGGCCTTCCTCGGCAAACGCGCGCCGAACTTCCAGGGCAAGTGAGTGACGGCGATGTCTGGCGTGCGGGGCGGGACGTCGATGTCTGGCGTGCGGGGCGGGACGGCGATGTCTGGCGTGCGGGGCGGGCTCTCTTTTTGAGCTTGCGATAGCCATGGCTATCAATGTCCAAAAAGTGGAGCCCTCCTTACAGGCGGCCCGCCTCGCCACGGATGCACCCTCGGCCGGCCTGACCGGCCTCGCGGAGCTGATCCGCGAGGCGCGCTCGGTCGTCGCGCTGACCGGCGCGGGGATCTCGGTCCCTTCGGGCATCCCCGACTTCCGCACGCCACGTACCGGGCTGTGGGAGCGCGTGGATCCGATGGAGGTCGCGCACATCGATGCTTTCCGCTCCGATCCCGTCCGCTTCTGGAGCTTCTACGGCGAGCGCTTCGCCTCGCTCGGCGAAAAGCAGCCGAACGACGCGCACCGCGCGCTGGTCGAGCTGGAGCGGCGCGGCTTGCTCGATGGCGTGGTCACGCAGAACATCGACATGCTGCACCGCAAGGCCGGCACGCGCGAGGTGGTCGAGGTGCACGGCAGTATCGCGACCTGTTCGTGCCCGCGCTGCGGCGGACGGGTCGAGCTGGCCGAGGTGCAGGACCGTCTCGCTGCGGCTGACGATGGCGTCCCACGCTGCGCCGAGTGCCGCGGCCCGCTGAAGCCGGACGTCGTACTGTTCGGCGAGCTGCTCGATCCCGTCGCGCTCGACCGGGCGCGCGAGCTGTGCGAGGGGGCCGAGCTGCTGCTGTGCATCGGCTCCTCGCTCGAAGTCCATCCCGTCGCCGGGCTGCCGCTGCTCACGCGCGAGGCGGGCGGCGCAGTCGCGATCGTTACGCAGGGGCCGACCCCGCTCGACGGGGTCGCCAAGGTACGGCTTGGCGGGGACGTCGTCGTGGAGCTCGAGGGTCTGCTCGCGGCGCTCTAGAGCTGCACGAGCGAGAGCAAGTACTCCGCGCGCACACGCATGCTGCCGTCCTCGGCTTCGTTCGCGTCCGTATAGAGCTGGATCAGCTCGCCGCGCAGATCGTCCCACTTGCCCTGCGGCTCCAGGGCCGCCTTGGCCATCACCGTCGGACCGAGTACTCGTTCGTTGTATTCGAACCAGGCGCTGGGCGACTCCGCCTCGAATGTCACCGCGTGGCGCTCGAAGGCGAGCTGCGAGCCGCCGTCGGTGAATAGCCCGCGGACGTGCTGCTCGTTTCCCCACATCACCGGCGGCGTCAGCTCGGGCGGCGGGGGCGGCATGTAGGACCCAACCGTCTTGAACATCTGACCGGTCACTCCCTCGGGGGTCCAGGCGGCGACGACGATCCGGCCGCCGGGCTTCGCGACGCGTGCGAGCTCCGCCGCCGCAACCGCTTGGCGCGGTGCGAACATCACGCCGAAGCAAGAGGTCACGCGGTCGAACGAATCGTCCTCGAACGGCAGCTCCTCGGCGTCACCCTCGACGAAGTTCACGTCGAGCCCGGCGGAGGCCGCGCGCCCCCGCGCGGCCTCCAGCAGCTTGGGCGTGATGTCCAGGCCCGTGACCTGCGCGCCCGCGAGCGCCGCGGGGATCGCGACGTTGCCAGTGCCGGTCGCGACGTCGAGCAGCGTCTGGCCGGGCGCTGCGCCTGCGCGCTCGACTACCAGCTCGGCGGCGCTCTCGATCGTCCGCGCCATGTCGGGGTAGTCGCCCACGGTCCACATTGCCCGCTGGCCTTCCTTGATGCCGCTGACGACGTCGATCTCCATCTGGGTTGCCTCCTCATGACTCCCTGGCTCGGGGCCGGGGCTCGTGTGGGTCGGTGGTCGGGTGCGGCTCCTCAGTGCAGCTTGACGAGATCCTTCTCAGGCGTGATCCGCCAGCGCGTCGCGAGCGTCGTGAGCTGCTCGTCGAGCGCCCAGCGGTCCGCGGCGGGAGCCCCTTCGTATTCGGTGCTGGCCCCCTTCAGCGTCATGCAGCCGGCGTTGTCCCCGATCTCCCCGATCTCCGCGACTTCGCGCTCGCTCAGCGGCGAGGGTTCGCGCACGGCAGCGAGCTCCGCGCGCTTGTCCTCGATCGGGCGCGCGTCCGGTCCGCCCTCCTGGATCAGGGTCGGCGCGACACAGTGGACTGGCTCGTGCGCGAGATTCCAAGCGCAGGCGAGCTGCAGCATGCTCAAGCCGTGGCGCTCCGCGTAGGGACGCATCGCCGCGAGCTTCTCGCGCCCTTGCTCGACCCACCCTTGCGGGCGGAACTTGCGGTGGTCGTATTCCGCGAAGGCGTGGCCGGGCAGCACGTCGTCGTGGAACAGGCCGCCGTAGTCCACGACCCGCGTGATCAGCTTCACGTCGTGCGCGCTTGCCGCGTCGAGCACGAGCGTCCCGGGCCAGGGCTCAAGCGGGTTGAGGATCACCATCGCCCAGTCGATCAGCTCTGCGAAGCGCTCGAAGCAGTCGATCAGGTCGAGCGTGAAACCGTTCGCGGGTCCGGGCGCAACGCCGAGCATGCGAGTTAGGCCCTCGTCGCGCACCGCGCGCAGGCCCTCCCACACGGCGGGGCTCGTGTAGCCGATGCGGTCGGGGTTGTGCAGCAGCAGCAGGTCGAAGCGCTCGGCGCCGATCCGCCGCAGGCTGCGCTCGGTCGCCATGCGGATGTAGTCCGCGTACTCGCCCTCGCTGCGCAGCCGCGCATCGGTGAAGCGCGGGAAGCCCTTCGCTCCTTCGCGCTCGCCCTCGTAGAAGTCGTGGCCGATCGCGCCGATCAGACAGTAGTCCTCGCGCGCGCAGCCGGATAGCGCGCGGCCAAGCAGCTCGTCGGCCTCGCCGGCGCCGTAGGCGTCGGCGGTGAGCACGGTGTCGATCCCCGCGCCGGGGCGCAGCAGCGCGAGCAGCCGCTCTTCTGGGAGTGGCTCACCGAAGTGCATGAAGCGCCCACCGCTCCAGGTGCCGATCGCGCTTGTCGTCGGGTCCATGCTCACTTCAGCCTAAAGCCCGTCGCGGTACGCGCGCGAAGCGTGGCTTCCAATCGTGCGAGCGCATGGCGCAGGATCTCTTCGTCTAGCTCCTCCGACGCTTCCTGTCCGCCCGACGCCTGTTCGTCCCCCGTCGACTCGCCCCACGCCTGCGTGCTGCCCGCCCGCTCGCCGCGTGCGATCCGCGCTTGGCGCTCGACCCCCTCGTGCAGCTTTTGCAACTCATCGATGCGGATCGAGAGATCCTCGCGCCCCTCGCGCCGCAACTCGTGCAGGGCCATCGCGTATGCACCCTGCAACTCGATCGCGCCATGCGCGAGTCGCCCCTGGGCAAGGTCGCCTCGCGCGCGCAGCGCCAGCTCCTCGCAGACGAGCGCGTCGCCGCGTCCGCCGAGCAGCACCGCGAGACGCTCCTGCGGACGCAGCGCCGCGGCACGATCGCCGATCCGTTTGCGCCGCGCGCCGCCCGGTCCGCGCCAGGGCAGCTCGACCGCGTGCTGCCAGAGGCCGTCGGCGACTTGCTCGCCCTCGCCCCACCCCGCGCGGATCACGAGCGCCTGCTCGGGTGAGACCTCGCGCACGTCGGGATCGGCGGCGGCAATGCGGTGGAAGTGCAACACGCGGTTGAGCGTCGTGATCGCGCCTTGCACCTCGCGCTCGCGATCGAGATCCGCGAGCCACGCCTTCGCTTGACGCTCGGCCGCGAGCGAGACCGGGTCGACGATCGTCGCGCGCGCCGTGGGTACCGGGGTGGGCTCTGGCTCGGACTCGACGGCGCGCTTGCGCGAGCCCGCGCGCGCGGTCGCGCTCCACAATTGTGCGCGCGAGGGAGGTATTTTGCGCGCGCCGATCGTGCCGAGCACGACCACGCGCTCGGGGTCGGCCTCGGGTCCCGCGCGCATCAGGTAACGCCCGTCTTGCGGTCCCAGCTCCCAGGGAAACTCGAACTGTGTGAACAGGAACCAGCGATCAGACATGGCTGCACCGTATCCTTCCGCGTTGGCGGTGACCGGGTAGCCGCCGCGGGCAGCGTGCCCGTTCAAATCACGACCACCAGGAGCGCCGGATGTCAGAAGCGAACAATCTCGCCAAGAGCCTGCGCGAGCGGTTGAGCGTGAACACGGAGGAGCGTCTGGGGAAGGCGCTCTCCGACCTACTGGAAAACCCTCTGATAACAGGAGCGATCGGTCGGGCGTTCGACGCCCGCGAGAAGGCTTCGCAAGCACAGGAGGTCGCAATGGGAGCGCTGAACATCCCGTCAGCTGCAGACATCGAACGGCTGACGCGGCGGCTACGGGCGGTTTCACATCGACTCGAGGGAATCGAGGACGGTGTGCAACGCCTCGATCGCGCACTCTCCCCGGGTGCGGTCGAGGCACGTCTGTCGGCGATCGAGGAGCAGCTCGGGAAGCTCGCGAGCAGACTCAAGTCCGACGAGCCGTCGGTGGCCCGCCCCGTGGCGGCCGCGGTTGCAGCGGCGGCGGCGAAAACGACGCGCAGCAAATCGACGCGCGCGAAAGCGAAACCTGCAAAAGCAAAAGCGAAACCAGCGGCGAAAGCAAAAGCCGCGAGCAAAGCAAAAGCTACGGTGAGCAAAGCGAAAGCGACGGCTAAAGCCAAAGCGAAACCCACCAAAGCCAAAGCGAAACCAGCTGCGAAAAAAACGACCTCCCGCGCGAAAGCTGGATCGGGTGGCCCGCCGAAAGTAGCCGGCAAAGCGAAAGCCGCGGCGAAAAAAGCGAAAGCAGCCGCGAAAGGCAAAGTGAAAGCTGCGACCAAAGCGAAAGCTGCGGCGAAAAAACCAGCCGCGAAAGCGAAAGCGGCCGCGAGCAAAGCAAAAGCGAAAACCGCACGCGGCACGGCCAAACCCGCGCGCGCCAAAGCGAAACCCACGAAAGCAAAAGCGAAAGCCAAACGCTAATTGCCCTCGCCGGGCCGTCGCGCCGCTCAGCTCGCGAGGGCGGCGAGCGCGACGGTACCCAGGCGCTCAGCGACTTCGGGCAGTCGCTCGTGTGCGATGCGCGTGCGCGCACCGCGCGCGTCGAATGTGTCGGTCACCGCGAGCACGCAGGCCACCGGCACGCTCTCGGCGTGGCCCAACGCGAATAGTGTCGCGGCCTCCATCTCGACGGCGAGCGCGTCCTCGGCATGGTCGGCGGCGCGCGGTGTGCCCTGGGTCTCGTAGAACAAGTCGACGCTGACGACGGTGCCGTCTGCTGCGCTCGGGGCGTTGCGCGCTAGTGCGTCGCTCAGCGCGCCGTCGCCCGTGACGCGACTCGGAAGGCCGTCGCGGGTGGGCGTCTCGCCGAGCAGCGCCCGCGAGGTGCCGTCGGCGCAGATCGCCTCGCGCGCGATCACGAGCTGCCCGAGCGCGAGCCCGGGCGCGAGCGCCCCGCAGGTGCCGACGCGGATGGCTTGGCGCGCGCCGAGCGCGATCAGCTCAGAGAGCACAATTGCGGCGGAGGGGCCGCCCATGCCGGTGGCCTGGATCGTCAGCGCGAGCCCATCACGAGCCTTGCCCGTGTAGCCCCACAGCCCCCGATTGTGATTGAACATCAGCGGCCGCTCCAAGAGCGCCTGCGCGAGCGCGAGCGCGCGCCCTGGGTCGCCGGGCAAGAGCACCCGCTCGGCGAGCTCGGCCGTGGGGTGCAGGTGGATCGCCGGCTCGGGGATCGCCGCCTCGGCGGCAACCGCGGCCTCGCTGGGGCTGATCGCGCTGTCGGACACCGCGCGCGACTTTAGACTGCGGCGCATGGGAAAGCCCTTCGCGTCGCCTAAAGCTCCCAGCGCGTCGCAGACGCGTGGCTGAGCCCGCGGCGAGAAGTCAAGCGAGCGAGGAGCCAGCGGAGCCCACGCTGGCGCAGGTCGCCGCGCACGCGGGCGTCTCCTCTGCGACGGTGACGCGCTGGATCGGCAAGGGGCTCGTGCCGGGCTATGAAGGTCGCTGGACGCCGAACGCGGTGGCCTACGTGCGGGTGGTCGCGCGGCTACGCGCGCGCGGTCACACGCTCGCGGAGATCAAGCGCGCGAGCGACAACGGGCAGCTCGCGGTAGGGCCGCTGGAGAACTTGCTCGGCAGTAGGGAGGGGCGCTACACCGTGGCGGAGGCCGCGCGCGAGACGGGCCTTGAAGGGGCGCTGATCGAACGGATCCTCGCGGCGATCGGCCTTGCATCGGTGACCGAGCTTCTGACTGAAGAGGATGTCGAGCTGCTCAAGTACGTGGCGGCGGTCCTGGAGGCGGGACTGCCATCGGTTGCGTTCCTGCAGCTCGCTCGCGTGTACGGGCAGGCGATCGCGCAGATCGCTGAAGCCGAGGTTCGGCTGATCCATCTCTACGTGCATGAGCCGCTGATGCGCGAGGGGATGTCCAACGTGCAGATCGCCGAGGAAATGGAGGACCTCGCACGCGAGCTGATCCCGTTCGTGGTGCCGCTGCTGCGCTACACCCACGACCGCCTTCTTGGCCACTTCGTGGAGCAGGACGTAATCGGTCACATGGAGAGCGACTTGGCAGAGAGCGTCTCCGAGGAGGGGCGCGTGCGGGTGGCGATCGTGTTTGCCGACCTCGCGGGCTACGCACGGCTGACGGTCGAGCGTGGGGACGAGGAAGCGCTCGCGGCAGTGGAGCGCTTCGTGGAGGCCGTCGAACAAACACTCCCGTCCGATGCGCGGGTGATCAAGACACTGGGCGACGAGGTGATGGTCGTGGGCCCAGAAGTCGGGAGCCTCGTGCGTTGGGCCGTCGGTCTGCGCGCGGCAATCACAGACGGTGATCCGCCTCCTCGGATCGGGATGCATTTCGGCGAGGCGCTGTACCGCGATGGCGATTACTACGGCCGTGAGATCAACCAGGCCGCACGCGTCGTGGCTCGTGCGGGCGGCGGCGAGGTGCTCGTGACGCGCCCGGTCGTCGAGGCGGCCTCGGGCGTCGACGGGGTGCGCTTCGAGCGAATCGGCGAGGTCGGCTTGAAGGGGTTCTCCGAGCCGACCGAGCTGTTCCTGGCCGTCGCCCCCGACGGTTGAGGACAGCGAGGCGATGGCCGAGACGGACGGAACGGTCGCGCAGGTTCGCGAGGCGGTGCGCGCGGGTGGTCTGCTGGACGGTGACCGATCGCCGCTGGCGATGCTGTCGGGCGGTCGCGACTCGGTCTGCCTGCTCGACGTGGCAGTCGCGCTGCGCGGCGCGGAGCACGTGCTCGCACTGCACGTCAACTACGGGCTACGCGCGGACGCGGACGAGGACGAGCACCACTGCCGCGGTCTATGCGAGCAACTGGGAGTGGAGCTGTCGGTCAAGCGTGCGCCGCCGCGCCCGGACGGTGGCAACCTCCAGGCATGGGCGCGCGAGCTTCGCTACGGCGCGGCACGCGAGCTGGTCGCAGAGCAAGGCGGGGGCGCGATCGCGACGGGGCACACGGCGAGCGATCAGGTCGAGACGATCCTCTATCGGCTCGCATCCTCGCCGGGCCGTCGTGCGCTGTCGGGGATGGCGCGCGCGGAGGGCGGGGTCGTGCGCCCGCTCCTTGAGGTCTCGCGCGAGCAGACGGCGGCGTACTGCCGCGAGCGTGGACTCGACTGGCGCGAGGACTCCAGCAACGCCGACGAGCGCTTCGCGCGCGTGCGCGTGCGCGCGAAGCTGGTGCCCGCGCTGCGCGAGGTGCACCCGGCGGCCGAGGCGAACGTGCTGCGCACGGCGCGGCTGCTGCGCGAGGAGGGTGAGGTGCTTGACGGACTGGTCGAGGACCTGCTGCAGGACGGCTCAGGAATTGCGCTGGCGCAGCTCGCCGAGCTGCCGTCGGCGCTGGCGCGACTCGTGGTCGTTCGGCTGGCCGAGGACGCCACGGGGGATTACGTCCCGCAGGCGGGCGAGCGGGTCGCGGAGCTGCTCGCGCTGGGCGAGCGCGCGGGGCGAGCCGAGCTGCACCTCGGCGGGCTGGCCTGCGCGGTGATCGGGGGAGGCGTGCTGAGCATGCGTCGGCTGGCTCCGGATGAGACCTCGATGCGCCAGCGCGGAAAGACCCACGCGCTGGGTGGCGGCTCCTCGCCGGCGTCGAACGAGCCATCGGTCCAGCCGCCGGACGGCGATTAGACTCCTTTCGGTGGCGAGTCCGGTGAGTGCTCCAGAGGAGTCGGCGGTCGGCGAGGTGCTGGTGAGCGCCGAGCAGCTGCAGCGACGTGTGTCGGAGCTTGGCGAGCAGATCTCGCGCGACTACGAGGGCCGCTCGCTGCTGTTGATCGGCGTGCTGAAGGGCGCGGTCTTCTTCCTGAGCGACTTGATGCGCTTCATCGAGGTGCCGGTGGAGGTCGACTTCATGGCGGTTGCCTCCTACGGCTCGGCGACCGACTCCTCGGGGGTGGTGCGGATCCTCAAGGACCTCGACGCCGCGATCGAAGGCCGCGACGTGCTGATCGTCGAGGACATCGTGGATTCGGGCCTGACGTTGCAGTACCTGATGCGCAACCTCGGCTCGCGTAACCCGGCCTCGCTGGAGGTCTGCGCGCTGCTGACGAAGCCCGACCGTCGCAAGGTGGACCTGCCGACGCGCTACGTCGGCTTTGAGATCCCGAACCGCTTCGTGGTCGGCTACGGCCTCGACTACGACGAGCGCCATCGCAATCTGCCGTTCGTCGCCGCGCTTGAGCGGTAAGTCGCCTCTGCGAAAGTTTCGTGCGTGCCCTGCCGATGAGGCTCAGGTGAGCCCGCTAATCACGCGGATACCCGGCCCTGGACGTCGCTGTACGAAGGCGTACAAGCTGCGGGAACAACGCCTACCCCATGGTACGCTAAGGGACTGGTAGCCACGATCTCCGACGGCGCCAGAGCACCAGAAATCAGCCAATGAGCCGTTTCTTCAAGAGCGCCGCATTTCCGATCCTGATCGTGGTCGTGCTGGCGTTTCTCGCGGTAAAACTGGTCAACCCGGGCTCGAGCGAGCACCGCCCGCACAGCTACCAGACGCTGGTCTCCAAGGAGCTGCCCCAGGGCGAAGTCTCGGAAGTCAAGTTCAAGAACAAGGGCAAGTCGCTCGAAGTCAAGCTGAAGAACAAAGAAGGCTATGAAATCGGCTTCATCGAACAGGCTTCGCCGGAACTGATCAAACAGCTCGGCAGCGCGGGCGTGAAGTACAACATCGAATCGGAAAAGAGCAGTGCGCTGCTGAGCCTGCTCACGTACATCATCCCGTTCGTCCTGTTCTTTGGGTTCTGGATATTCCTGATGAACCAAGTCCAGGGCGGCGGCTCGAAAGTGATGTCGTTCGGTAAGTCGCGCGCGAAGCGACTGTCGGCGGACTCTCCGAAGATCACCTTCCGCGACGTGGCGGGCGTGGACGAGGCGGTCGAGGAGCTCCACGAGATAAAGGAATTCCTCGAGAACCCAAAGAAGTTCCAGGCGCTCGGGGCGCGCATCCCAACGGGCGTGCTCCTCTACGGGCCCCCCGGCACGGGCAAGACGCTGTTGGCGCGTGCGGTCGCGGGCGAGGCGGGCGTGCCGTTCTTCTCGATCTCAGGTTCAGACTTCGTCGAGATGTTCGTGGGCGTGGGCGCCTCGCGCGTGCGCGACTTGTTCGAGCAGGCCAAGCAGAACAGTCCCTGCATCATCTTCATGGACGAGATCGACGCGGTGGGTCGCCACCGCGGCGCGGGCCTCGGTGGCGGTCACGACGAGCGCGAGCAGACGCTGAACCAGCTGCTCGTCGAGATGGACGGGTTCGAGGCGAAGGACAACATCATCATGATCGCGGCGACGAACCGCCCCGACATTCTCGACCCGGCGCTGCTGCGCCCGGGCCGCTTCGACCGTCAGATCGCAGTCGACCGGCCAGACCGCAAGGGCCGCGCGAAGATCCTCGAGGTGCACACGCGAGGCAAGCCGCTCGCGAAGGTGATCGACATTGACGCGCTGGCCGGCCAGACGCCGGGCTTCACGGGCGCGGACCTCTCGAACCTGATCAACGAGGCGGCTCTGCTCTCGGCGCGCACGGGCAAGCGCGAGATCGGTCAGGACGAGCTGGAGGAGGGGATCATGCGGGTGATCGCGGGTCCCGAGAAGAAGACGCGTGTGATGAGCGAGAAAGAGCGCCTGGTGACGGCCTATCACGAGATGGGCCATGCGCTGGTCGCGCACTTCCTCGAGCACTCCGACCCGGTTCACAAGATCTCGGTGATCTCGCGTGGGCAGGCGCTCGGCTACACGATCTCGATGCCCCAGGAGGACCGCTTCCTGACCACGCGAGCCGAGCTGAAAGACACGATGGCGATGACGCTGGGTGGCCGCGCGGCGGAGGAACTCGTCTTCGGCGAGATCACGACGGGCGCCTCGAACGACCTTGAAAAGGTGACGCAAACCGCGAAGCAGATGGTTATGCGCTTCGGGATGAGCGACAAGCTCGGCCCCCGCGTGTTCGGCCACGACCACGGCCAACCGTTCTTGGGCCGCGAGTTTTCGACTGAGCCCGACTACTCCAACGAGATAGCGCGCGAGATCGATGATGAGGTTCGCAGCATCATCGAGGCTGCACACCAGCGCGCGCGCGACATCTTGACCGAACACCAGAACGACCTGACGAAGATCTCGGAGATCCTCGTGAAACGGGAGACGATCGAGAAGGAGGAGTTCCTCGCCCTGCTGGCAGGCAAGAGCGAGGATGAGGTGTTCGGGGTCGAAGAGGAGTCGAAACCCGAGCTGCCGGCGCCTCCCGCCCCCGAGCGCGGCACGCCCGAGCGCGAAGCGCCGCGCACGATTCCGCGCCCCGGCTTGGCGGGCGGGACCGCTGAGCTGCGCGGCTCGGACCCGAAGGGTCCTGAACTCACCTGATCCGGATCCATTGGCGGACGGTCGCTCCCTGGAGAGCGGCTATCGCCTGATGGGGATCGTCAACGCGACGCCGGACTCGTTCTCGGACGGTGGGCGCTTCCTGAACCCGGATGCGGCGGTCGCACACGCGCTTTCGCTCGTGGCCGACGGGGCCGAGATCGTGGACGTCGGTGGCGAGTCGACGCGGCCTGGCGCGGAGGCGGTAGCGGTCGAGGAGGAGCTGCGCCGTGTACTGCCGGTGATCGAGGGGATTGCGGCGGCAAGCGGACCGCCGACCGCGGAACCGCAGATCTCGATCGACACGAGCAAGGCGGCCGTCGCGCGCGCGGCGCTCGCGATGGGTGCGAGCCTCGTGAACGACGTGAGCGCGCTTCGCGCAGACCCCGAGATGGCGGGCGTTCTCGCGCAGTCGGGGGCTGACTGCTGCCTCGTGCACATGCTGGGGCTGCCGGGCCGAGAGTGGCCGAGGCCGCGCTACGCGGATGTTGTGGATGACGTAAAGGCATTCCTCGAAGAGCGGATGGCTTTCGCGGTCCGCGAAGGAGTCGAGGAGCGGCGCCTGCTGCTCGATCCGGGGATCGGCTTCGGCAAGACGGTTGAGCACAACCTGCAGTTGCTGCGGCGCTTGGACGAGCTGGTGGCGCTGGGCTGCCCCGTGGTGATCGGCACGTCGCGCAAGAGCTTCCTGGGTCGGATCGCGGGAGCGGGCGCGGACCCCGAGCGCCTGGCGGGGACCGTCGCGACGAACGTGCTGGCGCTGGAGCGCGGAGCGCGCGTGTTCCGAGTGCACGAGGTCGCCCCGCTGCGCGAGGCGCTCGCAGTGACGGCTGCTACTTTGGCGGGGAGATGGACGGAGAGCGGCGTGGCGAGGACCCAGACGACGACCCCGACGAGCTAGACGACGACGGGGGTGAGGATCGAGAACGGGCCGCGGAGGCGGTGACGGTCGAGATCACGGGCCTCTCGCTATACACACACCACGGCGTAAGCGAGGCCGAGCGCGAGGTCGGCCAGCGGCTCGTGCTGGACCTGCGCCTCGATGTGGGCGAGACGGACGCGACGGTGACGGACTCAATCGAGGACACGGTCGACTATGCGGAGGTCTGCCAGCTCGTAGCGCTGATCGCGCAGCAGCGCTCGCACAAGACGCTGGAGCGGCTATGCAGCACGATCGCGAATCGCCTGCTGGATGACTACCCGCTGGAAGGCGTGTGGGTGAAGGCGACTAAGCCCGAGCCGCCGATCCCGCTGAGCGTGGACGAGGTCTCGGTCGAGGTGTGGCGCGAGGGCGAAGCGTAGAGTTAGGGCGATGCGGCGCGTATCCGGGACCCAGACACGATGAGTACGGCCGAGCGCTTCCGCGCGGCGGTCGAGGACAAAGACCTCGCGGCGGCGGGCGAGCTGCTGGCGGCGGACATCGTCTTTCACAGTCCCGTGACGTTCCATCCGTTCCTGGGACGCGAGACGGTCTCCGCGCTGCTCGGTGAGGTCGCGCAGGTCTTCGAGGACTTCCGCTACACCGACGAGCTAGCGATGTCAGGTGCCCACGCGCTGATCTTCAAGGCTCGTGTTGGGGGCACGGAGCGCGAGATCGAGGGCATCGACCTTCTGCGCTTCGACGACGACGGCCTGATCG
>Ga0335073_10008117_pt1 | contig 14720 bp, 9 predicted proteins | sample Lox_Sample_22_FD_207093 | JGI IMG/M metagenome (GOLD analysis project Ga0335073, IMG submission 207093) | Soil microbial communities from Loxahatchee National Wildlife Refuge, Florida, United States - Lox_Sample_2.2 | ecosystem: Environmental > Terrestrial > Soil > Wetlands | place: USA: Florida... | reverse complement strand
TTATGAATAATCAACACGAAACATTGTTCATTGCGAAGCGTCCCACGGTCCTTGGCCTTCTGGTAGGACTGATCGTGCTCGCGAGTTTACCGTCGCCAGCATCAACATCAGATTTCCGCGTTCCAGACGATACCGCCCTTCGCATCCGGTTAGACGACACGCTGACCAGCGTTGATGCTCAGGTCGGTGATCCGTTCAGTGCAACTGTTGTCGACGATGGCGATTACCGCAACGCTCGAGTGTACGGTCACATTGCGGAAATTGACACGTCCGGCAAGGTCGAAGGACATACCAGCATGATGCTCCGCTTCGACCGGCTGGTTATGCCTGATGGCCGTCGCGCGCAGATGAATGCCGAAATTGTTGAGCTTTACCATGCACCCTCCGGCGAGAAGGTGGATGTGGAAGGCGCCATTGAATCAGGTGGCAGAGGTCGCAAGTCGATCGAGCACACCGCCATCGGGGCAGGAGCCGGTGCTTTGCTGGGCGGAATCTTCGGCGGCGGAAAAGGGGCCGGAATCGGCTCCATTGTCGGCGGTGCCGGAGGGTTAGGGACAACCGCATTTCACGGACACCAGAAAATCACGCTCGGCAGTGGCCAAGAGATGTTGATTCGCATCACTGGCCGTTGACCTACGACGGAGAGAAGAAAATCAAAATGTCCACGTGCTTGAAACGACAGCTGCCCCTCTTGTGTATGGCTGGAGCAATTTCGTTTCTTGTGTTGTTTACCAAAACTGTACTGTCTCAGAGTGCACCTGTTTCACCGGATCATCCGTGGCACACATCTGCTGAGCTCAGCGTCGAAACCGATGCCAGAAATATTCCTGACTCGAGGTTTGTCACAGATTCGGCCAGGACGTATTCGCTGTCGGAGTTGATTGACTTGGCAGAAGCGCACAATCCCGCCACTCGTGTTTCGTGGGAGCGCGCCCGCGCTCAAGCGGCGGCGTTGGGCGTATCGCGAAGCGAGTTATTTCCTACGTTGGCAGCTACCGCGCTTTCGCAGACTACCCGCCAAGAGGCCTTCTTTGGCAGTCGCTTCTACGGCCAGGTTGTCCAGGATTTTCAGGTGGAGATGGATCTCAATTACACAGTTTTTGACTTTGGCGCGCGCGCCGGTCGAATCAGTGCCGCGAAAGCCCAACTGTTGGCGGCGAATTTCGCCTTTAACGACACTCATCGCGCTGTCATTTACCAGGTGCAGCAGGCTTATTATCGGTTATTGAGTTCGATGGGGCAGGAGGAGGCCGCACGAGCAAGTCTGTCGAACGCACAGTCAGTCGAGCAGGCAGCAGAAGAACGCTTGAAAAACGGTCTTGCGACTCGGCCAGACGTACTGGAAGCACGAAGCGCCACAGCCCAGGCGGAATACGATCTCGAAGCCATCCTCGGTGCTGAGGAGATCGCTCGCGGCGACCTGGCAACGGCAGTCGGGGCCTCTGCGACCGCGCGGATCCAGGTCCAGCCACTGGATCAGCTGCTCACTCCTGAGTCAATCGGCGATACCGCTGACCAGGCGATCAACCGCGCGCTTGGACAACGCCCTGATCTGATGCAACAAGTGGCCGAGATACGATCGGCTAGTGCAACGGTCAACGAAGCGAAGGCGGCTTATTACCCTGAATTAAGCCTTACTGCCAGCCCTTCCGTCCCATCGCTCTATGGCATACAGTCGCCATATCCTTGGGCGCATACTGCTGATCTGACCGGCGGATTGAGCTTCAATCTGCGATGGACGGTCTTTGACGGAGGCGCGCGAAAGAATCGACTGGCTGAGGCTCGGGCCAACATACACGCGGCAGAAGCACAAGCCAATGTCAAACGAAATCAGATCGCCGATGAGGTTTGGGCAGCTTACTCGAATGTGAACACTGCCTTTCGGCAGCGCCAGGCGGCAGCCGCTCTGCTCGAATCGGCCAGTCAGTCCTACAGCGCGGCTCTCGAATCGTACAACTTTGGCGTGCGCAACTTGCTGGACGTAACTGCGGCTCAGCGTACTTTGGCACAAGCCCGCTCGGCAGATGTGTTGGCGCGAACCGAGGTGCTCACTTCGTTTGCAGAGCTGGCGTTCCGAACCGGAGATTCGATTCGCGCCAACGGGAGGCCTCGGCCATGAATACGATCCATAGATTTGCATGCGGTGCCTGCGTGCCCGCTCTCCTCCTGATGACGGGTTGCGGACGAGCTCCTTCATTCGACATTCTGGGCTCGCTCTTTCCCGCATGGCTCATCTGTCTTGTGGTCGCCATTTTGCTTACGGTTGTTTCTCGGTCTCTGTTGTCTCGTTTCGCCGAGATCGTCTGGCCGGTCCTCGTCTATCCGAGTTTGACCGCTTTGTTCACATTCGCTCTATGGATTGTTCTGTTCCGGTGAATCTTATGACTACCGTTCCCTTGGACAAAGAAATGGTTGCGAACGCAGGCCAACATCAAGCGCGTAAGTTGGATAGCAAGACGTCAGAGACTGGGAGGTGGCGCCAACCTCTGGGTCGCACAATCAGTATCGCCATCGTCGCGGCCGCGGTGGTCCTTGGACTCACTGTACTTTATCGCGAGAACTACTATCCGCGGACCGAAGATGCCGAAATATTTGCTAATTTCATCGGCATAGCGCCCCAAGTCGACGGTCCTCTCGTCCGCCTGAACGTGAAAGACAACCAGTTCGTGAAAAAAGGCGAACTGCTGTACGAAATCGATGAACGCCCCTATGAGTACGCCCTCGAGAACGCAATTTCGGAGCAGAGCACTCTGGAAGGGCAAGTCGGGGACGAGCAACGAAAAATAGCAGCTTTGGAAAGCGCAGTTTCCGTCGCACAAGCGAACATTCACAGCTCGGAAGCCGGCGTGGTGAACGCGGAGCGGGGCGTCGACCGGGCGCGCGCCGAATGGACTTACGCGAACAACAATTTGCATCGCATCGAACCATTGCTGGCGAAGCAGTTTGTCACGGTGGACGAAGTGGATAAAGCCAGATCTTCTGAAACTGCAGAAGTCGAAGCCCTGGGGCAGGCGGAATCTCGGTTGCAGTTGGCGAAGGCGGAGTTGAACTCAGCCTTGGCGCAGCACGAACAGGCCAGGCATGCCGTCACAACGCTCGAACCTTTGATCAATCAGCGTGGGGCAAAAGCGGCGGCGGTGAAGAAGGCTCGCTACGACCTGGACAACTGCCGCGTCTATGCTCCGTTCGATGCACGCGTGACCAATCTTACGATTTCCGAGGGCGCCTATGCCCACACCGGTCAGCAAATGTTCACGCTCATCGACGCCCGCACTTGGTGGGCGGTTGGTAATTTCCGAGAAGGACAGCTCAAGCGTATTACTCCGGGCATGCGGGCTGATGTCTATCTGATGTCGATGCCGAATCTCCGCTTTGCCGGTGTGGTCGACAGCGTCGGATTCGGCGTTACTCCGGACCCGGATAAAATCGGCAAGCTGCAACCCGGCCTTCCCGATCTGCAACGCACGTTGAACTGGGTGCATCTCGCGTCGCGCTTCCCAGTTCGTGTACGCGTTGAAAATCCCACCCCTGACCTGTTTCGAATCAGTGAGTCCGCCGTAATCACAATTCGGGGCGATTGACAATGGCAGCCATCGTCCAAAACCTTCCTCAATTCTCCAGTCCCCTGACCTGGCTAAGGGACTTTCTCAAAGAGGAACTGGCGACTTATCCAGGGAGGGCCGCCCGGGTTGGGCGGATGACCCTAGCCGCCACCCTCGTGATGATCGTCTGCATGACGTTTCAGATCCCGTTCGCGTTTCAAGGCGCAGTGTACGTGCTGATGATCTCTCGTGAGAGCTCGCGAGCCACCCTGCAATCCGCCACAACGATATTGCTCGCCACCGGTATCGGATCCGCATATCTTCTGGTTTTTGCGAGATTTTTCAATAATTCTCCGCTGCTTCATTTTCTCTGGATCATCGGCTCTTTTTTCCTGGCTTTTTATGTGATCAGCGCTGCGAAGAACTACATGGCGGCGCTGATCTTCGCCACGATGATGGCGGTCGGACTTCCCCTGTGGGACCGTTACATGCCAGCCGAAACCAGCGTGGAAGATACGCTTTGGCTTTGCCTTGCGACGTTAATAGGGGTCGGGATTACAGCGCTGGTGGAGTTGCTATTTGTGCGGCTGCCGCCTGGAGACGAAATTGTCTTGCCCATCGCGGCGCGGCTGGCAGCGGTGGAGAATTTGTTAACTAGCTACGCTGAGAACCAAACAATAGATTCCGGAGTCGAGCAAGAAGTGATCCGGCTCCAGACGCTTGGAACATCATTATTGCGGGTCACCTTGCGGCGCTCGGACTATTCGCCCCAGTATTCGGTCGAGATGGGTGGTGTTGCAGCCCTGGTTGGCAGGCTGGTCGATCTAGCGGCAACCCTGACCCAGCTTAGCTCCAAATTCTCAGCTCGCGATCGGAAACGATTGCAAGACTTAGCCTCGACTGTCGCAGGCATTCGTGATGACCTGATGAAGCGGCGAATTCCGGGCACGGTCCAGTTCCATGACCATGGAGACTCGGCGAGTTTCGTTCCACTACTTGGCGAGATGGAGCATACAGTCGCTCTCATCCCCCAGGCCTTTGCGGATTCTCGATCAGTCCGGGAATACTTCGCATCAGCAGATGACGCGGGGTCAAGGGGGCTCTTTGTCCAGGGCGCGCTCCACAATCCTGAGCACCTTCAGTTCGCGCTCAAAGGCACCCTGGCGGCGAGTCTTTGCTACGTCATCTACAACGCAATCGCTTGGCCCGGCATTAGCACCGCCGTAACCACATGCCTACTGACCGCGCTTACAACAATTGGTGCATCTCACCAGAAGCAGGTTCTTCGCATTGCAGGAGCTATGGTTGGCGGCTTTGTAATCGGGATGGGCTCGCAGATCTTTGTTCTGCCCCATCTCGATTCTTTCGCCGGATTTGTGGTTCTTTTCGTCGCTGTCACCGCCCTGTCTTCTTGGTTTATGACGTCCAGCCCTCGGCTGTCTTACTTCGGTTTTCAGGTGGCTTTGGCTTATTACCTGATCAACTTAAGCGAGTTCAAAATGCAGATCTCACTCGAAGTTGCGCGAAATCGCGTCGTCGGAATTTTGGTGGGTCTGTTCATCATGTGGCTCGTGTTTGATCAATTGTGGGGCGCACCTGCCGGGGTCGAGATGAGGAAAAGGTTCATTTCCAATCTCCGCCTATTAGCGCAGTTCGCAAGAGAACCTCTTTCGCAAGACCGGAAAACTGCAATCGCACGGAGTCTTGCACTTGGAGAGACAATCAATGCCAACCTCGACAAGGTACGAGCTCTTGCGGACGGTGTTCTGTTTGAATTCGGGCCTTCCCGCGAGCAGGATCTCGAGTTGCGTGACCGCATCCGACAATGGCAACCGAACTTGCGGATGCTGTTCATCACCCGCAACGTCTTGTGGAGGTACCGTGCTGGACTGCCGGGATTCGAGTTGCCGGAAGCAATCCAGCAGGCACAGCAGGGCTTTGACAATCGCCTGGCTGTGACCCTGGACGGACTGGGCGATCGAATGGACGGTAAGGCATCGACACGCGTGGACAATTTGACAAGTGCTTATGCGCAACTCGAACAGGCGGCATTGCAGGGGCCGCCTGACCAAGAACGCCAGCTCACGCCACAGATACAGTCGTTTCTTCTTCTTTCGAGGAGAATCGTGGCTTTGACAGACTGCTTAAGAACGGAAATGTGAGTCTCTGCTCTTCGCGGCGCTCAGGTGATCACGCGTGCCCACCGCGCCATGGCCTAGACGGCGTACCGCGCTTTTATTTTTGCAACCGCTCTCACTCAAAAAGAACCTTTGCCATCATCCCTTTGTCTTCATGGTTCAGGAGGTGGCAGTGAAATACGGACATTCCCCGGATAATGGGATCAGTAAAGTCCATGACCAGATCCACTGTGCCTCCGTAGGGAACATTGACGGTGTCAAGCCATTCTGGCCTGTCCGGCCGGGCGTCGTTGACCTTGTAGGCGAAGAAGTGAACCTGGTGAATGTGAAAGGGATGTAATTCGCGCGTAGCGTTGACGATTCGCCAGTGCTGCAGTGAGCCAATGCGCACCTTTACCAATGGCTTGTCATCCATCGAGAATTTCCTACCGTTGATGTAGAAACCGTCTTTATCTTCGGTGAATACGACGGTGAAATCGGGCGCGCTCGATTCGACCCTATCGATTCGACGACGAGAAAATTCCCGGTAGACGGGAGCTCCCGACGTGGACGGAACTTTGTGCGAGGGTTCACTGGTCGGGACACCCGTTACGAGGTCAGCCAATATCATCGCAGGAGTCAGATTGCCGTCAGGACCGGTATCGAGGCAGCGTGTGTTCAATGTGGAGCGCGTTCCAGGCGCAGGACCGGTCACGATCGCTTCGACACGGGCAGCGGGGGCAAGCAGAATGTGGTCGACTTTGAGGGAGGGGCGGTTACGGTCGTGATACGCGAGCGGCATGCCGTCCAGCGCGAGAATTTCCAATTGCTGCCCATTTACCTGGAGGTCTGTGTACCGATCCGGAGAGGCGTTCACAATGCGCCAGAACTGTCTCTCGCCTGGCTGGATCGGAACCTGTGGACGAATTTCGCCGTTCAGGGTGAATATCCGTTCAGGTTGCTGCTCGGTGGATGTGCCACAACGTTCAGAAGAAAATCCGATGCGCTGCAACAGTCCGCTGCGAAGATCGGGCGTCACATGCTCTATGTCACGTTCACGGAGGACCAGCACGCGCTCGCGCATTTGCCGCAGTTCCGGATAGTACCGGTCGATGCCTTCGATGACGATTGCGCCGGACATGCCATCAAGAGCTTGGCGAGCACTCTCCCCATGCGGATGAGTGTGGTACCAGTAGAGGCCCGGGGCGGCGTACGAGGGTATCTCAACGCGGTAATTTAGTCTCTGCCCAGGAGTGGACATCATGGTTAGCACGTCATCCTGCGGCTTATCTGGCGACACATGCAAGCCGTGGAAATGCAGGTTGCTCCGATCAAGACAGGGCCCCAGAGCACACTGCTCCCCGGAGTGAACAGGCAGATTGTTTATATAGGTCACGTTGATGACGGCTCCAGGCAGAACACGTATGGTTGGGGAGACGGCCCTGCCGGCAAAAAAGAACGCATTGTGCTCCTGATCACCGTCATACGCCGCTATCAGCGTCATTGGACCCCGCACTTCGGGGGGATCAGGAACAACGGTCTCTTGAGCCACGAGTGCGGTGGCGAACACTCCGGCGATTGTGAGTCTTGCCAAAAAGAGCGAGAGCGCGTTCTTGGCCTGTCCAATCACATGGAGCGAATCGATGGCGAGGTTGGGTGTCGGAATCGCAGAGAACTCGAACTCCGTAATCGTCATGTCCGCCCTTCTTTGAAGCAAGCCACGGGCCAAGTGGTTCGTGCCTGATTTGGACGTAGTTACAACCGGCGGCACCGGTGGTCGCGTTTGCCATGGAGACCATCGCGGCGTTGTCTCTCTGTGCCGCAAGCCAGCACGCGAGTGCGGACGCTCAAGGCGGGACTCGCTTCCGGAGTTGCGAAGAAAGATACGGAACAAGGCGGCACCACTCTGCTTTGCACAGACGAAATAACAACACGACCTTTTTTGCCAGGCAATTCACACCGACCCGCCAATTGGTGTCAGCTGGTTGACAGTCCTGCCAAGACTCAGCACCGGTAGTTCATTGAGGTCCCACAAAACCGCTGGCAAGTCGATTGCTAGTGAGAAGTGCAAGATCGGTGTATTGCCCTGGATCAGTTCTAAAAGGAGAAATGAATATATGAAGCTCACGCCATCAATGGTTTTGTGCCTGCTCCTAACGATAGGCTCGATCGGATTTGCACAGGACCTGGCCACCGACATCGGCAAGGGAGCGAAGGACGTAGGCAAAGCTGCAAAAACAGTCGGCGGAGACACCGCTCGCGGCGCGGAAGATGTTGCCAAAGACGCTGCTCATGCCACCGACAAAGCAACCAAAGCTATGGCCCGGAGCACAAAAAAGGTAGCCGAAAAGACGGTACGGCACACCGAGCGTGCTGGCAAGAAATCTGGGGAAGCGGTGGGGAAGGGCGTCAAAGACACCGGCAAGGGCGTGGATAAGGGCGCTAAGGAAACAGTAGACGCCCTGAAGTGAGGGACCTTGGTTCAAGAGGCAAAGCCCTGTCTCGAGCACGCCCAGCAGCGTGGCAATCGCTTCCTCTTCTGGCCATCCGCATATGAGTACTATCTCCCGTATACTTCGCCCTGCCGTTGTGGCCCTGCTAATGATGCTCGGGCTCTTGGCCTACGGCCGTCCCGGTGATCAGCGGAAGCAAAGCGATGGCAGCCTTCCTCGTCGGCGGCAAGTGATCGGTTTCCTGACGAGAAGTATCGAATGGTACCGCAGTTCGTCGTTCGAACGAGAAATACCGATTCAATCGACAGACGTCCCGCTTCGTGAGAACGCTCAGGCAGTCCGCACACAAATTCTCCGACTTTCTTTCGACTACGCCAAGGCGCTTGCAGCAGACCAAGCACGGAGTTCGATTTCGCCTGATCAACAGTCTGACGCTTCTGCTCCGGATTCATCTAGATCGGACCTGCAGCATTGGATGAAGATCGAGGCGCAATGCGAGGCAGAGGCTCAAGAAGCTCGCAAGGATGTCGCATCAATTCGCAGCGATGTTGAGGCGCACCGCGGAAAAGACCGAACAAAGCTTGAGGTTGCACTCTCGGAGGGTGAGAGCCATGTCGATCTCGTTCAAGCGAAGTGTCAAAGTTACGGAAACTTGCTGGATTTCGTCCGTACAATGAGCGCTAGCAACCCGCAGAATGAGGACTTAGTCTCGATCATCGATGCTCTCTCACGAACAGTTCCAGAACTGGGGACTGCCGTTGGATCGACACCGCCGTCACAAGGTGGATTTAGTTCTGTGGTCCCTCCCGCAACGGGGGCCAGCATCCCCCACCTCATTTTTGACGTTGTATTGTCTCGCCGAAGACTTCGCACACTCGACCGGGCAGATCAAACAACCGACAGCCTGGCACAGGCTTCACAAGATCTCAGGAATCCACTCGCAGAATATCTCTATTCCGCCTTGCAAAATGCTAACCTCAGCAGCAGTGACCTGCGACGCAGCGACATTGAGGCCTTGCGGAGGCAGCAAGTGCGCCTCGATCAGCTCTCGGCCGAGGTGACTGCTCTTGCTCCCGCTATAGTCGCCTTGGACAAGCAAAAGATCCTGTTCGGGATCTACATGTCGGACCTCGCAAGCTGGCGCACTTTGGCTGTAAGCCAATACACTGCGGCTTGGAAGAGGCTCATCATTCATGTGGTCGCTATTGTGGGCGTGGTCATTCTGTTAGTAATATTTGGTGCGGCCCTGCGCCGGGCCACTCTTCGCTACGTCCACGACGAGAACCGACGTCGCGCCATCCTGATTGCCGAGCGGATTGTGCTCTGGGTGTGCATATTCTTCGTCGTAGTTCTTACCTTTGCTTCTAACTTGGGATCGTTGGCAACATGCCTGGGACTTATTACCGCCGGCCTGGCCGTCGCGCTGCAAAATGTGATACTCGCGGTGTTGGGGTACACCGTCCTAGTCGGCAAGCTGGGACTTCGTTTGGGCGACCAGGTACAGGTATCAGGGGTCACAGGCAAAGTCGTTGAGTTTGGTCTTCTGCAATTTCAGGTAAGAGAAATCGATGCGCAAGGACAACCCACCGGCAGACTCGGATCCTTTTCTAACTCCTTTATCTTCGTCTCGCCAGCCACGGGCATCTTCAAACTTGGGATCGAAAAGAGCAACACGGAATCCTCCGACGAGCCTTCCGGAGTTGGTCCTCACGACATTGTGAGCGATCCAACCACGGCGAATGCCTGACTGTCAGATTTACCCGGATCGAGGAGGAGAGAAAGTCTGGAAACCGACGGCACATTCGCCCCAAAATACTCACACTGCTGCCGCCGATGGGGGTAGCTCAGGCGGCGCGAAATCTTCGAGCGAAGCAGCGCGACGCAATGGCCGTTCGATGCCAAGCCTCTTCAGCCGATACATCAGCGTTGTCCGCTTTAGCCCCAGCCTTTCGGCTGCACCTTTTGGTCCTCCGATTCTCCAACCGGTCGCTTGCAGCGTATAAAGGATAAGCGCGCGTTCGGATTCTCGGATCGTCATTTGCTCGGGAGGCTCTGGGTTTCTGGACGTCTGCCCTATCGAAGGTGGGGCGGGTATGGCAAGCGCCGACGCGGGTAGTGGGTTTGAAAGCACGCCGTCTTGTGCCAGAATCATGGCGCGCGCCACGAGGTTTTGTAGTTCACGTATGTTTCCCGGCCAAGAGTACGACGAGAAGGCCGCCATCGTTTCTGGAGGAATGTGATGGATGTGCCTTTTCATGCGGCCGCTGAACATCTCGACGAAGTGCTCCACGAGAGCTGGAATATCTTCCCGGCGTTCGCGGAGGGGAGGCAAAGAGATCGGAAACACGTTGAGCCGGTAATAGAGGTCGCTCCGGAATTCGTTCCCTACCACCATTTCCAGTAGGTTTCGATTCGTGGCAGCTACCAGTCGCACGTCCACCTTGTGGGTCCGTCCGCTTCCCAGACGCTCGAACTCTTGCTCTTGAAGTACCCGTAGCAACTTCGGCTGCAATGCTGGCGGGATATCTCCGACCTCGTCCAGGAATAATGTGCCACCATCAGCCATCTCGAATCGTCCGATCTTCTGCGCGATGGCTCCGGTGAAGGCACCCTTCTCATGACCGAACAGTTCGCTTTCCAGGAGATCGAGGGGAATAGCCGCGCAATTCAACTTGATGAGTGCACGTCCGCATCGCGGACTTGCTTTATGAATGGCTTGGGCGATCAGTTCCTTGCCGGTGCCGGTTTCGCCGTGAATCAGAACGGGAGAGTCGGTGGATGCAACACATCCGACTTGTTCAAGCACAGATTCAAGCGCACGGCTCGTCCCGATAATCTGCTGAAATGCACGCGCGGCTTGCTCCTGGTCACTGTGCGTAATTGCTTCGGAACTGTTCACAGCAAACCCCCACAAGGATGCCCACGATTCCACATGCGATCCGTTGGCTGCTTACATCTCGATTGCGGCGCGCACTTTGGTAAGTAACACTTGATCGTCAAAGGGTTTCATAAGGAATTCGACCGCTCCCTCCCTCATTGCCTGCACCCGCACTTTCGCGTCCCCATGTGCAGTGATAAAAATGATCGGAGTTTTGCATCCGTCAGCCTTAATCCTCGCCTGCAGTTCCAGGCCTGACATTCCCGGCATGCGGATGTCGGTGATCAGACACGCCACTGTGCACTGCAAGCCAGAATCGAGGAATTCCTCCGCTGAGCCAAAGGTCCTAGCCGAAAGTCCATCTGCTTCGATCAGGTCCTGCAGTGCGCGCTGAACCGATTCATCATCATCCACGATTGCGATCAACTTTTTGTCCTGGCCTTTCATGCCAGCACGATAAACAATGGTCCATCAGAAAACAATCACACCTTGGTGCGGCGCAATAATACTTTCGTCAATCCAGGGAGGGGGAGCATATGGAGTATGCCGACGCGCGTGGGCATCGGATATTAGTTAACGGGAGGACCTGAGCTTGTCGGCCATTCTAACCAGTTCGGGCAAAGACTTCGCTTGCATCTTTTGCATCACATGCCCGCGGTGGATTTTTACTGTGGTTTCGCTGGCACGGAGTTCCCCTGCAATCTGCTTGTTGAGCAGCCCGGAAACCACCAGATTCATGACTTCACGCTCCCGTACGCTAAGCCCAGCATAGCGCTCCTGCAGTTCAGCTAGTTGTTTTTGCTTTTCGCGGAGTACGCGGTCACGGTCGAGCGCGCGCTGAATCACATCGAGCAGATCCTGATCCCTGAATGGCTTGGTGAGGAACTCGACGGCACCGGACTTCATGGCTCTGACGGTCATCGGAACGTCCGCGTGGCCGGTGATGAAAATGATGGGAATCTTGATTCCTGCCCTCCGCAATTCATGCTGAAGATCCAAGCCGCTGATGCCGGGAAGTCTTACGTCCAACACCAGGCAACTAGGGCCGCCTCGGCTCTCGCTTGATAAGAACTCTTGAGCCGTGGCGAACGACGCGGCATGCAGGCCCACTGACTCCACTAGATCCTTGATCGCTTCACGCACTCCCGCGTCGTCATCGATGATGAATACGGTGCTCACATCTCCGTTGCTCATTTGCGAGCCTCAGTAGGCAGAGTGAAATGAAATGTAGCACCGCGCTGTCCATTAGCTGTGGCCCACAACCGTCCACCATGGGCTTCAATGATCGAACGACTGATTGCCAGCCCCATACCGGTGCCTTGAGGCTTGGTCGTGTAAAACGCGTTGAAGATAAGGTCTACTTTTTCGCTGGGAACGCCCACGCCGGTATCGCTGACGGAGACGAGCAGTAGCCCATTCTCCATCCTCTGCGACCGGATGCTCAGTTCGCCGGCCCCCTCCGTCATGGCCTCGATGCCATTCAGCATCAGGTTCATCAACACCTGTTGCAACTGCACCCGATCTGCCATGGTTTGCGGCAATTGCGGGGCAAGTTCCGTGCGCAGTGAAATTGAGTGCCGCGCTGCCTCACTGCGAAGCAGCACAAGCATTTCACCGACTACTTCATTTATATCGACCAACTCGCGATGCGGCGGAGCGCCTGTCTTGTAGAACATCCGCAGGCGGTGGACGATTTCGGCGGCACGGTTTCCGTCTTGTTCAATTCTTCCTGCGGCCGCGCGGGCTCTTTCCAGGTCCGGCGGATCATGTTTGAGCCATCGCAAGCAGGCACTGGCGCTTGTGATTGTGGCTGCAATGGGTTGGTTTATTTCATGAGCCAGGGAACTGGCCAGCTCGCCCAGCATGGTCAGCCGATTCATATGCGCGAGATCTGCCTCTAACTGGCGCAATTTTTCACGCTCTTGCTCGGCGCGCTTGCGTTCTGTTATGTCGATGTGGGTCCCCAGTACTTCAGTCACCTCTCCGCTCGCATTGGAAACCGGATGACCCACCGCCTGGATGTGTCTCACGTTTCCGTCCGGTAGCACGATTCTGAACTCCTGAGCGAAGTCTTTACCCGCCCGGACCGCCCTCTTGGCGTATTCGACCTCTCGGTCGCGATCTTCTGGATGCATCCGTTGCTGCACTGTTTCCATGTCAGGAACGCCGTGCTGCGGATTAAATCCCCAGATCCGGAAATTTTCCTCAGACCAATAGAGAGCAACTCCCCCGGCTTTATAAGCCCAACTGCCGGTGTGGGTCAGCCTCTGAGCATCGGCCAGATAAGCTTCGCTACGACGCAGCGCTTCTTCGGCCTGCTTTCGGTCGGTCACATCTGTCATCGTGCCCATGAACTCGACAAGTTCTCCAGCGGCGTTTAAGACGGGATGGCCTGTCCCCTCCATGTGTTTCACCGTTCCGTCCGGCATCACGTACCTGAAAACGCTGACGTAATCAGCTTTCTGCTCGTAGGCCTCCTGAAGTATCTGGCGTAGCTTCTCTCGGTCCTCCGGGTGGATGCGGCGCCACACCGTTTCGCGATCGGGAAAGCCCTGCTCCGGATCAAAGCCTGAGATTCGAAAAGTTTCCGCGGACCAGAAGAGAGTGAGTCCGTCAGGTAGGTGGGCCCAACTGCCCGTCTTAGTCAGCCTCTGCGATTCCGCCAGATACGCTTCGCTCCGGCGCAGGGCCTCTTCGGCACGCTTGCGGTCCGTGATATCGCGAATGGCGCTGGAAATTAGCATGCCCTCCTCGGTTTCGAGCGGGCTGAGGCTGATCTCTACCGGGAACTCACGTCCATCTTTATGCAGGCCACGCAGTTCCAACCCCGACCCCATCGGCCGCGGTCGAGGGTCGGCGAGAAAAGCTGTGCGATGCTCTGGATGTTTACTCCGGAACCGCTCCGGCAGCAACATTTCGATTTTCTTCCCCAAGACCTCTGCTCGCTGATAGCCAAACATCTTCTCCAGTTGCGCATTGACCAAAACAATCTCGCCTTTACGATTCACGACCGCGACCGCATCGGGTGCCGATTCCAGCAGCCCGCGGAATTTCTCCTCAGCCTGCTTGCGATCCTCGATGTCTGTCGTGACTCCGTACCATCTCAGGATGTGTCCTCGCTGATCCCGCAGCGGTACAGCGCGCACCTGGAACCAACGATATTGCCCATCAGCTCGACGGAACCGTGCCTCGTACTCCAACGGCTCGCCGGACACCACCGATATTCGCCATTTTTCCTGAACCCGGTTCACGTCATCCGGATGAACTGCAGCCTGCCAACCCAAGCCTGCCGCCTGCTCAACGCTCAACCCCGTATACTCCTCCCAGCGTTGGTTGACGAACGTGCGCGAGCCATCAGGAAGAGCTGTGAAGGCCATGGCCGGAATTGTCTTGATCGCTTCCCGAAACTTCCCTTCTCGCTGCTGCAGTTGCCGAATGCGAAGTCGAAACAGCCCCCAAACAAGCCCGATGGCAACTGCCGCACAAAGCGCGCGGAACCAGTTCGTCTGGTAGTAAGCCGGTAGAACCGTGAAATCCAGAACCGCGCCTTCCTCGTTCCACACGCCGCTGTTGTTGCAGGCCGTGACGCGGAAGCGGTAGTTACCCGGCGCCAGGTTCGAGTACTGCACCTCGCGGTTGTTGACGACTTCCCGCCAGTCTTTGTCCTGTCCTTCGAGCTTGAAGCGGAATTGAACCTTCTCGGGCACAACGAGGCTCAACGCCGTGTAAC
>Ga0335073_10008115_pt1 | contig 14721 bp, 13 predicted proteins | sample Lox_Sample_22_FD_207093 | JGI IMG/M metagenome (GOLD analysis project Ga0335073, IMG submission 207093) | Soil microbial communities from Loxahatchee National Wildlife Refuge, Florida, United States - Lox_Sample_2.2 | ecosystem: Environmental > Terrestrial > Soil > Wetlands | place: USA... | reverse complement strand
GGCTGACATCGTCGAGCTGGGCCCGAACGAGCTGCGGCGATCGGCCGCGGGCCGTAAGGTGTGGTCTTCCGCTCCCGTACGCGTCGTGGCGCTGGTTTTCGGGGCGCGCGTGGAGGACGCGCGCGTGCGCGAGGCATTGTCGCTGGCGGTGGATCGAGGCATCATTCATCGCGTGCTGCTGCAACAGCAGGGTGAAGTGTCGGGCGCGCTGTTGCCACAGTGGTTGTCGGGATATGCGTTCCTGTTTCCCGCGACGGCGGACATGGGCAGGGCGCGGTCCTTGCTGGCCGGTCTGCCGGCGACGGCTCGCACGCTGACTCTTGGGGTCGACGACGCGGCGCTGCGGCCCATCGCCGACCGGATCGCACTCACGGCCCGGGACGCCGGGCTGATGGTGACCGTGGTGACCGGCGCATCGGATGTCCGCCTTACGGAATTCCGCATCACGTCGACCGACCCGGCGCGAGCGCTGGCGGCGATCGCCGGCGCGCTTGGAATGCCCCTGCCCGCGCATGCGGCATCGGCCGAGGGATTGTATGCGGCGGAGAGAGCATTGCTGGAAGGATTCCGGGTCGCGCCGTTGTTTCATCTTCCCGATAGTTACGGCGCCGGCGGCAAAGTCAAGGGCGGACCGGGCATTTCGCCGCTGGGCGAGTGGCGGTTCGAGAATCTCTGGGTGGAAGGCGAACGGCAGTGACCTTCCGCACGCGGCTGCTGCTGATCTTCACCATAGCGGTGATCGCGACGGTGGGCGTCGTGGAACTGCTGGTGTTGGGCAGTACGCGGCGGGCGTTCGAAGGCGTGGAATCGCAGCGGGTGGACGCGCTGGTGGCGCAATTCCGGCTGGAGTTCGAGCGAAGCAAGCAGGAGATTGTGCGCGCGGTTGGGGGAATTGCAAGGTCCGACGCGCTGCGCGATTTCGTGACGAAAGCCGATTACTGGCCTTATCTCGACCAGGAGGCGGCGCAGAATCTGGCGTCCACGCAGGGACTGAAGCTGCTGGAACTGGTGGCGGGAGACGGCACGATTGTCTCATCGGCGGAATGGCCGGCGCGCTTCGGGTATCACGAAGAATGGCTGACTCAGGAGACGGATTGGCACAGCCGTGGGGCTTTTCTGAAGCGGGAAGAATTGTCCGATGGCGTGGCTCTCTCGCTGGTGGCGGTGGCAACCGCGGAAGTCGCCGACCGCAAGCTGTTCGTGGTTGGCGGGCAGGAGATGGACCGCGACTTCCTGGGTACGCTGGTGCTGCCGAAAGGCATGCGGGTGCTGCTCTATCGGAATCTGGAAGCCCGGTATTCGGCGGCTGACCTGGTGAGCGGCGAGAGCCGGATCGGCGACGCGCAGCGCCTCGAACCGCTGGTCGAGAGCGTGCTTGGGGGCCGGCGAGAGGCCAGCCGGATCGTGGGGAGCGGGGCCGATGCCGAAGTATTTCACGCGCTGCCGCTGGCCGGGTCGGAAGATTCGCTCCTGGGCGTGCTGCTGATCGGGAGTTCGCGGCGGGAATTGGTGGACCTGGAGGCTTCGCTTCGGTCGACGGGGATCTGGGTGGCGGCCGGCGGGATTCTGATGGGTGTGGTGCTGGCCTGGTGGGCGACGGCGCGCATCACGCGTCCGGTGCAACTGCTGGCGCGCAGCGCGGGCAAAGTGGCATCGGGAGAGTGGGGAACGACCGTGGAAGTGACGTCGGCCGACGAAATCGGCAAGCTGGCGCGGGCGTTCAATCGTATGACACATGAACTGGTGGAACAGCGGCAGCGGCTGATGCAGGCGGAACGTGTGGCGGCCTGGCGCGAGCTGGCGCGGCGGCTGGCGCATGAGCTGAAAAATCCGTTATTCCCGCTGCAGATCACGGTCGAAAACATGCAGCGCGCGCGGGACAGTTATCCGGAACAGTTCGACGAAGTGTTCCGCGAGGGCACGGCGACGCTGCTGGCCGAGTTGTCGAATTTGAAGCAGATCATCGGGCGCTTCAGCGACTTCGCGAAAATGCCGGCGCCGGAAATGCAGCGTGTCGATTTCAACAACCTGGTCGCGGAGACGATGCGGTTATTCGAAGGGCAGCTTTCGCAAACGCAGGTCGCGGCGAAGGTGGAACTGGCGCCGGTATTACCCCTGGTGCCGGCGGACCCTGAGCAGATGACGCGGGCGCTGCGGAACCTGATCCTCAACGCCATTGACGCGATGCCGCGGGGCGGGACGCTGACGATACGAACAGCCGCGATCGGGGAAGGTGTGCGGCTGGAGGTGGCCGACACCGGACAGGGACTGACCCCCGAGGAATGCGAACGCCTGTTCACGCCGTACTATACGACCAAGACCCACGGCACGGGCTTGGGGCTGGCTATCGTGCAATCGGTGGTGAGCGACCACAAGGGCCACATCACGGTGGAGAGCGAGACGGGCAAAGGGGCCAAGTTCCGCATCGATTTGGGAGCTGTGTAGGGCCGGAGTTAACTTTCGCTAATATTGCACCCCATCTTCAAAAGCCGCCAATATCGTGCTGAATGACACGTTTGTTTATCGGCGCCGTGCTGTGGACGGCGCCCGCCTGGTGTCAACCGGTCATGCCGTCGTGGCTGGCGAATTATCCGGGGGCGACCGCGCAGACGACGAACTCGCCGGCCCTGGTCGAGGTGACCTACGCAACCGCGGCGCCGCCTGCCGCGGTGCAGGATCATTATCGCAAGCTCTTTGAGTCGCGGAATCTGCCGTTCAATGCCAATCAGGACGGGGTCGGCATTGTGGTGCGGGCCTCGGCGGAATGCGACCTGATGATCACAGTCCGCGCGGCGGGCGGTGGTTCAGCGGTACGGGTGAGCTGCGCCGATAACTCAGCGCCATCTTCCCTGACGACCACGACAACAACCACGACCGTGGTGCGAAACGGCTCGCCCGCGCGCGGCGGGATGACGCCGGCGCAATCGCAGCAACAATATCAGGACGACGTAGCCAAGGCCATGGCGATGCATCAACGGGCCGTCGAGGAGATGGGCCTTCATAAGGTGCGCCCACCGGCTCCGGCGCCGCCCCTGGTGTGGCCGAAGTGGCTGGTCGCACCGAAGGACAGCGAACTGATGGTCGATCGCGGCCGCGATGCGGCGGGCAATGGGCAGTTGAAGAGCCGGTTCATTACCGGAGCCCCGATGACCGCGCTATACACCATGTACAAGGATCTGCTCGCGTCGCACGGCTATTCGCAGCGGGGAGGGATCGAGACGGGCCACACGCAATCAGGCATCCAGCAGAACCACTTGGGGTCTGTAGAAGGCGATTCCTATCCGGACGGCTTCCCGGGACCGCGGAGCGAGATTTCGGTTCGTTTCTCGCGAATGTATCTCAACGACCCGATCACGGTGGACATCAAGGTCACCGTGTTTGCGTATGCCGGTTCCGGCCCGCGCGAGCCGTAGCGTATGAGATGGCGATCGACTGCGGTGCTTCTGGCGGCCGCCGGGTTCGCCGCGGCGCAGAGCACGCTCGCGATCCCGTCGTGGATGGAGCCGTATCCGGGCACGACGCCGCGGCTGCACGACTTCACCACCTTCGTCGAGCAGGACTACAAGACCGACGGCGCGCCGGCTGACGTCGTGGCGCACTACCGGAAGCTGTTTGAGGCAGCAAAACTCCCGTTCTTCCCACAAGCCGATCCGATCAGCACCACGATTCACGGAGAGACGCCGGCGTGCGATCTTAAGGTCGATATCCGAAAATTCGCGGGAGGGACGCTGGTTCATGTCACGTGTTCGCAGCCGACACTTCGCAAGAGGCAGGAAGATGGGATGCGCACCATGGCGAAGTACGACCAGCCGGTCTACCCGGAGGCGCGGCCGAAGGCCCAGCTTCCGCCACTGGCGTGGCCTGCATGGCTGGTGAAGTGCGATGGCGCCGACTTGCAAACGCGCCGGGGCGTCGATCGCTTCAAATTAAGTTATCTCAGCGCGGAATACGACTGCGTGGCCGACCGTTCAAGGATACAGGCATTCTACGCGGACCTGCTTGCCGCGAACGGGTACACGGTGACGGCGCAGACTCCTGCCGTTCTGCCGCGCGACGGCACGGCAATCGTGGAGGGCGCGCGATATTTCGGGGACCGATTGGGGCCGAGGTTTGTCGTTCGCGTGGAATTGACTCCCGCGGCCGGGGAATTCCATGTAGAGTTGCGGATCACGGCGCGTCCTTGAAGCTGCCGGAGGCTGCTGAGCGTGAGCGGCGGCCAGGACCACGCGTGATAAAATGGCTGCTCACCCCAACATGAAACGCCTGCTTTTCCTCTTTTTTGTAATTCCGCCACTCTGGGCTCAATCGCCAAGCGCGCCGGCGCAGCCGGTGTGGGCGAATCTACCCGACACCACCGTAATCGCGACCGTCGACGACCAGCCGCTGACGCTGGGGCAGTTCAAGGCCTTCACGTCCTTTCTCGATCCGGCCTCCCAGGCGAAGCTGATGGTTGACCCCACCGAATTGGTGCGGGAACTGGCAATGATGAGAAAGCTGGCTTCCATCGCGCTGGAGAACAAACTCGACCAGCAGAGCCCCGTGCGGGAACAATTGGAGTACAACCGTCTGGTGATGTTATCGCAGGCCGCCGCGGGCTACCTGTTAGGTAGCGCCACGGTGGAACAGAACGAAATTTTGAATTATTACAACGCCAATCGCGAGTTGTTCAAGCAGGTCAAAGTCAAAGCGATCTACATCCCGTTCAGCGCGACGCCGGGCACGACATCGGGCGGGAAGAAAGCTCTCTCCGAGGCTGACGCCAAGGCGAAAGCGGAAAAGCTCGTGGCCGCAATCAAAGGCGGCGCGGACTTCGTGAAGCTGGTGCGCGAGAACTCCGAGGATGAGACATCGAAGGCCCGCGATGGGGATTTCGCTACCGTAACACCAGCCGACAACATCCCCGACGCGATGCGGGCGGCGGTATTTCAGTTGAAAGAGGGCGAGACCAGCAACCCTGTGCGACAAGCGAACGGGTTTTATATTCTGCGCGCCGAGCAGGTGACGTACGAGCCCCTATCCCAGGTCCGCGATCAGATTTTCTCCAAATTGAAGCAGGAGAAGGGCAGGCAATCGCTCGATGCGATCCATCGCGACGTCAACGTGCAGTTTCCGAATTCGGCGTTTCCGGGAAAGCCGGCGGCGCCGCCGGCCGGGAAATAGGACGGTTCGCCGTGCGTGCGGCGCACGCTCGCCGTTCCGGAGTCCGCGCCGAGCTTGACCTCTGCTGGGGACACGCCGACGGAAGCGTCGACACTGCACGCTGAAAGCGCGCGCCATGGAGCACGTACCGTTCTACTTTTTCCTGGTGTCGGATGATCCGTCCTGCCGGGGCGCCGACCGCGCATCGCCGCGCTTGATCTGCGCGCGCCGGCGGCCTTCCTCGAGATTCGCGGCCGCCTTTTCCTTGGCGGCATCGCTCACCACTACATGATTGTTGACGGCGAGAGCGCCGGCGGTCTTGGCCATCCGCGTCGCGTTGCCCTTGTGCTGAACCACGTTAGTCCGGCCCTCGATGGTCGCGACGCCACCCTGCACACGTACGGTCAACTTGTCGGCGGCAAGTTTCGATTTTGCGAACTTCGCGCGGATCGCCGCCTCCAATTGGGCATCCGGCAGACGCGGCCTGGTGGTTGCAGAACTTGATTTTCTGACCGGGGCCGCGGTCGCCGACGCCGGGGCAGGTTGTTGCGCCGGTGGATTCGAAGCGACAGCGCCGCGCTGAGGCGGCAGCGCCCGAGGCTGTTGTATGGGAGTCTGGGGTCTGCACCACGCGCTTGCGGCGAATAACACCACGGCTATGCAGGTGGCGGTTTTGATCATGAACTATCGGTGCCGCGGCAACTCTAATATTCTCGGAATTCTGTGCTAAAGTGAGGGGTTCTCAAGGGTTATCGTCACTCCATGGCAGAACAGATCCTGCTGCAGGGCAAAATCCTGGGCATCGAGGAGTTCCTTCTCGCTGCGCCCGCCGAAGGGCGATCGGGGCGTTCCGCCGGTGAAGATCTTCTTACCGGGCGGTCGCAATGGATCTCGCTTTTGTGCGAAGTCCTGCCTCGGGCACTGCTGGCCGAACTGAACCTGGCGCGTATCTTATTGGGCTCGTCGGGCGGCGGGCAGTTCCTGGTGGTGCTCCCGGGAGAATCCCGCGAAGCGGCTGAGAACTTTCTGAACGCCGCGAATGCGCAGATCGGCGAACTGAGCAACGGAATCGTCAATCTGATCTGGGGTATTACCGACAACCTGGGCGATTGGGCGGTGATCCGGCGGCGCCTCAACGACGAACTGCAGCGCAAGCGAAATGCTCCGGTGGCCAATCCGGCCGCGGCATTTCAGCCGTTTTCGCGGCCGAGCCGTCCGGAAGCGGATGCCTATTTTGGCAAAGAACTGGGGAGCAAAGTGCGGGAGGCGACCAACATTGCCTGGTCGCCCGAGAATCCCGGAAAGATTACGGCCGGCGAGGGCAAGCACTCCTGGAGTTTGACTTCGAACCTGTCTCCCGATGGCATCATGGTGGCGCGGCACGCAGCGCCGTCGGACGACGGTAAGCAGGCCGCGCCGGTGCAAACGCTGGGACGGCGGGCGCAGGGCCGGTCGATCTGGGGTGTGCTCCGCGGCGATGTCGACAGCTTTGGTTTGCGGCTCCGCCGTGTTCCGTCGATTGAGGATCACGTGCCGTTGTCGGTGCTCTACAAGCAGTTTTTCGCGGGCGAACTGGAAGTGCTGTGCTCGCTGCCGGAGTTCTGGCGAAAGGTGACGATCATCTACTCGGGCGGCGACGATTTCGCGGTGTATGGTTCGTGGGACGCGCTGATCGCGCTGGCGCGCGAAGTTCAACGGCTGTTCCATCGCTTCACCGAAGAGAACCTTAAGGACTACCCGGGGCCGGAAGGCAAAACCATTTCGATGGCGATTGCGCTGGCGCCGGAGACATACTATCCGCTGGCCGCGGTGTACGAAGAGGCCGGCCGCAATCTCGACCTGGCGAAATCTTCGGATCGCGATTGCATCTATTTGCTCGGCCGAATCCTTGAGTGGCGCCATCTTTCCGACGCCGCGGAGTTGAAGGACGCGGTTACGCGGTTGATTCACGATTTCCGCATGTCGCGGCAATTCCTGTATCAGCTTCGCAGCTTTTACCGCCGCGACGCCTATGGCGAGGGCGCGGCGCAGACGCAGCATACCTGGCGCTTCCAGCGCCGGTTCAACCGGATCCTCAGCGGCACGCGCGACCGCGAATTTCAGAAACTGCGCACCCACCTGATCGGCGAAATGGCAGGACGCCGCTCGGCCGAAGTCAAGCTGCGGCCGGCGGGACTGGTGGCCCTCGAGTGGGCCAGATTGGTGACAGAGGTCTAGGACATGGCACAAGAGCAGGAGCAACGCAAGGAGAATCGTCCGCCCCGCGAAGGACGGCCGCAAGGCGGACCGCCGCGAGGCGACCGTCCCGGTGGCGATCGGGGCGAACGCGGCGATCGCGGGGACCGCGGCGATCGCGGCGACCGGCGTGGGCCCGACCGCGGGCGCCCCGAAGGTCCTCCGGAAATCGAACTGGAGAAACTGATCTCCGATAGCCTGTATCTCGACAATCAGGCGCACGCGATTGTGAGCCGCATGCGCGATATGGATTCGGGCACCAAGAGCCAGTTGCGGCGTTTGTACAGCGCGGTGCGCCGCGCCGTCCGCGCCCCGGAGGGCGAACGGCAGCACGAATTCGTGATGCTTCGCGCCCGGCTGGCGTACACCATCGCGCGCCACGGTTTGCGCAGTCTCGACCAGCTGGAGAAGCTGTTGTTGCAAGTGACCCGCAAGAACGATTCCCGCGGATACGAACGGTTCAAGGATCTATTTGAGGCCATTGTGGCTTATAACGAGTAACGCAGCCTACAACGAGTACGACATGAGCGCACATACTTCGCAAACCGAGTTGAAACTCATCGGCAAACTGATTCTCGAAGGCGAAATGCATTGCCACACCGGCCTGCACGTCGGCGCGGGCAAGGGGTCGCTGGAAATCGGCGGTTCCGATAATCCCGTGGTGAAGGACGCCTTCGGCCGTCCCTACGTGCCCGGCAGTTCGCTGCGCGGCAAGATCCGGTCGCTGCTCGAGCAGTCTTCCGGCCTGGCGGTTCCGGGCGAGTTGGTGTATCTATCCCGCCGCAAGGGCCAGGAGGTGCGCATTCATCAGAGCGACCGGCCGGATGACGAAATCTGTCTGCTCTTCGGCCGCAATCCGGGACGCATGGAGCGCGTGCAGGGCGAATCGCTCGATACGTCGCAAGCCACCCCGGCTCGGCTGTCGGTGTTCGACGCGCCGCTCGATCCCGACAGCATCACCGCGCAGATGCGCGAGAACCTCGACGACGAGTTGACCGAGGTCAAAAGCGAAAACGCCATCGACCGCATCACGTCGCAGGCCAATCCGCGGACACTCGAGCGTGTGCCGGCGGGCGCGAAATTCAAAATCCGCCTGGTGATGGACGTGCTTTGCGAAGAGGACGCTCCGCTGTTCCTGCGCGTGCTGGAGGGCCTGCGGCTTCTGGAGGACGATTCGCTGGGCGGTGGCGGATCGCGCGGTTCGGGACGGGTCGCATTTGCGAACTTGCGCCTGGTGTGGCGCGGCAAGAACTATTACGCGTCTGGCGCCGCCGAGAAAGAAATCAGCCCTGCTGCCACGCTCGCCGCCATTCAGACCGCCGTCAGCCAATCGCAGTTCGCTTTTACGCGCGAGGAGTAATGAACCCGGGACTCGTCGTCAAGCTTCGTCCCACCGGGCCGTGGCGCATCGGACCCGATTCGGGAGCGCGGAATCGCGTGGACTTCATCTACCACAGCGACACGCTCTATTCAGCCGTGACCGGCGCGTTGGCATGGCTAGGTTCGCTGGACGGCTGGCTGGCCGCTACGGCTCGCGCCGCGGCCCCCGAGGTCTGCTTCAGTTCGTGTTTTCCATTCCTCGATGAGATCGGCTTTGTGGTGCCGCCGCGAACGATTTGGCCGCCGGCATCGCCCGCGCTGATGGCCTCGCGGACTCGATGGAAGAGCGCTCGCTTCGTGCCGCTGGGAATTGTGCAGGCGATACTGGCGGGTCGGACGCTCAAGGATTCCGATTGGAGCGTGGACGGTGCCAGCCAGTGCCTGGTGCCGAGCGGCCGTCCCGGACCGTTCCGAACCGATACGCGTTGGAATGCAGGCGTCGACCGGCTGACGGGATCGAGCGAACGGCATTCGACGACCTGTCTCGAATTCCGGCCGGGAGCGGGCTTGTGGAACGTGGTGTCGTTCCGCAATGAGGCCGCCCGAGACCGCTGGCTCGATCCCGTGAAAGCCGCCTTCCGGCTCCTCGCAGACACAGGTTTTGGAGGCGAGCGCTCGCGGGGATGGGGCCGGGCGGAAACCCCGGAGTTCATCGAGGGCCAATTGCCGGATGTCATTTTGCCGCCGGCTGCGGCGGCCGCGGCCGTTGCGGGGCCGGTGACGCCGGAGCCCGAGGTGGTGGCTGAGCCCGCCGCGGGAGCAGTGCCCGAGTCCGAGGTGGTGGCCGAGCCCGCGGCTGAAGCGGCGTCCGAGCCCGAGGTGGTAGGTGAGCCCGCTGCTGAAACGGCGCCTGAGCCCGTGATCGAAACCGTGCCCGAGCCGGAAGCAACGGCGGAGGCCGCCGATATGCCAGAGGTCAAGGCCGCGCCGGAGACGGTTGTGGAGACGTCCGCGGAAGCGAGAGTCGAGGCGCCCTCTGGGATTGCACCGTTGGTTCTTGAGGCGGAGCGGATTCCTGACGCGCCGTTTGCTGAAATCCACGAGGAACCTGCGGAAGCGTCTGCGGTTGTCGAGCCGCCGCAACAAACCGCGACCCCAGTGGAACCTGCCATGGCGCTCGAACCGGAGGCCACCGAACCGCCGGTTGCGGGGCAGACCGGGGAGCCCGCGGTGCCTCAGCCGTCGGAAGCGGAAGTTGGTTCTGTTGAGCCGGCATCGGAGGAACCGGCAGTAGGCGTCGGTATCAGTGCCGGCACGGCAGGCACGAGTGCCCGCGCCACGGAGCACTGGTTGCTTTCGCTATTTACTCCGGCGCCGGACGACGCCATCGATTGGAGCCGGGGGAATTACTCGCTGATGATTCGCGGCGGCCGGGTGGAATCTCCGGCGGGTTCCGGCGAACCGAAGAAGCTGCTGCAGATGATCTCCGAGGGCTCGGTGCTTTGCGGCGTCCTGGCGCCGACGGGGTCGGCATCCGACGTCGCCCCGGAAGGGTTCCCCCATCCGGTGTTCCGGGCGGGGTTCGCGGTGGCCATTCCGCTGCCGGAAGGCAGGAGTTGATATGCGCTATCGTCTCACTTGCCTGACTCCGCTGCTGGTCGGCGATGGACGCAAACTCAGTCCCATCGATTACATGGTCTGGAAGGACCATGTCAACGTGCTCGACCAGTGGCGAATCTTTCGTCTGCTGGCGAAAGGGCCGCGGCTGGAAGGGTATCTATCCCAGCTCAAAAAGGCAGATAAGCTGGACTTCGCATCGTGGGGAGGGTTCGCGCAGAATTTCGCCGGCCGGCGTATTCCATTCGAGAACGTTGCCTATCCGGCGTATTGGAATCGCGCCACGGGCGATAGTCTGCACATTCCCACATTCGCGTCGGGCGCATCAGGCCCTTATATGCCGGGCTCCGCCATCAAGGGGGCGCTGCGCACCGGCATGGTATTCGCGAACTGGCGGGAGAATATGCTGCCGGATGTGCTGAGCCGGGTGAAGGGCGATCGCCTTCCACGCCGTCCGGCGGAATCGGCTGAGGAGCAGGCGCTCGGTCCGGCAGGCGCAAACCGGATGCGCTATTTCGGTGCGGGCGATTCCGCGACGGTGCCCCATTCGATTTTCAAAATCTATCTGCTGCGGACGTCAACGCTGCTGCCTCGCGCGGCCGGGTATGCGTTGGGGTGGAAACAGAGCCCGCGCGGAGCCGCCGATGGCGCGCGGCCGGACGACTCCACGCCGGCGTTCGCCGAGATGGCCGCTCCCGGATCGATCTTCACCGGCGACTGGAACGAGAAGCAATTCTTCCTCAACCCCGAGATCAGGCGCGCCGTGCGCTGGCCGGAAGGTTTCGATCGCGCGCGGATTTTCGAGGCAGTCAATGTTTATGCCGCCGGTCTGCTGATGCTGCAACGGCAATACGCCTCGTGGGCCGGGCTCGGTCTGCTGGATAAGAACCTGGAAGAATTGGAGCAACGGTTGGCGGCGGCGCGCCAGAACGGATCGTGCCTGCTCTCGCTCGGTTGGGGCGGCGGATTGTGCGCCAAGAGCGCATGGCTGGACTCGACCAACGCCGATTACCGGCAGATCCTGTCCCAATTCGGCTTCTACAATCGGGCGCTGGCGTCGAATCTGCCCTTCCCGAAAACGCGCCGGATCGTGTTTCTCAATAACCGTCCGGCGACACTGCCGGGATGGGTGGAACTGGCGATCGAGTAGAACTCGCGAGTCCTGATTCAACTGACTTCGCGAGTCGCCCGTGAAAACGCGCGTCGTGTCGTCGGCAGAATCAATCTGAGCGCGATCAGTTACACTCGGTTGTTCGGTGGGCACCACGGCGGCGAGCAAATCCCTCACGTTGTCGATCACTTTGGCGTGCGCGCTGGTTGCACTGGCGATTCTGCCCGTCTGGTCGCTCTACTTCGACGTCGTCCCCAAAGTTGCTATTCTGCTGGCCGCGACGGCAATCTGGATAGTCCGGATCGGGCAGTGATACATGGCGACACACTGTGCGTCATCGACCGCGCCTGGGCGGTCCTATTTGTCAGCGGGTGTACCACGATTCCCCGTTTCATTGCCCACTTCCCACTGCGCGGCGCGACTTAGACGCGAGAGTCTATGCTTCGTTCCGACTGTGGAAGCAGCCTGGCGGAATTCAGTATGAACAGAAGCTCGGAAGACACATGAATCAACGCGGCCAGAACCGGATTTAACATGCCAAAAGCGGCCAGCAGTACGCCGACACTATCCACAGCGAGCGTGCCGACGAAGTTCGCCATGATAATCGACCGGCAGCGGCGTGCGAGCTTCAGTACTTCGGCGAAACGAAACAGGTCGTCGCCAAGTAAGACCACCGAAGCGCTTTCACGGGCCACATCCGTGCCGGAGCCCATCGCGATACCTACATGCGCCTCCATAAGTGCCGGAGCGTCGTTTACACCGTCCCCAACCATGGCCACGGTCCGGCCGGCAGAGCGCAATTCCCGTACGCGGGAGACCTTCTGGTCAGGCAACAGTTCGGATGCGACTTCATCCACGCCGAGTTGTTTGGCGGTCGCATCGGCGATCTCCTTGCGGTCGCCGGTAAGCAGAATTGTGCGAAGGCCGAGTTGTTTCATCTCCGCTACAGCCGTGGTGGCTTCGGCACGAAGGACGTCGGCAATACGAATCTCGCCCAGTACACGGCCGCGCGAGGCGACCATAGCGACAGAATAGTGATCGCTACCGTTGCCACCCGCCGGAATCGCGATTCCCTGCTCCTCGAGGAAAGCGCGAGTTCCGACACATGTAGATTCGCCATCGACTTCACATGCGATGCCCTTGCCGGGGACATAGCGAAACGCGCCCGGTTCGCCGACGTGCTGGCCCTGCTCGGATGCCTTTTTCAAGACCGCTTTCGCCAGCGGATGCTCCGAAAAACGCTCGGCCGTGGCGGCAATGCGAAGCACCTCAGTGGAGCTCGTGCCGTTGTATGTCTGGATGGCGAGAACTTCGGGTGTGCCCAGAGTCAGAGTGCCGGTTTTATCGAGCACCACGGTATCGACTGCACTCAGGATTTCGAGGTACAGGCCGCCTTTGACAATGGCGCCCTTTCTGGCGGCGCGGCCAATAGCGCCGAGAATAGCCAGCGGAGTGCCGGCGGCAATGCCGCAAGCGCCCGCCACCACGATGACGGAGATGGTGGAACGTGCGTTGTGGGTGATGAAGAGCGTGAGCGCCGCGCAGCCTAGCGCGAAATAAACCAGGTACCCCGCCAGGCGGTCCGCTGTCCGCTGAATTGGCGCGCGAGAACGTTCCGCCCGTTCCACCGCCTGGATGATCCGTCCGAAGGCGGTGTCACGCCCGATCCTATCCGTTTGAATCTCCAGGACGCCCGACTGGTTGATGGTTCCGGCAAAAACCTGCGCACCCACCACCTTTTCCACCGGCATGGACTCGCCGGTAATCGCGGACTGATCCACGAAGGAATGGCCGGAAGCGACCGAACCATCCACGGGAATGCGTCCGCCCGGCCGAACCAGGACCATATCGCCGACCTGGATTTCGGTGAGATGACGCTCCGAGACGCTTCCCAGCAATCGCACCTCGACCTGCTGCGGAAGCAGGTCCAGCAACTCGCGAATAGCCCTTCGCCCACGACCCACCGTCATGCCTTCGAGAATCTCAGCGATCAGAACGAACACCGTGATGAGCAAAGCCGTGAAGAACTCCCCGATGGCGGAAGCCGCAACCAGAGCGATGGTCATAGAAAGCTCCATCGTCATGTGGTGCTCCAGCAGATCGGTCAGGGCCTCTTTGAAGATCGGGTATCCTCCCACCATGACACCGATGAGCGCCAGGATATCCACTCCCTTCAAACGCGGGACGAGCTGTGACCAAACCAGAATGAGAATGACAGCTACGAACGCGACTCGGGCCCATTCGCGCCACCCTTCTCCATGGTCATGTTCATGATCATCCTCGTCGTGGTCGTGCTGGTGGTTTTGCTCAGCCGGTTTTGTGCCGGGCGTTTTCGGTTGGGCGAGATGGGCATTCGCCATAATTCCCCTCCTAAAAGATCGTTCATCCCAGATCCTTCGCCGATGGACGACGAAAAACGACCGTCCGCGTGCGCAACACAGCTATCTCAAATAAGACCGCAGGACATCAATCAATTGCTGAGTGGCTTTGGCTTTCTCGGAACGCGGGTCCTGGTCGGGATCCACCACATGAAATCGGATATGTCCATCGAGCACCTCCGCCATTAATGCGTTGATGGCCCCTCGCAGAGCCGAAATGGTGTGGAGGATGTCTGAGCAATCAGCCTCCCGGTCGATGGCCGTTTCGATGGATTCCACCTGTCCGCGAATCCGGCGCACACGATTGAGCATCTTCTTTTTGTCGCGAATAATGTGAGCCAAGAGTCCACCTCCGTGGATTGCTTTATAGTATACCCCGTATGGTATAAGAGGAGCACGGAAATTGTAGGCGATGAGTTCCGAATTCGAGATGCGGCCGATGAATAAGTCGAATCACACGCTATCCACCAAGCGTCTGGTGATCGGAAACGTGGCGGTCTGCTTCGGCTGTTGCTGCGGCCAGACGGATCGCGGCAAGCCGGGAGTTCCGGTGGAATGGTTGAAATCGGAATGGCGGCTCAGGGGATTGCTCAAGAATATGCAGCTTTCCATCAGCGGGTGTCTGGGACCTTGCGACGTGCCCAACGTAGTCCGCATCGACACGCCCGAGGAACGCATATGGCTCGGGAATATCGAACGGACTGAGCAGTACCAGGAGTTGGTGGACTGGGCCACGCGGAGCAAGGCGGCCGGCCGATGTTTGCCACTGCCGCGAGCGTTTGACGAACACACCCTGGACCCTTTCAAATGACCTTTCTGCTGGCGATCTTTGCATTGACTACGACTATAGCGATCACGTCGGCTCTTTGGGCTGGACATACGCGGTTGCAGCAGCGAGTGTTAGCTTGGGCGGCGGGGATG
>Ga0335073_10008114_pt1 | contig 14721 bp, 16 predicted proteins | sample Lox_Sample_22_FD_207093 | JGI IMG/M metagenome (GOLD analysis project Ga0335073, IMG submission 207093) | Soil microbial communities from Loxahatchee National Wildlife Refuge, Florida, United States - Lox_Sample_2.2 | ecosystem: Environmental > Terrestrial > Soil > Wetlands | place: USA... | reverse complement strand
CGCTCTTCGCTCGGATACTCCGTCGGGCCGCATCCAGGAAAGGGAATTGCTCCTCGCGCAAAGCGAAGCCGGGCAATGCCGCGTGGTTTGTTTTTCTCCGCGTCACGATTTGACTCTCGCGCGCATGCGCGTCGAGGAAATCCGCCTGGTCGTCGAGACCTGGTCCCTTCAATTTTCCGAACTCGCTGCCCAGCCCGACGTTCGCGCCGTTCACATTTTCGAAAATCGCGGTTCCATGATGGGTTGCAGCAATCCCCACCCTCACGGCCAGATTTGGGCGAATGAAACCGTCCCCGATGAACTCGCGCGCGAAACCTCCACGCAGCGCGACTATTTCCAGGCGCATCGATCCAGTTTGTTGGAAGATTATCTACAGCTCGAACTCGAAAGGCAGGAGCGCGTTGTTTGCTCCAACGAACACTTTGTGGTGGTCGTTCCGTTCTGGGCGGTCTGGCCTTACGAAACTCTCCTCATCAGCCGTCGCTCTGTTTCCAATTTGCCCGATTTGCAGGAAGCCGAACGCCAATCACTCGCGCAAATCCTCCGCCAACTCACGATTCGCTACGACAATCTTTTCCGAACCTCGTTCCCCTACACCATGGGTTTTCACCAACGCCCGACCGATGACGGCCCCTATCCCGGATTCCATCTGCACGCACACTACTACCCGCCGATGCTCCGCTCCGCCACCATTCGCAAGTTCATGGTCGGCTACGAAATGCTGGCCATGCCGCAGCGCGATATCACTCCGGAATCAGCCGCCAAACAATTGCGCGACTTACCCGCCACCCATTATTTGGAGAAAACTTAGCCTTAGGTCCTGGCCCTATGCCCCGCTAGCCTAGCTCACCCCTTCCAGGGGTGAGGCCTTTAGTAAGTTGGCGGAAGGAACTGACTATCGTGTCAAAACTTCCAATTCTTCCCGAAGCTGCCGGCGCGCTCGAAATACCCGCATCTTCGCGGTGGCCTGCGTGATGCCCAGTTCTTCCGCCATTTCGCGATGCGTCCACCCTTCGTGCTTGTGCAGCAGAAACGCACGCCGTAAAGAAGGGCTCAGCCGGTGCATCGCCTTGAACGCCAGTTCGCGGTGCATGTGTTGTTTTTCGTTGTTCACGCGCACATCCTGCAGTTCGGCCACGCCGTGTCCATTCCCATCGGAATAGTCCAGGTCCACGTAGCTGTCCTGGTGCCGCGAGCGGTTTCGCCGCAACGTCATTAGCGCTTCATTGAACGTTACACGGAACAACCAGGACGAAAATCGCGACGCTTCTTCGAAGCCGTTGAGCCGCTGGTACACCTTCACCAGTACATTCTGCAATGTATCTTCCGCATCTTCGTGGTTCTTCACCACTCGCCGCGAAACGCGATAGATCATGTGCCAGTTCCGCCTCACCAACTCGGTAAAGGCGCTATCGTTGCCCTTTCGAGCCAGTGCCAGAAGTTCCCGCTCCGAGCTTTCCTCATAATCCACTGTCATGCTCTTGCCGCCCTTCTGCCGCCTCGAGAGTTTGTGAGCCACAGCAAAGAGCGAAAGCACGCTGCCGCCAGGGCGATTAGCGACAGTCTTTCCGCATTCGACGCTGCCAAAACCGGCTCCAATAGACCCAGCAAAGCGCCGCTCCGCGCCGCGGTAATAAACGCAAATGTCCGGTGGAGCATTTGGCTATTCCCCTCGTATTTCCACAGCGGAATCGCTGCGGCATCATGCTGGCTTCTTGGGCAATTTTCGTGGGACACGCACAAACACACCATCGGGGGAATGCCGTAGGCCCCGGGTTACCTCGCTGTATTGGCGAAAAAAGCCATTAATTGCGGTAACACATTGAATCCAAGGCGTTTACAACAACAAGAGATTCTGCGAAATGGCGGCTACCTGAGGGACGAAAAGATCCTAGCGCCGCAATCACCCGGCTAGAAGGCTATAAAGCAGCACGGCCAGAACAACCAGCGTCATCGCCACGTACATGCGGTCACGTTCCACCACGAATGCCACGACCGAGAACCCCACGCGCGCCACGGGCGTCAGGATCAACAGGAGCATCCCTAGCTGAATAATGGCATCAGGCCGTCCAGTAAAGGCTTCGCGCAGAATTAAGTTAGGTTTCCGCAACTCCATTGGTTCCCCGTGAAACACGTGGTAGTCCGGTCGCACCGTCCCGTGATGCGCCAAATGCAGAATGCCTCCTAAGAGCACGACCGATGCGGCCAGCAGCACGCCACCTCGCAGCAGCACTGCGATCCACTTTTCCACTTGGCTATCGGTAATCACAAGCGTCCCTTAACCGAGTTGTAGATCATCTCGATTGCCAGGACGACGACCACCACGCTAAACACCATCCGAATCGATTGCGACTTTGCTCTCACCAGCACTTTCGTGCCTAACAGCGATCCTGCCAGCACCCCAAGCATTACCGGCATCGCCAGCACAGGGTCCAGAAACCCACGGCTCAAATAAATCCCAGCGCTTGCTGCCGCGGTTACTCCAATCATGAAATTGCTGGTGGTCGTCGAAACCTTAAAAGGAAGCCCCATCGCTTGGTCCATGGCCAGCACCTTCATCGCCCCTGAACCTATACCCAATAGTCCTGACAGCGTCCCCGCGCCGAACATCATGCCAAACCCCAATGGCACGCGCCGCGCCCGATAATTTTCCTTTCCATCCTTCGCTGGATAGCTTCCTTCTAGCTTCAACTTGTGTGCCAGCGGATCGATCGATCGTCCGGCATCGGCCGTTTTTGGTTCACGCGCCGAAAAGTACGCGGAAAAGATCAGCACTATTCCGAAGATAATTCCGATCGTGCTGGTGTGCAGCCGCGTCGCTAAGTACGCTCCCAGCAATGCGCCCAGCGTCGTGGCAATCTCCAGGAACATCCCGATCCGTATGTTCGAGAAGCCCTCACGTACATACGCGGCAGCGGCACCGGAAGACGTCGCGATCACCGACACCAGCGATGCCCCAATGGCATAGTGCATGTTCACGCCCATCGCCAGCGTCAGCAACGGCACAACCACCACGCCCCCGCCCAACCCCGTGAGCGCCCCCAGAAATCCGGCCAACAGCGATCCTACAAAAAGAATGGAAGTGAATACGCTTGTGTCCATGTTTGGTTAGTGGCCTGCCTCAATTTCGCTGAGCCGCGGCTTAGCCCAACCCGCAAACAAAATCGCCCTCGCGGCCTGAGAGACATTGCACAAATTTCCCCGGAAATGCCATCCGGCCCATCACTTAGAACACTTTGCGTCCCTTCCGTTCAACCTCGCCACATACCGCTGCGAACAATCCGCTGGCTCTCCGCAAGCATGCTAGAATTCGAACAAGTAGCGCGCCCGTAGCTCAATCGGATAGAGCGCTAGCCTTCTAAGCTAGATGTTGTCGGTTCGATTCCGACCGGGCGCGCCAGACTGACTCCGCCGCCCCTCCACTCAATCCTTTCCCGAAGTACCAACAATTACCTATTTTCTTGTACATTCCCGCCGGATAGCCTGTAGCCCACGTCCATGGATAGCGACAAAAACACCAAGGTCCGCGAGCGCGCCTACAAACTCTATCTAGGTCGCGGCGACACCGATGGCGACGCCTTACGCGATTGGCTGAAAGCCGAAGAGCAAATTCGCGAAGAAGAACACGGTCACAGCCATCGCGGTCCAGCGCGTATGGCTGAGGTACATCGCGGCAAGCTCACCCATGATGATGGCTGCGACATCGAAAATCCCACATAACCTTGCGCGTTCTTTGCTCCTTGCCGCGTCACCACTCCTCCAATGAATGTTTCCGGTCAACATCTTCTGGTTTTGTTTGTCCTCGGTATCCCGGTCGCCTGTGTCAGTTGGACCGTGACGCACGAAGAACTATTTCGCGAACTCCGTTTATGGCTAGCGGATCGCAGTAAGCACTCGCCTCGCCTTTATCAAGAAAGTTTTTCTATCTCCTCACCTGCGAATACTGTTTCAGCCACTATGTCGCCGCCGCCTTTGTGCTTCTGTGCCACTTTCAACTGCTTCTTCCCGGTTGGCGTGGTTTTCTGATCGCCTGGCTCAGCCTGGTTTGGATTTCCAATACGTATATGAGCCTTTTCGGCCGTCTGCGCCTGGACATCAAGCACGAGCATATCGATATTGCTGCTTCGGAAACGGAGGCGCACTTGCGAGATTCGGCCGTGCGCCAAAGTTAGTCCTCGCGTCCATAACTCCAGTTCCGCCTATCCCGTTGAACCTGTATTTCGATAAGTCGAAACACACATACCCTTATGTCTCGAGTTTCGTTGTCAGGTTTCTCGAATCGCGCACCATAGTTGTTACATACCATCAACAATTCCGTTTGCCAGTGCCTGACTCTCCCTCGGCGAATCCCGGTAAAAACCCACGCTTCCGAGGGACCTCATCGATCAGCCCGGTCTTAAACTATGTCACTTGAGAGGATGGACCGGGATGGCGACACTGCTAATCCGTTTTTTGCTCGGCGGAGTTATCGTCACGGCCTTTTCCTTGGTAGGCGAAGTAATTTGGCCCAAAAGTCTTGCTGGTGTGTTTAGCGCGGCGCCCTCGGTTGCTCTCGCCACACTTCTGCTCACGGTTCGTCAAAATGGCCGGTGGTACGCCGCGGCAGAGGGTCGGGCCATGGTCTGGGGTGCCATTGCCTTCCTTTTGTATGCGTGCTGCTGCTTTGCTCTCCTGGTCTATCGGAATTGGACTGCGCTCCGCGCCAGCTCCGCTTCCATGTTTGTATGGCTGCTTAGCGCTTTTGTTTTTTGGTTCTTCGTACTCCGGTAATTATGTTCGTTCAGTTCCATTTCGATGCCGTAAAAAAGGTGAAATGGAATCAACTTGCTATCCGCTTCTTCTTTGGAGGCGTGATTACCGCTGCGGCCGGACTCGTGGCGCGCTATTGGGGACCGCTCGCGGGTGGCCTCTTCCTGGCGTTTCCCGCGATCTTCCCCGCAAGTGTGACATTGCTTGCCAAAAAGCAGGCTCAACAGAAGGCCGCACACGGCATGCCCGGCGCAACTCGTGGGAGGAAGGCTGCCGCCATCGAGAATCGGGGGACCATTCTCGGCTGTGTGGGGCTCGCCAGCTTCGGCCTTGCTGTTTGGCTGCTTCCACCAAGCTTGCACGCGGTATTCGCGTTGTTACTGGCCTTGGGCGTTTGGAGCGCCGTATCCCTGGCGTTGTGGTCGTTGGTCCGAAAGATCAAACACGCCTAAGGCTCTCGACGACGGACCGTTGTGCCGTCTACGCTGGTCTCGACGAACCTTCATTCACGTAGTAACCCGCCGTATTCACGGTTGTCCCGGACAGCTTGCTGACCAACTGGCACAACTCGCACTCACGCGTATGTCGTTGCAACCGCGCATAGGCCTTTGCAAAATCGGCCTGTAGCCGCGTCAACTCGCTGCCTACTGCTTTGCCCTGCAATCCCAGTTCTTGAATTTCTCCCTGTCTCTTGGACCACGTTTCCAACGCATCTTGAGATTGCATCAACAGTTCTTCATATCGCTCACAGAACGAAGTCTTGAATGTGGCTCCCTCTTTTCCGATGTTCATTTCCCCTCCAGCATTTACCTCTGGCTTGAAAACGTTCTCGCCACGACGGTTGGCTGGGACCGAAACCCTGCTTTCGTTCATCATGCACGTAATTAGCCACCCTGATATCCATCAAATTAGTTGGCCTACATTTCGCCGCCGCGGGGAATTCATTCCACCTGTCTGTAAGTTTTTCTCATTGCTACTGCACCGATACACGACCGTTCCCGGGACTTCGCCAGTAAACGCTTTAGACACTGAACCGCGGCAAAGTTTGTACAGCAAACCACTGATTTCGGCCGCGTAATTGGCTGGCGGTGATTCACTTCGTTTCTGCTCAACGAGAATCCCGCGAGTGCGGATCAAACTCATTCTCCATCAGCCGTTCGGCCGCGATACAGCCTTCATGTCCGCACCTGCACGGACCGCGTGTGGATCCATCGGCGCTCGAGCATGCTGCGCTGCAGAATCTCTGCTCCGGTTCGACCAGGCACTGGCAGGGTGGGTGCGTACATTTAATAAGAGTCTCTGTATTGCTCATCTCTGCTCTCCTCACATATCCTGCCGGCGATTATTCGGGTGCGTGCCATTCCTTGATGTCGCAAGCTCTGCCGTGCTCATCTTCGGATAACGGGCGGCTCTGGTATTTGTGAATGTCGTAGTCGAATACCTCGATGGCCACATCCGTTGGAAGCCCATCTATGGCTTGAATCATTCCATTTTCGAGACGGATCTGAATCTTCGTCATTGGACCTTCCGATTGCCGCGGAATCGCGTGCTCTTTCTCTCTGGCGACGACCAAAGCTGTGCCAGCAAACCTCGCAGCCGCTCTATCTTTTCGCTTAAGGCTTGGTCCATTTCGGGCGTGAGCCGCGCTCCGCGCAGAAATCGTTGGGCCGCATGATAGGCCCGTCTGGCGTGTTCCGCATCTCGAGATTACTCAGGTCAACACCGACCTCACCAATTTGCTCGATAGCATCGAAATCGCCGTGGTTATGATCGGCAGCGACCTGACCATCCGCCGCTTTACCACTCAGGCGCAAAAATTCTTTGGCTTGATTGCCGCCGACGTTGGGCGGCCCCTGCTGAACATCAATCCCATTATCGAAATCCCAGACTTCCAGGCCATCGTCCTGCAAGTGATGTCCAATTTCCGCGTCGTTGAGAAAAAGATTACCGATTCCCGCAGCAAGAGCTACCAACTGCGGATTCTGCCGTATCGCACGATGGAAAATAAAATTGACGGCGCCGTTATCACCATCATCGAACTCTCCGCCGCTAATAATTGACGGCCAACCTCGCCAATCCACTTCACCAACGCGCCTTGCGCTCGGCGGCAGTCTTCGCCATTAACTCCGCGGACCTTTCCGTTTCCCAAGACCGGTGCACGCATTCCAGCACAAATCCGCTGATGCTCATTTTTCGTTGCGACGCGGCCCCGCGAATCCGTCTTGCTTCTTCGGCAGCGCAGTAAATATGCAAGGCCGTGCGGGGCGCCATGGCTTTCACGCGCTTTCCTCGGCCCAGCTTGAAGAATGCCCGCTGGCCCAGGCTGGAAACTAGCTCAGCGCTAAAGTGCACGGACCTCATAACGATATGGATCACGTAGCCGCTGACCGTGCGCCGCTGCAGTGCAGCTTGTTTCCGGACTTGTTCGGCTTCTTTTCGAGAGCAACGAACTAAGAGCGCGGGTCGCATTTGATACTAAATAGTATCAAGAACTCGATAGCTTTGTACGTTTAGCTCTTGCCAGCCGCTCGCACGCAACCTAGCCTTAAACCTAAAGCCGAGCTGGTTTTTGCCTTCCAACTGAAAATCCTTCCTGTTCTGAAGCCGGCTCGGCTCTATTCTCTGGGGGAGGAGCATGGACGGTGCGATTTCTGCGCCGAGTCCCATTCACTATCACATTCGATGGTCTGGGAAACCACTGGATTGGGAACCCTTTGCAACCGTAGAAGCCGCCCAGGTCGCGGCAGCGCAAATGGTGCGCAGAGAGGAAAGCTACACGATCGAGAAGTTTGATGCCGACTGCCTTCGATGTAAGCACGCCTTTTCCTGGAAACTAGCAACCAGCGACGACTGAACAGTTGCAGTCGCGTGATCTGACCGCTTGAACCATGCCCGATTACGGCCTCCCCCTGCACTAGCTACACCATCTTCCCGATGGTCCCGCTTTCAGTTTCGGTAAATAGTCACAACCGTTGGTTTGCTAGCGCATGTCCTCGACCTCCGCGCTCGGAAGGAAATCGCGTTTATGAAGAGAATCATTATGATGGCTGCTTTGATGGCCGTCGCGTTTCTTGGATTGAATGTTGCGGTGCAAGCCCAAGATTGGTATCACGACCGCGACGCTCGCTATAACGGCAACAGCTGGCGCTCTCATGTCTTTGCCGACATCGGCACCGATTTGGACCATATTTACAGTGCCAACCACGCCACCGACAAAGAGCGCGAGCGCCTCGACCGCACGAAGCAGGAATTGATGGAGTTGCAAGGGAAGCTCGACCACGGTGTCTGGGATAACGGCCATGTCAATGACGTCATCGACTCGCTGCGAAAGTCATCCGACGACACCCGGTTATCCGAACGCGACCGCTCCGTGCTGAGCGACGACGTTAGCCGCCTCAAAGAACTTCAGAGCGCCCACAACGGCCACTAGGCACGCACGTACCTCAGCGTGGCAATCCGAAATACCGCGCCAGGCTAGCGCGAATGTCCGCCGCCGAACTCGTATACCAGCACTAACGATCCACTCGGACTGTAACTGCCTTGCACCACTTCCGCTGTATTGTAAAACGACGTGTGCAGATACTCCCCCTGCACCCGCAGCGCCAGGGGTGATGTGATCTTCAGTTGCACGCCTCCACCAAACGACCACGCCAGGTGGTTCACATACCCGTTCAAATAGTTTGCAGACTCCGAATTGTTCACTCCCGCCACACGCGCTCCCCCGATCAGAAACTGTCCATACACGTTTGTCCGTCGCGTGCGAATCGCGTAAAACACGGGGCCACCCATATACGTGAACGCATCGTTGTAATGGCCGGTACCCAGAAGATTGTCGGACCGTTGATAGGCCACATCCGCTCGTATGCCCCACCGGCGAAACGGCGTCACCGTGAATGTGCCTTTCGGTCCAGCCATACCCGTATTTCCTGAACCGGGCACGGTCAGTCGCGTGTATTCCACGCCCAAGCTGGCATCGAACGCCGTCGATTTACCAGCCACCACCGGCAGTTGCGCCTTCGCGGGCAACACCGCGAACAGGCAACACAAAAAGCCACCGAGCGACACGTTCTTCCACTTCGCAAAATACTGGAACATTACCTTCTTCCACTTTTTCTTAAGTACCCACCAGCAATAGACAACCACCCCACCCTCGATTTTAGAAGTTTGTACCGGCAGGATCGAAACGAAGATTACAAATTCGTGCTCGACATGTGACGTAACTCTAAGACCACAATCCAGTGATACTCTGAAACTGCTGTCCAATATCCAATTTTCGGTGGTGTCATTGCCCAAACTCAGTGCAGGCATTTTGCTGTTCCGCAGGCGCTCCTCTGCCCTCGAAGTGCTGCTGGTTCATCCCGGCGGTCCGTTCTGGAAAAAGAAAGACCTCGGTGCCTGGTCGATACCCAAAGGCGAATATGCCGAACAGGAGGATCCACTCGCCGCGGCCAGGCGTGAATTTGCCGAGGAAACAGGAATGAAGGTCCAGGGAAATTTCCTGCTTCTCGGTTCTTTCAAACAGCCCAGTGGAAAAATGATTATCGCTTGGGCTCTCGAGGGCGACTGCTCGGTTGCCGACATTCGCAGCAACACTTTTTCGATGGAATGGCCCCCCAAGTCCGGGCGCCAACAGGAATTTCCAGAAATTGATCGCGCGGACTGGTTTGCCTTAACGGAGGCGCACAAGCGCATCCTGAAAGGTCAAGCCGCAATTCTTGATCGCCTGAAATCGCAACTCGAATAATCCCGAGTCTACAAACGACCACGAACTACTCCATCTCAAACGTCAGGAACGTCAGCTTGCCATTACGTTCCACTTGCACCGCCGCCGGATCGCCCGGTTTCAACTTCTCGAACGCTCCTCGCAAGTCGTTCATATTTCGAATCGGCGTGCGATTGAACGCGTGGATCACGTCGCCTTCCTGCAATCCGGAATCCACCGCAAGCCGGTTCGCCACCAACGCCGTGACCAGCACGCCTCCAGGAATGCGCAGCGGACCAATCAGGTCTGCGACCTCGCCGTTCACCGAAGCTCCAACAATTCCCAATCGCGGGATCAGGTCTTTGCTGGGGTCCGACAAGTCCGCCAGTCGGCTCAAGTCGTGCACAGGTTCGAGCACCGGCACCTGCACGTTTAGCTTTTTTCCGCCGCGCACCACCTGTAGATTCACTTTGTCCGCGCTGGTGCGCAGGTACAGGCTCAACGTAAACAGCGCCACATTGTCCACCGGCATGCCGTCGATCGCTTCTATCACATCGTCGACGCGCAGGCCCGCTTGCGCTGCTGAGCCCCCTTCGTCCACGTCCGCCACCACCACGCCCGGCGTGTCTGTAATTCCCAATCCTCCGGCCAGGTCCGGCGTCAGCGATTGCAAATCCGCGCCGATGGTGCGCCGCCGCACGCGCCCATACTTGCGTATCTGCTCGTACGCATAGCGCGCAATCCCGCTGGGGATTGCAAATCCGATGCCCTCGTTTCCTCCGGACTTCGTGTAAATAAACGTGTCAATCCCCACCACGTTTCCGTCCACATCTACCAACGGCCCGCCGCTATTCCCGGGATTGATGGCTGCGTCGGTTTGGATATACACCATAGGATCGTCCGGATCGGGCTGCCGTAGCACCGAACTCACCAGCCCGAACGTCACCGAATTTTCCAATCCTTCCGGGCTGCCAAACGCCAAAACCACTTCTCCTTTATGCAGCCGGTCGTACCTCGCAAACGGCAACGTCGGCAGTCCCGTCGCTTCCACCTTTAATACCGCCAGATCCACCTGCTTGCTGGCTCCCACAATTTTCGCGTTCAGGATTTGTCCTTTCGACTTCAGCATTGCCGGCGCTTGCCCTTGTTCCTCCAGCTTCGGCGTCAACACCACCCGCACGCGATCCGCGCCTTTCACCACGTGATAATTCGTAATGATGTATCCATCGGGATCGATAATCACGCCGGAGCCGAGGCTGCGCTCGCGGCCAAACGGGCTCGGCGACTTGCTGTCCTCATCCTCTTCGTCGTCCGTCGACCCGTATCCCGTCACCATCACTTCCACCACTGCCGGGGACGCGCGCTTCACCAGCGATTCGAACGCGGCGTTCATGTCGTGAATCACATCCACACCCGCTCTCGCCGGTGCCGACTGCGCTTGCCCCTGCGTTCGCGAAACCGGAATCAATACCACCGCCATCACGATGAACGCGCAAACAAACGTCCACCGGCTTCCCGCGATCGCTGTTGCAACCCTAAACGCTTTCAATGTGTTCACCTATCTTGTTGAGGACCGGCAAAGGAAAGGCGAGCCATGGGACCGCAACTCGCGCCCAATCATCATAAGCCCTGAAGTATGGCGCCGGGTCAACGAAACCGGCGGATCACCAGATTGTGCCGGTCCGAACGGTACAGTCCCAGCACGTACACAATCACCGAGCCCTTCGTCGAGTAGATCACCTGCCGGATGCGCAGCAGCGGCTCTCTCTTCGGCACTCCCAGCAGCTCCGCCGTTCGCGGATCCGCCGCGGTGGCGTCCACCTCTTCGTCCGCGTAGCCCAACACTACGTTGTAATGGCGCTCCAGAACTTTGAACAGCGATTCCTGCTCCAGCGACTCCGACAACAAACCCCCAAAATGCTTCGCCGAAAAATAGCAAGTCTCCAGCGCAAACGGTTCACCGCCGGCGTGCCGCAGCCTCTCCAACTTCAATATCTGGCTTTGCGGCGAAAGCGACAGCCGTGCCGTTGCTTCCGGTTCGTCGTCCACAATCTCCGAGAAAAGCACTTTGGAGCCGGCGGTCAGGCTGCGCCCCCGCATCTGCTCCGTATAGCTCATTAATTTGTTGAAGTGGATTCTTGGGGTAGAGACGAAAGTGCCCACACCGCGTCGCCGCTCTACCACTCCTTCTTGCTCGAGGGTGGCCAGCGCGTGTCGCGCGGTCATCAAGCTCACCGCATGGATTCGCGCTAGTTCCCGTTCCGAAGGTACCGCGTCTCCCGGCCGTAAGCTGCCAGACTCGATGGTCCGGCGAATCGCACCCTGAATCCGTTGATACGCAGGGACGCCACTGCGAATTTTTACCTGCATAGGGGTTCCCTCGACAATCCGCCACAGCATGGGAAACCCAGGAAAAAAATAGACTTGCTACGACTCTCGACCCTAAGGCTTACACCCATGGCGCTACCTCTTCTCTAGGTGTACACCCTGTGTGCTGGTTCCGTGGCCGCGCCGGGTTAGGTGCACCCCCCTAACCCTGGCTTGCGTTTGGCTCGACGGACCCGAATCCACAGGTGCTATAGTGCGCTTGTCGTGATTCTCTTATAAATTAAGAATTTCCGCTTGACAAGTATTTCTTGGTGCTATATAGCTAGTCACAATGTTTCAGCGGGTGTCGCTGATGTTGGGGTGCTTGTCGTTAACTTCTGTTTGTACAAGCCGGGGAGACGCGGCTCGTTGACCACGAGCTAGCACGGGAGGATCCTAATGAAAAAGTTGCAGTCGGTGGCGTTGGCACTATGTTGCCTTGCGCTCGTCATACTGCTGTTTGGGGCGCACGCTACTTTTGCTCAAACTGTTACCGCTACGATCACTGGTACGGTTACCGATCCCAGTGGCGCGGCAGTTGCCGGAGCTACGGTAACTGCCAAGTCCGTGGAGCGCGGTGAGACTTTCACCGGCGCCACGAACGATTCGGGTATCTATCGCATTCCTGAGTTGAGAGTTGGTAGTTACGATCTTAAAGTCGAGAAGACCGGCTTCCAAACCTCTTTGTATCCCGCCTTCGTCCTGCACGAGGCGCAAGTTGCTACCGTCGACGTCCAACTCAAGGTCGGTCAGGTCAGCCAGACCATCGAGGTGACGGGCGCGGCTCCCGTCCTCAAGACCGAAACCACTCAGGTTGATACTATTATGGACTCGGCCACCAACGACGCTCTGCCTCTGGCCACTCGTAACTACGTCGAACTTACGCTGCTCTCGCCTGGCGCCATTCACCCAGACCCCAGCAGTTTCAATAACGGGGACAACGTGAACAGCGGTGCCCGTCCCTTCATCAACGGCAACCGCGAGCAGGCCAACAACTTTATTTTGGACGGCATGGATAATAACGAGGTTTCTGACAACCTCCTCGGCTATACCCCTGCTCCCGACGCCATCGAAGAATTCAACATGATTACCAACAACGCCCCGGCGGAGTTCGGGAACTTTATGGGCGGCATCGTCAGCGCCACCATTAAGTCTGGCACCAACAGCCTCCACGGCGATGTTTGGGAGTTCTTCCGCAATAACGTTTTGAACGCCGACCAGTGGGAAAACAAGATCAACCCGAACGAACCCGCCATTCCAACCGCGCCTCTTCGGTGGAATATGTTTGGCGGCACACTCGGCGGACCGATCGTCAAGAACAAGCTGTTCTTCTTCGTTGACTACCAGGGGCAGCGCTTTGATCATCCTCCGGCCGCTTCGTATATTTCCGTGTTCACTCCGGCCGAACAGGGTGGAGACCTCTCAAGTCTTTGCACCAGCGGCTTCACCAACGGAATCTGTAACGACCGGGCACTGGCTCCTAATGCACCCGCAGGTACGAAGTGCCCTTCGGGGTCGACCAGCGCGAACTGCGTCGTCGCGAACCAGTTGTACAATCCCTGCGCAAACGTCGCTTGCACAACGGCGTCCGCTCCGACCACGGGGACGCGTCCTCCGTTCCTCGGCAACATCATTCCGAAGAACTATATCAGCCCAGTTGCCTCGGCCTTGTTCGCTTCGTCTCTTTATCCGACGACGATCAACAACAACTTGACGAGCAACGCCTATCAGTTTACCGGGACACAATACAACGCCGACCAGGGTGACATCCGTATTGACTACCGAATCGACGATAAGGACTCCGTGTCTGGCCGCTTCACCCGCGCGCTGCAGACCGATCCATCCACCAATAGCCAGCCTCTGTTCGGCAACGGCTTGGTCACGGCTCCGATTTGGAGCACCGTCGGCGACTGGACTCGTTCCATCTCTCCCGTTCTCGTCAACGATATGCGCTTCGGTTGGAACCACATTGTGCTGAACACGGGTAGCACTTGGGATCCTTCCGTTGGTCAGTTCGGCCAGTCGATTGGTATCGCTGGTTCGAACCCTGGCAACATAGACGGCTTGATCGGTTTGGCCTTCGGCGGCGGTACGCCCTCGAGCCCGAACTGCGGCACCATCAATTGCATCGGCAATAGCTTGGTGACCCAGAGCTTCAACAGCCAGGTTTGGCAATACAATGACGACATCACCTGGACTCGCGGTCGCCACACCTTCAAGTTCGGCGGTGAGTATATGTTCGACATCATCACCGTCTACTACTCCGGTAACAGCGGCGCCTTGGGCAATTTTACCTTCGGTCCCAACTTCACCGCTTCCTCCGCGACCACAACGACCGGCGGCGTGGCCCCGTACGGCGGCAACGGCATGGGCGACTTCCTGCTTGGCCTCCCCACCAGCTTCGGCCGTGGTATCAGCAGCGGCAACTGGATACAGACCACCAACATTTGGGCAGGTTATGGGCAAGATACCTGGCGCGTGAGCGACCACCTAACCCTCAACCTTGGCTTGCGTTATGAATTGCACACGCCATGGATTGAGCGCAATGACCAGCAGCTGAACTACAACATCCGCGCGGGTGAAATTCAGTACGCCAACCAGAACGGCGCCAGCCGCTCTCTCTACAACGGCGTATATGGAGCCAAGGACCTGCAGCCCCGCATCGGCTTCGCGTGGACTCCGGGTGGACGGTTTGAAGGCAAGACCGTGGTTCGTGGCGCCTTCACCATCTCTGACTACCTCGAAGGCACCGGAACTAACCTTCGTTTGCCTCTGAACCCGCCTTATGATGGCGGCGCAACCACCGGCGGCGAATTCCAGACCCTGTACAGCCCAGTGGGTAGCACGTCCTTTGCTCTGCCCACAACGAACCTCTCGCAGGGCATCATTGCTCCACCGTCGAC
>Ga0335073_10008113_pt1 | contig 14723 bp, 23 predicted proteins | sample Lox_Sample_22_FD_207093 | JGI IMG/M metagenome (GOLD analysis project Ga0335073, IMG submission 207093) | Soil microbial communities from Loxahatchee National Wildlife Refuge, Florida, United States - Lox_Sample_2.2 | ecosystem: Environmental > Terrestrial > Soil > Wetlands | place: USA... | reverse complement strand
GCTTTATAGAGGGGAGGTCGAAAGGTGAGGTTTGGTGTGCAAGGGTCGAAAAAGGGCGCCATTCCTGGAAAGGAGCATCAGTTTCTTGATGCGATTTCACTTGGAAGAATATAACTACACATATTTTTATGTAAGTGGATTGAATTCGTAAATTCAGATGTTTTAACATGTCAAATAGGCCTGGCTCATCACATTCCCTTGTTGGATTATTTACAACGCTTGTTAATGTCTTCCTCGCACAAAAGGGACACTTCTCTTTGACTGCGAAGATTAGCACGATTACCATTTCGATATATGGTGGATGTATGTTGTTACTGAACACTACGTATTCCAGGATGTTAGATAAGATTATGACACCGCACGATAAAGAAGTTGTACGAGGAGAAAAATCATAAAATAGGCGAGACGATCCTATGTCTTACATTCTATGCTTGGTTAATTTGATGGGCGAAAGAATTCTTGATGGTGGAAGGTTCTAGCAACAGAGAGTTGGCTCTTCTACTATCAGCAGAACAAGCGCGTCTCTCTTTGCGCATCAGGTTGGTGTGGTATAAGTTCGGTCTCGTCTCTCCGAGTCTTGTCTTCAGAATGAGATGATGGAAGACTGGGAATGACCTCGCTCTTACTCTATGAGGCTTAGACGGGGTACGAGCCAACCTGCTGTACGTGAGCTATTTTTCTGTCGAGTCCAATGCTACAGACGTAATGGGGGAGGCAAAGTGAGGATTGTTTCAGTACGAAGTGGGGACGATTATGTAGGGAGAGTCGTAGATGTTTAAGTGGAGGCGGTAAGTGCTTTGGGCTCTTCAGCTGCCGTAATTGAAGGGATATTTCGGACCCTTTTCAACGCAGAACGGGAGGGTGGTGCTTCGTGAAAAAGTGAAGCAATGACTTCATTTAAACAAACCACCATTCTGGAGATAATTCGAGATAGGGCTGATAAGTTAGATAATTTGTATTCGCTATTAATTATGTGTTATTAAACAATTTTGAGCATTCAGCTCAGCTTAGTCCTCCTACTGCAGAGGTATGCCAAGAATGGTTTCGAAAGAGCACCGTAAGGCGAGCGCCGATTGCATTGGCGTGAGTCTACAAGGCCCTTTTGGGACAAGTCTCAAAATGAATATTTTGGCCGGCCGTCTCGGGAGGCGGGACAAAGCATCTTCTGTTCAATCGACTCAATTCCCCTGCCAGTCTAGCCGGCATACTTTGCTTGGATCAACTCTGGGCCGATTAGAGTGGAACGCATGTGGCTCACGAAGGCTGGAGGATCTTCTCCAAAAGTTGTCTCTTCTGCTCCTCTGTGCCTTGCACTAAACACCGTTGGACAACATTGCTAGCATATTTGTGCCTGGAAAACCACATGATATTCTCTCTAACAATCAACACTACTTTCTCTCGATCTTCTGGTAGATCATAATAGAGAAGAGTCTGCATGAGATGGTTGCCAAAACGATCTGTGATGAGAGTGCTGCCAGATTGGTGAAGCTCGTCGACAAAAGAAGAGTACAATTCCGATGGTTTCTGTGACATCTCGAGGATCTTCCGAATAACTTTGCTACCGTGATTGTGATTAGCAAGGCAGTAAATCTGGCCGCGAAGCGATTCACATATGAATCCGATCTCACGGTGTGGAACTCGCTTGAAGTAATGTAGCCGAACCTCTTGTTCATCCACAGAATTGCATCCTCTATGGGTTGTGTGCGCTGTTGAAACTCGGCGCACATTACAAAGCAGATAACTAGCCCAAAGTCAGTGACAATCCTCCTTCACATCCCCTTGGACGTACAATTACCGCCTATCTCCGGTAGTAGTATATCGTCCTTCTCGTACTCAAAGTTAAGTAGTGTTTCGTCGACTTCTGCTTTCACGTCCGCTCCGGTTCTATCAGCCTCGGGTGACGGCTTAACGCTATGTAGTGGTGTGTGTTTCTCGGGAGATGGAGGTAGAGGAATGTTGGCAGGATATGGTAGTATTGTATTTTCGATATCCCCATCACACGAGAGACCATGGCTCGGGCCCTTGCCATGTGCCAAAGCTCCAGCAGGCGCTGAAGGCGACCAAGATGCTGCTGAGCGTTCCGACTCGGCTTCCGAGTCTTCTAAACGGGCGATGGAGGATGGGGAGGCGTTGGTGAAGTGAATTGAGCCGTCGGCCTCAAAGTCTTCGAGGGATCGGGCTAGCGAAGGGTGGTACCATTTTTGCGACTCTCATGAGAGGTTGGCAGTAAATAGGAGTCAGATGCATCGCCAGCCCGGCATCCTTTATACTCTTCCACCAATCCAACATCCCCTATTAATCTTGAAACATTGATCTAAGTTCCGGGAAAATCTTTCTAATCTTTTTGTTCAGGCAAATCTCACTTCAGAACCGGTGCCAGTCCAACTTCCGGAAATGTCAGAATCACAGCGTTTTCAAATGAAGAGGTTGGTTTTATGAGTATGAACCCATTGTTCTGCACCAAAGATCAACCGATATCAGCCTTCGACGAAACTCACACCATCAACCCTCTCAGGCTCCAATTATATTCTTATGAAAGTGGTTGTGAAGAGCGTGACGAGCCCCATGACTCAGCTCCTGATTGCCTGGGATATCCAATCGTTCCTCATAAGAGCGGCGCAGTAGAACAGATCGATGAGGTGTACAGAGGTGTCAAGCTATTGACTTCTAAAAGGGCCGTTCAAAATAGAGTTGCACAGGTTCGCTACCCTTTGGCATCTCAACTAGGAAGGCTGACTTATGAAAATAGCGCAAGTATCGACAGCAAAAAAATAAGCAGAACGAAGCCTTAACCGAAATGCTTGAGCAATTACAGCAAGAGAACTCCATCCTACGCGACCACATCATCCAGCTTCGAGGTTACTGCCTTGAACGCCATGATGATATTCCACCACCGCCGGACTTGAGCAATTCACCTCAGGGTCTCCTCGAGGATGATGCCGTGCCTGGCCTGCATCTGCTCCAGCAGTGTATATCTAGCCCTGCAGTGCCCAGGCCAAGTCGACACAAATCGCAGCCTGATATCAAGGCGTCCAGGCGGACTCAACCCTCACGTAGCCCAGCAATACCAGGACACTATCATCTACGTCAAAAGCGCAAAACTGGTGCAGAAATCACGGCTCCGGTTCGAGGTCATCAATCTTAGACCCCTAGAATCTCCATAACTCATCCTCTCTACACATTTCATCCATTTCATTCCAAGTAGACGGAACAAAAGCTGGAAATACACAAGCCGGGAAAACGACTCCGTGAGACAGACGTCGGGGCTTTTCACTCATTAATCCACATATTCACGAACCCGAGTTTCATGGGCATCAACAGCCCACACTCAACCAGAGGGCGGTTTCCCTTCGACCGCAGCAGAGCATCAGCTGGTAAGCTCGGCTGTATTTCTTCAAGAAACAGCGTGGACTGGTGGCAATGGTCAATCATGGATTTAAGGCCATTCAGTAGCCTAGATATGTAGAACGAATGCAGTCAAGGATCGTAAGCCAGTAACTATGCATCACATACAAACCATCCTCGTTTACATCATCGGCGACGGCGAAAAGTGGGAACTCATGCAGATACTTTCCCATTGTAGCTTTGTCCAGCATCTCCAATGTCAGAGATAGGAGTTCGTCGCAACATTGTTTCAGGAAATGCCTCAGCGAACTGGTGTACGATTCACCTATAATTTCACCAGACCATGTGTAAACCCAAAATAGCAAATTCCATCAGCGTTATCATTCGACCAAAAACATAAACTCTGATGAGCTTGCATGACGCGCCCTTCAAACAATGCCCCGGCCATCAAAGGGGGTTTGATGTTCTTTTATTTTCGATTTTGAATGGTGTCCTCTCGATACGACTCCACCAAAACATCCGCCGTCTGCGATGCTTATCGTCGAAATGGACGACTCTCAGCTGAACCTACTACTAGAGGTACCACGTGCGTTGACTCATCAAAAGTCTCAAGGAGCACGATGTCGAGGAAGATCGGGCCAAAAGGGCAAGATGATCCGAATAGATTCGGATCAGGCATGGTACTTGTACTTATTACAAGTATCTTTGTTCCGCGATGGTGCAACGGCGTTCTCAGCATCTGACACTGAACTGATTCAGTGTGTAATTTCGAACTTGTGCCAGCGAGTCAGGGAGCGGAGACGAGGTTGTTGGAGGTAAGGCGAAACTTTGACTGACAGTGGCGATGAGATCACATCAGAAGCAGAGTCGAAAGTTGATGGAGCACCAGAACGAGGAATGTTCCTTCATACAAAGCTAGAGCTCTTGCTTGATTTGGGCAATGGAAATCGACCTCATCTTTCAGCGTTTTGTTGGTGCCGAAGTATCACTCCTCATTGCCGCCGCAACGTATACAGACTCGAGCTCTTCAGAAGTTTTAAGTGTATGTGCACGCTCAGGGCAGGCTATTAGCTTCGGATAATGATCGTGGTCCGTCTCTTTACTCTATGCTACCGTCCAAGTGGCTTGCTTTCAGAACAGCCACGTCCTGCCGTTTCCTCCGAGTTGGCTGACGATGAAGAAAAGCGCCGCGTCGAGACTTATCATGCCGAACGGAGATCTAGGAATTCAGGCAATGATTCGTGGCCGAATGATTATTATTCCGATCATTGGGATGACGACACCTCTAAAAGTTTTCGCTTCTTGCTTGATTCCATCACGAAGCAAGCGGGTCTTCAGTATCCATTTTATCTTCCGTCTTAGGTCTCGCCCTCGGACCACGATAACTTTTTCTGACAGAAAAGACACAGCACATTCTCTTCCCATACCTTCTCTGCGCCATCTTTGAGCCCTTCGCAAACATACATCACAACTTGGTCTTTCATTTCTGGGTCGTCTCGACCTTCAATAGTGACTTTGAAAGCAGCTCCATTTTTTCCACCATTGGCCTTTATTGAACTACTGTTCGATATCTTAGTCGAGGATGGCTTAGACCCTTTGCCCTTGTGCAAACGTGCTAGAATTGCGTCGATGAGGCATTGTTCGTGCAGCCATTTCTTGCACAATTCATTATCGCATTGAATCATACGCTTATCGGGATTGCTCGGCTTGTCGCAAATGCAATGATGTCTTAATGTCTATGAAGTAGAGTCAGCGAAGTTCGAGCACGCTTGAAGATAGAGGCTACGAACCGAGACTAGTTTTGTCGTGCAATTCAAGTGTTGCCTCCAGAAGAGCTGTCCTGGTTGTGGAAAGTCATCGTCATCATGCTCATTCCAATGCTCAATCTCTATTTTGGAGCGCACAGTTTCTATATCCTGTCAGAAACGTCATGAGGGTTAGTAAAGCGTTGGTAACTCACTTGCATGAACTACTTCCAGCCAATTGCTCGCTATGATTTCGTTTCGCCCGTTGTATGGCCGGCGACCAGAAGCCCTTGAGCGGCCTTTGATCATTCTGGGCTCAATGTCCTCAGGGCGGAAGAAGCGGTTCACAAGCAGATACACGTGCGATTCATTCCCTGCCATTACCATTAAGATTTTCGCGGGCCAAGTGCTTCCATAAAACCATTCTCCTTTATCGACATGGTTCTGCTCATAGCTTACGAGAACGTGGTCCATGACCTGGAACGTGGATTGTTCGACTGTTGCAGGCACCTTTAGAGCATTGTCCAGAGAGCGTCTCTCGGCTGTGAAAGCAAACTTACTGGTGAATTTCTTGTATCGATTCATGGATTTCCATACTTTGGTGGGTTGGATGACGAAATCCACATCCAGGCTCACATCAGCATCTGATTTAAAGGAGAGTGGTTCCGTAGCATGTGGAATTATATCCGACTTCTCTTTTGGATCAAGGACGCGGATGTCAAAGCGAAAGGAATTGAGCACCTGATCCCAGTCCATGGTGTTATCGTCGCGTAGGTAATTAGTGAAATCATCAACTGAGTAAGGTCGAGCGAGGCCTCCATCTTCGGTGTCTTCGTCCCGTTTTCGCTTCGGGCCAGCTTCCTTCATCTTGGCTGTCGTATGTCAGAAGATCAACTGCGCGTTATCGAGCTATGAGCTACTTAAAGTCCCAGGGATTATATTATAAAGCGTTGCTAGATATATTTCGTTGTTGTATATAGAACTTACGGCGCATTCGGAGGTTCGCGAACGCGCGCATTCTCCGATGGTCAAAAGGGGTTTAGCGCGAGTTACACGTGACTTGTACTCAGGAAGCGAAGCAGGCTATTTGCCTATTTCGAGAGGCACTAAAAGTCCTACCGCAAGCTCCACTTTTGGGAACTCTATGTCCCGTGAATGTATTTTCGAATGTCCCGTTCCGGCGGTATCCTAATTTCGTTGACCGCGGCGACACTCGCTCAGATTGACCCGCGCTGCTCTAAAGCAGGCTATCGTGCTCGTCGGCTTAAGCGGTGTGGGTAAGCTCCCAGTAGAGGTATGCTATGTTATGCCTGCTCTATTGATGATCTGACACAGGAAATCCCATCGAGTACTCCTACCTACCGCGTCCGAGTGGCTCAACCGGCGCTCGCTCGATGGCCATGAGAAGGCGCTGGGCGCCGACCGTCCCCTCACGAGCGTCTACTATCTCGCATATCTCTACCCCATGACAGTGGCATGCCGCACGAATAGCGAGGGAGAGTGTGAAGGAGGAAGGGTGAAGGCCACGGCGTTTCCAGCTTTTGAAGAATCTGGTCAGCACTCTGCCTCGATAACAGGACCGACGGCTCTCTATTCCATAGTACGGGGGTCGAACGTGAATAGATATATACCGTGTGGAAGACGGGCACTACAAATTGGACCAAGATGGTCCCCTCATCTTGGAGAGAAAGGAGATGGCCAATCCGGAGCATGCTCTGGATAAACAAAGAGGCAGAGGCAGAGCAGGTACAGATAGAGTCCCCGGACATGACAGCAGCGATTATACGGCTCCCGGAGTGTCAGGTCTTGGTGGTATCATATCGGTTTACGTACCCGGAGAAGACCCCGATTCATGCAACAACCTGCGTGTCCGTACAAAAGAACTTCGAATACGACGCAGAGGTCATTAGCGTAAACTCGAGCAGGAGGACGATCTGGACTTTCAATCAGCTCAAAAGGTTCCGGGTTCAGGAGTTGCTTCTTCTGACAGCTTAGGTTCTCACCTTTGGTCCTGACTCGAGGTCTAGGGCCTGCTGATGCTGATTCGTTTATAGAACTCTACGACCTGGAATCTTCACAGGTTGAAACGACCGCCAACAAAGAGACAGACCTTCTAAGTGCCATTGGTACGACTGAAGAAGTAGTTCTTGATGCTACAACCACGACAGACGCCACTGCCGAAATCGTTCAGTCAACTGCCGAGATATTCCAACAACGTCCTTAAAAGAAGCGCAAGGCCAGTTCGGCGCCTACCTTTATCACTGGTATGGTCTTCGGCGCTCTCATTGGCGATCTGATTGATTGATTGATTAATTCATAGACTGTCCCAGCCGCACTAGTGCAGCTATGCAGCGTACGACTACGAGTAAATACAGCTTCCACTTCCTGCTTCTAGAAACCTGCTCCCTCCCACAGGAAACCGCCTCGTCTGCCAAACAAGTCGCTCTCGCTGAAAAAGGGCGCTTTCCCGTCCGCTCGGACCTGGTCGCCGCTCCGCTCGCAGCCTTAATTAATAACTGTTCTGTATCTGTGTACTTGTCAGGCCTGTTCTGACCCTCCTACTCTTCTATATACTACAAATCACTCGTCCGCGATGCTGTGTTTGAACTGTGGATGGGCTGCCCGGCGGGCCTGGAAACCTTCATCCTGAGTGTATCCTTCGTTGCTTGTGCTGCTATTGCCGGGCTGCCGAGTCCCTTGCCGCCTGGTGTAATAGTTGCGTTGTGTACTGGTGCATTGAGTGCCGATGTGGCCGTAATTGTTGTACTGGAGAGGTGTGTGGCTTGCTCGTTGATGTGATCTGGGTCGGTGTTTACTTGGGGGCCCTTGGGCACAGAAGTGAATATTCTGTGTCTTTGGGATGGAAGTGAACTATTTTGTGTCGTATAAAGTGTGTAGCGTCACGTCAGGTGTGTTCTGAGCTGTTTGTGGTGTTGTTTCAATAGCAGATTCTTGTACTTCCACGGTACGTTTCGAAGGTCCACCAACGGATAGTGGATGTGGTCGTAGTAGTAGTGGTAGTGGTAGTCTCTGAAGTTGAAGTGGTAGTGGTAATCGAAGTTGATGTTGTTGTTGTAGTAGTCAATGAAGTGAAAGTAGAAGTGATATGAATCGTACTGATGACAGTTGCTGGGAATTTACTAGAACAAAAGCTTTCGGCTGCGGGAAAGTTGGAAAGTGGTAGAAAAACGATATATGGAAAAGAAGAACAGACGTCACTTCTCTCCACGAGTACCACAGGATTGGGGAGCCAGAACTTGTATAGCTGACACTAAAGCCAAGTAAATTATACCCTTCAACATGTTAATATTTGAAATGTTGATCTTTTGGATAGGTATAGGTAGGAAGAACGATTAATGGACCTTTGAGTGTCGTAGTTGAGTTAGAACGAAACAAAATTTATCAGTGAAAGCCACACTAGAAGTAGAAGTTATGGATTAAATGGTTTATTGTCTCGTAAATGTATGACATTTCAGCTGAAAATCTGGACTCTGCGATAAAAGCCAAAGATGTGATGCATATTGTATCACGACTATCCAGTCGAATGAGGTAGAGTGTCACACTACCATGGATGACCTGGCCCAGTACTAAGCGAATTTGGAGGGACTACATGGTAGATAATCATCTGATTTGTTGATTTTATGGATCAATCTGCAGGTTGAGGTTTGTATTTGGATAAAATCTGGATGATCCCGATGAGGCTGGACTTTTTCTGCATATGAGCGAGTCCCGAAATGACATATAGCTAGAACGCCACTGTACAAAGAGTGAGAAACTCATAAGTTTGACTCTTACTGTCGCCCAGGCTATCTGAAGTTTTGAGGGAAGTGAAAGTGGTGGGAAGAACGGCGAAAGCAGCGAGAGGAAGCCAGGCAAAGAAGACAGCATAAATGTTGTATCTTTGAAAGTAATTGGCACGCATAGCCATTCTCATATACGGTGTTTCAGTCTGAAAAGGTACATGTTCCTGTGTCCTGTGGCCTGAAACATGTTTCGATGTTGCTGTTTGCCGGTGTTGGTGATCCATACAGCCTCTGAGCCAAAGGTTGGGTGAACATTATGCCATATATCATATAATTTAAGTTTCGCGACCAGTTAATTTTGAAGTGGTGGTCATAATACCTTGCCTTCTTCAAAAGGAGGGTGGCCAAATCGGAGCGGAGGCCCTTTGCAACCTTGAAGTCATAATGGTTCGAGGCAAGTAATGAAATGATGGCGGCCGGGACTGGTCCATTATGGCGCAGATCTTTGCTAACTTGGACGGCATGTCGAGTAAGTTATATGCTTGTGGTAAGAGCGATGGAAACGCCGACTTCATGAGACTTATTCAAGAATTCAACTCTACTACTCCCCTATTTAGCTTCATTGATGTCGGTCAAGGGAAGGAGCGAGCGGACAATCGTATGAAAGTTGAGCGATAATTCCTAGTGACAGACGACAAGCTCTAACGATCTTTTCGGCAGAGACGTTTCGATTTTTCTACAGCAATCCTAGTTGCAAGCATATCATCTTTGGGGGATGTCGTGACACTAGGCACAACAACACACTCTACGCCAGTACAAGCATGACCCCGCTGCATTCTCCAAGATCAGTCTGCTAGAGACTATTCCTGCTCATCCGGTTTATCGAGAATATGATGGATTTAAGATGATTAAATTTCCGTCTGTCTTCAGAGTTGATCCTTTGCCGCTGGCGGCCGCATCATCAAACATAGTGGCAACACCTCGACCTGCACCTCAGCACGTAGTGCCGACCCCACATGTACCAACAGCCCCACCACCGGTCGCACCTACCAGAGCTCCAGTTCCTCCATCTGTATCACCAACCATCAAGACCACTACTCCAAATCCAAGACAAGTTAGTCCTACCCATGCGACGGCAACGGACCAGGCCTGAAATCGATCAGCAACTCCACCGGACGGTACATTCACTTCACCTAGCTGGGCAACGGTTGGGAAAATGGAGCTGTACAAAACAGCTACCCAATCGGGCCTGCTAAAACTTCAGCTACCACGATCCTTAACGAGCGCGAAGAGAGAATTGACCGACCTCTACCTATCATCCCAAAGTCGATCAACAAAGGAGGCAAGGTCTGCAACGAACACTTCTTAAGAGGTTATTGCGACAAGAGTGGATACTGCCCATTCTCTCATGATGGCAAACTACCTCCAGGTCAACTCAAAGCCTTAGCCTTCCGAGCGAGAACTCTCGCCTGTGCTGATGGTTCGAGTTGCCGAGATTTTGACTGTTATATGGGACATCATTGTATGATGGACGACTGCGGCAAAGGAAATTGCAACTGGAGTTCCTGGCACAATACGGAGTATAGTTAAACAAGCACGTTGCTTACAAATACATGGAAGACGGTAGCATTGTTGATTACACTGAAAAACAGCTGTATCCAGGACATTGAAGTAAGTTAGTCGAACATGGGGATCGGGTCTGGGATGCGCGGTCTTGTACAGTCTGAAAGTGAGCAGCCGTCCCGTCGCGTAACGTTGTCGCCAAGACTTTCTCGTTGTCCGGACAACACCCGTCTTCCTATTTTGTAATTTGTATGTAAACAACTTGGCTATGGGCTAAACCCTCAATTAGGTCTACTTCTGTCGACTGAATTCGAGGCATAGCCAATGGCGCAATCATACGATGAAATTCAAAGCGACAGACGTCGATCGCAACATTCTCTAAGAAATGCCAGGAGTAATCCTAGGAAAGTGCTACCAAGCCGGAAGGCGAAGTTCGCGGCGAGAAAACAGATTCGGGCATTTGAAGCAATTCAAATAGAGACCTCGGACTCCGAACTTGGAAATACGGATGAAAATTTTAGCTCGAATACCTCAGAAGATAGTTCTTCGGATTTTGATTCCCAAGACGAACCGAAGACGCCACAGCGGAAATCAATACGAACGAATTCAAAGCCAAATTTAGATCCGTTCCATCCAGGAAGGGGGAAGGCTGCGGAAGACCTTTTCAAAGATTTCGATAGTAAGATCACGAATGGTGAACTAGCTCGACGAACGGGAGGTGTGAAGATTACCTGGAATAATCGACTCTACCGCAATGCTGGCCGAACGATTTGCAGCATCAAAACGAAAGTTCATAACGGGAAAGTACTGATAAATTACCGAATTGTGATAGAATTGTCGATATCGCTTGTCAACAACGAGACCCGCCTTCTCGACGTTTTGGGCCATGAGTATTGCCATATCGAGAATATGGTTATGCGAGGCGGTTGTCGCAAAGGATTTCGACATCATGGTAAAGAGTTCATGAACTGCAAGGCTAAAGTGGAGAAGATCTTTGGTGCGGAAATTAGCATCACCCACAACTACGAGATTAACTATCGCTTTGCGTGGACGTGTACCGAATGCGGGATAGACTATCGAAGGCGCACTAAGAGCGTGGACGTTGAGAGAGACAGATGTGGAGAATGCAAAGGAAAACTGATACAAACGAGACCGATAGGAGGAATGGGACTGGAGGGTGTTGTATCGCTGAGAGGTAGTGTTGAGGGTGCGGTGAGGCATGAGCACTTGCAGTCTCTCACGGAAGCGATGGGTGACATCGTCCTTGAAAGCCGAGCTAGCTGATAACATTTTTCTGTCCTTGGTTGACCTTTACTTTGTGCGCAGGCTTTTGATATTGAAAGTGATAATTCTGCTTTGCACCTAAGCAGTGTTCATCTAACAAGACCCTGCAACCGCTGGAAGCCGCCTCTAGTCTCAATCCCTCCCCGGTGGATGTCATTGAAGCTCTTGCTGCAATCGGGCATACTTCGTTTCGTATCCTTTCGAAGTTTAGCCTTGTTGTTCCAACTGCTGCTGGCCGTTGCTTTCGATGATACTCTGCTTGAACCTTTTTTCACCCCTTGAATGAGTGGTTTCTAGTGAAAGAATGGGAAAATCCGGAAAAATTAGAGGCTTTCGAATGAGCTGCGCGGTCATAGAGAAGTCGGTACATTTAGCGCTTTTGAACCATTCACCTTTTGTGGTTCGATGGTAGAGTGTTTTGTTCGCTTTGAATGTCCGGCTTCGTCGGCACCAGTTGGCAATGTCCTCTTTGTGCCGCATTGAACCAGCGTCTCCTGCCGGGTTGAGGTACCTGTTGCTGGACTGTCCTCTGTCCCCAGAGTCCCAACTGCTCTACATCCAGTACTTTCTAATCGCGCCTGCAGGTTATCTATCTTTCTGGTAAGGCTCTGTATTTGATCCCTTAAGTCACGCATATCTCTCTTCAGATCTTCTATGTTGTCCAATGAGCCGACACTCGCTCACTGTACGGCATGGGCATCGTTGTCTACCGTTGGAATTGGTGGTACTTGGTTAGCCGCGACCGCTGCAGACGCATCTCTGTCGGTATGGCGCACATCATCTTGAGCTGGTGGTTGAATGGTTGATTTTTTATGTGATCTCTTTGTCCCACGTTTAGCTCGTCTCGGCTGTGGTGAAGCGTCTACAATTCCATCTGCTGATGGCCTGACGTTCTTATGGGCATCTAAGAGCGCAGCTGCTCTTGGGGCGATACCTTTATTGAAGATGTTTATTAGCTGTGGTTTTTTTGCATCAGAAGGATAGTCGATTTCGTGCTTGTGAAGGAGGTTACGGAGTTTAGGAATGGTTAAGGAAGCAGGATCGAAAAGTGGCTGGAGGTACTCCGGTTCGGCTGACGTGGACGTCATTGTGGACAAAAGGGTAGTACTGTGGTAGTAAGTAGTGATTCGCCGTAGGCCTTACAGACGAACTTTGACGGAGAGATGGTGAAGGCTTTTATAAAATTGTGTAGCAGACCTAGTGCATGCAACGGCGCCGAAGCGTGCTTAAATATTGACGATGACCCAGCCTTGAGGCCACCCGGCAGGCTGACTGGGGCCTAATAGCGACACCTTTGCTCCTCTCCACCCTTTCGAGGTAACATGTCTTTACCGCTAAAACTCCAGCTGTGGCTATCCACACAACCAAACGATATTTGAACCGGTGAGTTGATTCTTTTTCTCATGATCTCCTGGATCATTGCCTCTAATTAGACCTTTGCAGGCTACAGCCGTCGAAGATTGAGCTTCTTACCAAAGCTCTAAAAATGCCAACTCATCGTCGCGGCCCGTGGTCGCAGCAGGAGGATGAAATCTTCATGTCGCTCGTCGCTAGTAATGGTGCGTTAAACTGGGTTGGAATATCTCAGTACATGGCCATTCGAAGCAATGCCGGGAAAAGATATCACCAGAACTTGAAGCCAAACTTGAAGCATACGCCCATCACCGAACTCGAAGCCCGCCAGATCGAGGAGATGGTTCGAACAATGGGAAAGCGATGGGCTGAGATTGCCAGGCGGCTCCCTGGTCGTAGCGATAACGCAGTCAAGAATTGGTGGAACGGTGGAATGAACAGAAGAAAGCGAGCCGGAGGTCATTCTCGTGAAGCTGGCCATGAGAGACAAGACTCATGTATGACCAACACTCTCCCCAGTTTTCGTCCTGAGTTTGCGCTTCCACCGCCCGTTCATTACCCAATGAGCGACAGAACTCCTCACCAATTCTTATCACCATTTGGCTTGCCGGCGTCAAGTTCGTTCAACGGCGGAATGAAGTACGAACACAGGCCGCAACCACTAGATGTTCGGCCTCAGAATATTTTCCTGCCGCCGTGCCTGTCCCCTTCAGCTCAGTCGAATGTCTCAATGAACGCACCATCTCTTGTTTCAGACAACGGCTCGATCAAGTCGCCTTTGACTCCAATTGGACTTCCACCGCTTCCAGGTAGCCGTGAAGGGCGACGAAATTCGGAAATCGCATATCTTCCTTCTCACACAACCAGCTTTGTCAACAGTGAAGGCAAGTTCGAAACAGTCAAGCTTGAGACCAAAAGCGCTTGCCACGAGCCGGTTTGGGAACCACAAGGCGCCTCTCCGTCCGAGCGTGATGCACAACTTGTGGATCCGCAGCTTCGTCAGGTTCGCCCACGAGAGCCGCCTGTCCTTCAATTTCCGTTCCCGTCGTTTGACACTCTGCGAACAACCACTTTACTAGAGCCAATGGAGTCAAACAAATCCCCAAAGAGCCCAAGCCTCTTGAACATCCTCAACTCATCCAATGAGTAACCAAGAGCGAGTTGGCCACAGTAGGCCATGCCGCCGTCAATGTAGCTATCTTCTTACGGAAATTCAAACTGGCGATCAAACGCTTTATTTAAGTAACTATAGTATAGTTTCACTGGCCCAGAGCACTGAGTAGGCCTCACATTGGAAGTACATCTTCCTACGGGACAGGTAGTTCCCGCTTCGGCCTGAGGACAAATAGAGTAATATTTCGATGCATTCTGCGAATGTGTTCTGGCGGATATCTATCACGTCACGTCCGCCTTGCAAAAGTAAAGCCCTTCTCCTTTTCTCATCCTTATCCTAATTACCTTAATTACCTTAATTATCATCTTGCCCTTGCCATATCTTGAAAGGCTGAAGATGAAAATACTGTATCCTGGCTCCATGCCGAGTATGGAGAAGGGGAAGTCAACAACAGGGGTGTTACAAAAAGGGTTTAATCGTGAGCGTCCGCCCATGTCTAAGCCGTTTTTGGTGACCATGCACTTTAAGTTCGAACTGCGGGAATGATCTTTTTCCCACTGTACCAAAAAGACAATG
>Ga0335073_10008112_pt1 | contig 14723 bp, 20 predicted proteins | sample Lox_Sample_22_FD_207093 | JGI IMG/M metagenome (GOLD analysis project Ga0335073, IMG submission 207093) | Soil microbial communities from Loxahatchee National Wildlife Refuge, Florida, United States - Lox_Sample_2.2 | ecosystem: Environmental > Terrestrial > Soil > Wetlands | place: USA... | reverse complement strand
TCTTGCGACTGCAGTTGGATAGGCTCTTGCTGTGATTGTTCAAACTGTGATTGCGGCTGTGGAGATTCCTGCTGCGAGGGAGATTGTTGTGGCGATTGTCTTGAAGCTTTTTGTGGAAATATAAATTGAGTACTTGGGACTGTTCAGAGGAATAAATACTGTCTTACGTAGTCCAGCTAAGCTATTTTCCGTTTCTTCTATTTCGCTTCTAGCATTACTGTCGGACCAACTGCATTTGTACAGAGAACACTATCGACCGGTGAAAGAAGGAACATACAAGACCCCACCCAATCAATGACTTCTGTTTGACCAAAATTCGTTATTGTCTTTCTAATTTGTTCGATATCGACTCTGAAGGTGGTTGGGAGAGGAAGGTTACTCCTGGGGATAGGTCCTGGGTTGTAGTAGATTCGTTGTATTTCGATCATAGAATTGCTGAGCGAGAGGACCTTCCACTTCGGTTTGGTGCGTGTTGTAAATATCTTAGCCGTTTCATTTTCAACATACAAGAGTGGTAGTCCTGTCCATAGCCTGGAGGTGAGGCAACGAGCAAAATAGTCCGATGCTCTCGGCGGGATGTACTAAGTGTCTGCCGAACGTGTCGTATTCCGGTGGTACTGAATTAACACGAAAATATTAATGGTAATTTCCAGAAAGAATCGTATCCTGGATGCCAAGCAAATGGGGGTTGGACTGTATGTTCCCAACCTCCGAGAGCAGAGTTGGATACGGATCCCCATTCATCTGACGGGGTAGGGAAGAGCCATTAAAGCGTTGGCTAGCGCAAGGGCCCCCATACCGAGTCTGGATATTCGCGTTCCTCCTGCATATGGAATTCGGCTATCTAGATGTCAGATTTGCTCCCTAAGAGAGGCAGATACCTGTGGTGCCTCTGTTTATAAATACAGGATAATGTACGCTACCGGCGGATTAAATCGAGGAGACTTGTGTTCTTTATGAATTGGCCGTTGGACTCCGAGATGATGTGCCGGATGATGTGTTCATATGGAGCTGGCCACTCGTTGAATAAAACTTTCCCATCTCATAAACGACACCCATTCCCACAGCGAACCTTGAGACGCAGATAGGAGATGGACGGAGTCCGATTTAGAGTTGTTACCGTGAGTCGTCATTCCTTTCTGAATTAGTCTCAATGAGCGTCTTTTCATAGTGAATAGCAGCTAGCAATATACGTTTTTAGTGAGGATAAGATAATTTCTTGTGATGGTGGACGCTGGGGTGATGGGATCGAAAGAATTTTTGAAATATCTAAATATTTAGATCCCAGATTTACACCTCGACATCAACTGGTCAGCTTACACGACTAGATAATCTTGTTTGTGGAGGCGTCTCTTTTCTCCCACCACAGTCTCTTTCCTGCACAAATTGGAAGATGTCGATGTTCGACTCTTCTCGCGGTGCTTCTCAGCGAGCCATTTTCGATGACGACACTGACGACGATGCCGAAACAGACCCCTTCCTTCGTCAGTCAAACATAGCTTCAATCGATTCTCATCCAGCCGCCTCAAGCACAACTTCTCACAACATTGCCGCTCTCCCTTCTCCTTCAGCTTTCCAACAAGATGCAATCAGTCAGCCGCCCCTCTACGAGACTCCTGTCCGCTCATCCCCTCCAAATCGCCGTTCGTCATACGATTCACCTGCCAACGATCCTTGGTCGACAACACCTAGATCAAATGGCGTAATCCCTGTTGCGGCTCCCAATTTCCCTAGGAGACAAAGTAACATTGCTCCTACTGCTCCTGGAGAAACTGCATCCTACCTTCTGGATGCAGACCACATCAACATCCAAAAATCAGATGAAAAGGAGGGAATTGTAGGATTCAAACATGTCAATTATACGCTTGCCAGTGCGAGACGCGGAACTCAAGTTGTGCGCCGTTATTCTGATTTTGCTTGGTATATATACTCCTCCCGCTGGTAATGGACAATGTGCTGATCTGGCATAGGCTTTATGACGCACTTATTAAACGGTACCCGTTTCGACAGATTCCACTTATGCCTCCGAAGAGACTCGCCTTGAATGGACACTATTTGTCCACTGAAGCTGACTTCATCGAGCGACGCAGGAGGGGTTTGAGTAGATTTATGAATTCTATTGTTCGACATCCCGTTTTACGAGATGACGACATTGTTGTTGCCTTTATTACTGTTCCGACTGTACCTTGTTCTTGGTATTCATGGGTTGACTTTAGGAACTCGCTTTATGGAGGAAGTCAGCGTCAATTCCGTTGGTCGAAGAATTCACGGATCGAGAATTACCACCAGACTTGGAATCTAGGATCCCTTCCGAACTAGACGAACAACTCGATCGAGTTAGAACTAATCTCACCCCCTCTGTAAACATCTATGTGTACCTCCCCAATTGAAAACCTTTACTGAGCATAGTCGTCAATGTCACCTTCTCGACCGTCTTCGTCATCGCATCAGACTTACCGCAGTCGACTACGCTCGCTACGCAAACTTCCTCACTCAACTCTCCGAAGACACAGACTTGTGTCCAGTAAACTCATGCGGTGATTGTCCCTCCATCGACAATGGTTTACGAAGTGTTGCAAAAGGTCTCGATCTCGTCAGTGAGGTTCTCGGAGACGAATCTCGTGCGTGGGATGAAGGTATTCTAGAGGATTTGAAACGACAACGTGATGTTCTCGTTGGTTTGAAAGATATGTTTGATCGACGAGATCGGTTGGCCGGCGATAATATTCCTAGTCTCGAGAAAAGGATTTCGAATTCGGAAGTCAAGATCCAGACGATTAGGGGGAAACCTGACGCTGCTGCAAAAGCAGACCAAATCACTAAATTGGAGGATCAAATTAAGAAGGTACACTTTTCCTCTACTACCAATGCTGATGGTGATAGGATCGTGAAACGATCAAGCAGTTGTTGAATCGAAGAGTGTTTATTCGAGAATGTTTAATGCAGGAATTGAGCTATTTCCATGCTTCGCAAATTTTTGTTGGACGGATTTATCAGGATTGGAGTACGGATCTCGTCAAATACAGTGAACTAGTGAGTGAAGGTTGGAAAAATATGAAAAACGATGTTGAAAGGATGCCTGGCGAGATTGTCTAAAATTTTCTTGGGCTTCTAACTAGTGTTTTAATACTCTTTATCTACCGAAGTCGAGCCGAATTTCTCTTCAGGATTTCAATGGATCGAAGCATTAGTGTAGCCTTATCTCGGCGCTCATTTATCATTGAGGGGGGCTTTTTAGTATAATAATCTATTACATCTTCATCTCTATTCTTTTCCTTCCAGTCTTTCCTTTTTGAATTACCGCCGTCCAAAGGGGTAGGGAATGGTATATCTGTTGGCCATTGATGTCAAAGCAGCTTGTTCTCGTAGTCTTCGATCTCGCTCGATTTCTTCCTCTGTTGGTTGTAAGTCTTCCACTTTTGTTGCCTCCTCAGGAGCGGAAGCCTCTCGATAATCAGGAATTTCGTGAACCTCCGATGGAACCCGCCAAAACAGTGTCGGCCGTATGCGGGGATCAAGATACAAGCTTTCTCTCCACTCTGCATCTGGTTTGACAACTTTGGGCCAGAATCTTTCTTCGCCTTGTCCATGCTGAATATCTTCGTCCGTCCATTCTCGTTTTTCTTGTTCTAGTATACATGCGACGACTTGTTCACAAATCTCATCGGCAACATATCGTCTCGTCAAGAACCGGTATATTCGTCTGGGAGTGTTTCGAAATCCGAGAATATGCAGTGAAGGTATGTATGTGAATATGTACTCGGGTAGTGAATTTGGTGGATCGGGAAGGGAAGAGTATTCTGATACCGGTATGGGTGGAAGAGCGGGATCTTTGGGCGGTGGCTGTGGGTCTTCCTTCTTCTCCGCGCCATCCTTTAAATCTTCTTTTGGGGGTTCTGGAGGAGGCGGAGCCGGCGGCTCGTAGTCAAGCGGGAGCAGGTACCCCTCATTTATGCCTCGAACGACTTCTTTAAAAGTATTCCTTCCCACAATGACAACATCACCTCCTTCAAGCTCTCGCACAGTTGGAAGTTCCGAACCTTTCATGGATGGATCTCGTAATACTCTGTGCGCCATAATCATCTCTCGAACAGCTGTCCGCGTAACAGCCTGTTTGGCATTCAAATGCAGCGAGTAGTCGAAGCCAGCAGCAATAACAATAGGCTAACAATCAGAAATGTCTTGAAAGCAAGAGTACCTTGACATAATCCCTCCAAACTTCCTTATTCCACTTCAACTGATCTCCAGGTGGTGCGCCAATCCAAATGGCAATACTGGGAACATCCTCAGAAAATTGTATCGTCCGTCTGCTTAAATGTTCCACCTTCTTGCACCATCGTTCAACAGCCCTTTTCCTCTCTCTTCGGTCATATGCTGCAAGACCAATCCACGCACCAATAATCCCTCCAGCAATAAGCCATCGACGACTTGGAATATAACTTTTTATTTTCCCTACCAGTGTCGTTGGTTTTGGCGGTCGAGTTGGACGAAAGCGAGGCGGTCTGGGACATGGCCACGGAGGAGGATGTTTGTTTTTAGGAGGAATTGGTGGGCCACTGCCTTTCCAGAAGGCTCGGAAACCCCTGAGGATCGAGGCCATGCAAAGGAGAAATTTTGATTGTTGAGCTCGGTTAAAGTTTTTGAAAAGGATCGACGCGGCTGCGTTTGGAATTGACTTTTGTCCGGTTCGGCTCCAATCGCCAATAAGTGACCGCATTCAAGAACGCTGTCTGCCCCAGCAGCAATCTCATGTTCGACGCGTCAAACATCGATGGCAGAAACTCTTTAGAGATCAGACATTTGAAACGCAAAGAGACAAAGTCTGTCTCTTTGCGTTTTGATGGGTCTCGTTGGTTCACATGTTAGCGAAAGGTTGGATATTAAGAAGAACTTGAAATCCCGCAGGCCCGCAGTCAGGAACGTTACAACACGAACAAATACGAAGCTCGAGACTTGACATTCGTGTCGCAACGGAAATTTGCCCGGCGGAATATGAGCGAATCGGTGTGCAGCCTTTCGACCCCTGAACCCACAGGGCCCCGCAGCGCGAAATGCGGGGCCACTTTCGGAATAAATTGCTCTTGCGACCTCGAAACTTGCTTCTCCGCAAATGGACTCGTCTACAATTCTCGAGCGCGGCAGCGATGCCTACGAAAAATCTCGCAATCGATTCTTCAATAATGCTCATCCAGATCGATATCCCTACCAAATTATTCATCCTCGGTCTACAGAGGAAGTCGCTGCTGCAATTAAACATGCCAACGCGCTCGATAAACACGTCTCTGTCAGATCAGGCGGCCATTTATTTCCCTGTCAACATCTTCAAGATGAGGAAATTCTAATCGACATGAAACTTGTGAATCCACGATTCGAATACGATCCCAAAACTCAACTGATTGATTTTGGGCCTGGTTTGACTGTACAGGATGCACAAGATTTCCTAGAACCGCGGAAACTTTTTTTCCCGTTCGGACATTCGCCGACAGTGGGGTTGGGAGGATTTCTGTTAGCGGGTGGCCAAGGCTACTTCATGCAAGGATGGGGTGTCACGGCTGATCGTTGGCTTGTACAAATGGAGATTGTGACTGCAGATGGAGAAATAAGGATTTGCAATCGTAATGAGAATTCTGATTTGTTTTGGGCCGCACGGGGTGGCGGAATGGGCTTTTTTGGTGTTGTCACGAAGTTCTGGGGACGGACTGCTAGAGCAAAGAAGTTGTTTCACACGCATTGGGTGTTTAGTGCACATATTTATGAAGAGACGTTTAATTGGTTGTTGGATTCGGCAAAGTTGATGAGACCTCATCATACAGAGGCTGCAATTTGTTGTTGTTATGCCGATAAGTATACTGGACAAGGAGATGAAGTTCAGACGAAAGATGTCATTATCGCAGGCGCTATTACAGCCTATGCAGATTCGCCCGAGGAGGCTCAGGATATGGTATTTCCGTTCAACAATTGTCCCCTTCAACCGTTATTCCACATGCCAGTGACAGAGACGAATTGGGCGGAACTAAATGAAGCCCAAGAGAACCTTATGCCATCAGATCAGGGTCTTCGTTACAAATGCGACAGTATTCTGAACGATCCACTTGTCCCAAGAGAGCAGGTACCTTTCTTGACCGCAGCTTTTCTGATCTTAGTTACTACGAGCCCTGAAACCCATCATGCTCGATTTGCCAAGTCGCAGATCCAGTAGCGTTATTTATATATGCGAGACTCTTCCATCTGGGACTCTCACTTACTCCCTTCCATCTGAATACTATATTGCCACTTATCTCGTTTGGAGTGATGCGAAAGATGATGAGATGCACCGGCGTTGGCTCAAGAAAACGTATAAGGATGTCGCCAAAGTCAGTTGTGGCACATATGTGGCCGATTTCGACGCAGAGATGAGAATGACAAAAGTAATTCTTTGTTTGACAATACTAATTACTAGGTTATGACAGATAATACATATGCCAAATGGGTCGCTATAAGAGATAAGTGGGACCCACATCGTAGGATCGGCGGGTTTAGAGAAAAGAGTCAGATGAACGTTTTGAACAAATCATACGAGAATGGAGTGTAGGCATTTTATAGGGTGTGTTGTTAGAGTATTGCGGAGAGCAGATTAATCTTTGTATCTAATGTATTCTCACGGATTTTGTTGCCCTTCAACGTACTTCCGGGCCGTGAAGGCTGCCAACTTCTCGATTCCCCTTTTAATAACCTTGGACCGTGACTGCATATGTTACAGGTCCGGCATTCTAGCAAATCTGACCATTTCTTTCAAATACACCTCATGAGAGAATGGCCTGCCAGGATGTTTATTCTCGTTCAGCGTCAACCAAGTTCGTAATAAGCCGTAGAGATCATCCGACGATTTCTCTTTGAACCCAGTTGGATCCACTGTAGTAGGTACAAGTGTATACAATGTCCTTCATATCAGTCAATGGTTAAAAGAGATCATACACTCCCCGTTCTTCCAGTGCCATCTTGACCTCATCAAGAGACAAGTCTTGGAGACCTGGTTTTTGACAGTCTTTGCGAAGCAGTTCATCGTCATATTCAAGGTAGTTGACTTGTCGTATAAGCTTTTCCCGCAGGTAAATGGTCGGAAAGAGATGTATTGGCATCCATCTTGGAAAGACACCAAGCAATCTTGAATTAGAAGAGACAACCTTTGGGAATACCGGCATTCGTGTATTATTGTACGTTTCTGCAGCTGCTTGACTTGCTCAACAGTAGGAGTTACTCTCGGGACAATGGGTAGCCGTTTTCTATCGAGATCGTCTATCCTCTTTCTTCGCCGTTTGTCCAATTGACCAGGTGTAATCACTGTCAAAGGAAGGAAAGAACTTCCGAACAAGTAGACGATAAGTGGAGTGAATTCTCCGAAAATCACAAGAACGACCAGAAACACTATTCACATCAGTCCATCATGGCACAATTGTAGCATACGTGGCATAACTCGTGAATCCCTTTTCGTGCGTATTAAGAGCTGGAATTCACTTCTTGTCATAGCAACTGATGAGCTACCGGGCACATTGGCAAACTGCATTGAACTCATCAATTTTCTTCTCAGGACTTTTCGAATATCACGATTTGAGCTCCATTGTTTGTAGCCTTGTTTGTAGAATTGAATGTAACTCTTAGCTGTTCGCCATAACTTTCGTGCCACAGCATTCAGTGCAGACGGATCGACTTGTTGAGGAGGGATGAGCTGGGGTGGAAGGGTGATGGGAGCATTGACCAGGGATGGAAGCCAATTCTCATCAGGAGGCTGTAGTCGACGGACTATTGCTGGAGTGAACGCATTGGGGAATGGAAGTTTGGGCTGAGTAGCACCCCCTGCTATCTGCCTTAGTATAAGAGTTGTGCGCATTAGAGTCCCGACAATTGTTCAAGAAGTTGTGTCTGGTCGTTGTGAAGGGCCAGCTGATCTCCTGCAAAATTTCAAAAATCCGAATTGATCAATCGAAAATCAATCGATCTGCAAACGCGATACTTCTTGCGTCAAGGAAAGTAGTAGTGTTGGAGCTATGGCACAGAGCGAAGGCAAGGATGCTACGTACGATATCCTCAGAAAGTCTCTTGTTAAATCTATAGATTTACGAATCCTCGTGGTATACCAAGGGCTCCCTTTGTCGCCAAAGTGGAAGATTTTATAACTTCGCCCGATGAAGTGAACGCAACGCTTCGCAAATTCGATGAAATGCTGTCGTACGGAAACCTCAACGCACTCTTCTGACCAATTCTAGAAAATACAAGTTTATGGAAATCAACCGTCTAAAGCAGTTACAGAGATTACGCAGCTCAATACCCGATATGCAGAAAACTCTTGACACCGTAAAATTCCTAGATTCAAAACAGGTCAGTTTGGTTGCTATTCGGTGCGCTTACAGTAGGAGGCAGATGAGGAGATTGAAACCCGTTTCGAACTTAATGATACCCTGTATGCTACTGCATCTATTCCTCCCACAGATAGTGTGTGTTTATGGCTTGGTGTAAGTGCCACTGTGAGTTGCTGTCTAACGACAGGCAAATGTGATGGTGGAGTACCCGATAGATGAAGCAAAGTCGCTGCTGACGGAGAAGCTCACCACTCAAGAAACGTCTCTTAAGCAGTGTCAAGAAGACTTGGAGTTCCTGCGAGAACAGATTACTACTATGGAAGTTAACATCGGTATCAAATCCACAAATCTCAACTAATTATTAGCTCGAACATACAATTGGGACGTAAAACGGCGGCGACAGCAACCTCAGGCTAGCAAATCCAAGGAAGAGGAAGAAGAATCATAACGCTAATGCCATAAAATAGTATCCCCAAATCTAATATATACATATATGATCGCATCACTTTATCGTTAATCGCACATACAAATCGCCTCTGTCCCCTCCCTCTTGGTATCTCCACATCCCCTGTCCTTTCAGTATCGCCGTGAATTGCCCTCGTCTTAATCGTCCCTTGAACTGCGTCACCATTGACATCCCACTTAAGGTTGGTATATCAATCTCAAAACTCCACAGTCGCTTCCGTATTGTCAGGTCATCCCTGAACTGTGTGTGATGGACCTCCACATCGCTTTTTGAATTTGCGCGAGAGAAGAATTGGCCATCGTAGCCCTCTCCATATAATTCTGCTTCGTCCACGGGAACAATCAGGATATGCTGTCTATATTTTCTTGACGATTGTGGAGATGACATGGTCGGATCTTCGTTACCGGTTTCGAATAGATCAATGGTTGCGGCGACTTCCGACAGATGCGGTTTAAGTTTTATCGGCACGCGTACCATCTCAACCACTTTCATTCCGTCTTCCATGTAGGTGTACCGAAAGATGGTCAATTCGATATTCTCTTTAAGAAAGATCCTTCACATCAGCATTCATCTACGTGGAAGTGGCGTACTCTTGCAAACTGACGTATAAATATTTGCTAACGAGATGTCCTCCACTTTCGGCAGGGTCATCTTCTGGACTGCACAGCCATATATGCCGTCTATCCTCCGGACGGAATAATATCGATGCGTCTGCAAATGTCATAAACTTGGGTTTTTTCACCGATTCCCGAAACTCTTTTTTTGCATCAAACATTCCTCCCCGTCTGAACCCTTCGTCCCATCCATTGCCTGAAGGTGATTCCGGAGTAGGCGGCATCTCCCATTGCCGCTGAAACCCATAATCATAACCTTCATAGACTGACCCCGGAGGAGTGTATAGATTCTCAGCTCTTTCGTGTCTCCCGATTTCGCTATCATACTCCTTTCGACGATCTGGATCTTGAAGTGTATCATATGCGACTTGGATATCCTGGAATTTCTTTGTCGCTTCCTCTCGTAATTCTGGACTGACTTTGTCTGGATGTGAAAGTAATGCGCTCTTGCGATATGCTCGCTTTATCGTCTTGGTCGATGATAAAGGAGTTACTCCTCTAGTGCCGATTAGCCAACACCTCTTATTCAGGGGTATACAGAGTATCGTAGTGGTTCATTGAGCGTTACAGCTGCTACCGTCCAGAAAACACATTCATAGCTGCAGATTGAGGAAGGATGCAGTCATCAGGCGGTTATTCTTGCTTTAAAGCGGGTGAGTCGCTGAGGAGGAACTAAATAACCAAATGCCGACGAGAGGCGCAAACTATTTTTAGGATCGGCTGGAGCGGTCCACGGCCAACCTCGCTATTATAAAGCCGTTGTTGTCCTACAATCGCCAACCTAATTCAACTGTGTTGCGCGCAATCGCGCATTTGTACAACTTATTAGATCACTACTTTAGATTGCTCGTGAAACTGTAAATCTGTATGATATCCATTTGCAATTATCAACTATTGATCATCCTTTATGGATATCCATAAGATCTGACGCCATGCGCATCATCATGTTTCTGGACTGACATGTGAGATCATCTTTATCCACCCACCAGCTTTTCGACATGATCAGTCTTTCTCTGTGTTCTCTTAATATACCCCATCCAGACCAATTCATCTAAACTAGCCATAAACCCAGCCAACAACTGTTCCTCCGAAAGTCCATTACTACCCTCTGCATCTCCATCCTCATCTCCGTCCGCTTCGACACTCTTAATCTCGCTATACGACTGAAACCAATCATACATGTTGATCATGGCTGTCGTAGTCTCCAGGTATTGTTCATGTAAAATACTTGTTGTAGGTTGACTTGCCAAGATAATGTCATAATCATTTTCCTTCTTACAACATGTACATGATAACCAATGCGCTGGATTTCGAAACGCAGTTTTATGAGCTTCGCGAGGTTGTGCAGCGAATACCTGGACATTAGTAAATGAAGTCGGGATTCTGGGTAAACTAGTGTAATTACATCTTCGAGAGTCTTGACGGAATTAAAGTAGAACACTTCATATAATGGCAGATCGCTGGGTGCTGCCAGAGCTCTAGTGATAGGGTCAGATTGAAATTTTTGTGGGAAATACCTGAACAGGTGAATAAGGGTCTCATTGATCCTTGCAACGACTTCCGTGAATGACTTGTCCAATGAAGTCATACTATCCCTATCCTTTTCTTGTCGCAATTTCTGAGATACTTTAGTTGCTCGATTACCCGTTCGCGACTCAATTTCGTAAGCCGACGTCAGACCTCCGTCTGCAGTTGACAACCTTGCTTTATTTGCCATCAAATCCTCCATTTCCTCAGCAAAATATCTAAACGGTCTAGGGATTTCCTCATCGGTCGTAATCACTAAATCCGCTGTCTCAGTGAGGAATGTGAGTAAACTTGAGGCAGAAAGTTTCCTAGAAAAAAGTAAATACTTTCGACTTTGAGGGATTGAACTAACCTTTGTAGCTGGAGAAGTTCTCTTACAAAGGGAGATTGTGGAGTGAGTTCTCCCGTTAAGACATCGAGATATAAGTCCACTAGATTGCGTTTTGATTTTTGACTCCGTTCTTGTAATTTTGCGAGGACTCTTACCGCCGCTTTTAGTTCACCTGCACGTTCATGCACGTCCCTTACATACTGCCGTAAAAGTCCTTTCAAATATTGATCATCTTGTAGTAAAGTTTCGACTTCAATTGTATCCTCTGCATTAAGTTTCTCTTCGATGTAGCGGCGCATTGAAGGCAGTGAACGAATTGCATTGAGATGAGTATGAGTTAACATATTGTCCATAGATTCATCATCAATATCGGGGAAAGCTAGGAGAAGCGATAATGGATTCGCGTAGAAATGACACATATATGCGTACTATATTAATACACCGCCTCTAAGATGGGAAGTACCTTAATCCCAGAAATGAAGTTCTCGACACTTTGATTCCAATATTTATATTTCTCAACTAAGAACGAGAGAACTCTTGGGCCAAGTCTCAATCGCGGAGACGAGCCCATTAGAACCTGCCGTTAGCCAACATTCCGCGAGTGTGAGAAAGTACCGTTTCGACGATAATCCTTAGACATTCATCGTTTTGACGTACTTCGAAAATTTGAGCTTGGAGCGAAAGGATTACAGCCGTGGGTAAAGATTGTTGAAATTGGTCTAGTGTGGAAGCCACGCCAAAGAGGAGGATGATAGGTAATCGAGCTAGACGAGAACGATTGTGTAGGATGAATTGCGATATGATAGAGCTTTGAAACGCTTCTGTATCTTCAAACGCAATGACTATTCTGAAATCTGGCTCCTGTGAAGCGCAGAGTTCTTCAATGATCTCGAGATCGTAGGGTAATCGACCGGCGAGTCTGGGGCTCTGGTATAAGCTTGATAGGAAAGCGGGACAACCTTTGAAGTAGCACCTTCATCATCGTCGTCAACAGCGTCAATATTCAAAGACCCAGCAACGATTTTCTTCTGTAGATTTTGAACAGTGCTAACGTCTGCGGCGGTAAGGACGATTACAGGTCCGTTCATTACAGTCTTCAGCTCCTCTTGAATCTGCGAAAACAAACGATGGTGTCCAGCGACATTGTTCCCTTCCGTCAGTATAGTACAACTTATCGATAGTACCAGCCAGTATGATCCCTGAACTAATTCTGCTGTCCATGGGGTCATTCTCTGGTCGAGGTGAACACACAAATGTGGACAATTCAGTAGTGATTTTCTCGTTGAACGTCGCCAATACTTCCTAACACGGTCAGCTTCAAGGACTAAGACAACGAAGGTACATTTATTGTTAGTTCTTGTTCTTGCCATAGTGTCTCGAAGGTGCGCTGTCGCAAGTCGCGTGCAGCTGAAGATTCGGCTCCATCGAAGAGAAGAGGGAATTGCTTCTGTGGAGGTTGAGAGCGGTCTCGTTTTCGTTTACGGGAAAGCCAGAATGAGGGCTGCGATTGTTAGAACGATGAATTCATGGAGTTACTGTTGCTATGTGGCCTGCTTCTGGCTCTGTTCGAGGTTTCATCGATGATTGCAGAGGAAGACTGCAGCTGAAAGGAGCGACACGATTGATCGCGACCTGAAATCAAGAGCGAATCAAATCGCTGGAAGCCAAGTGCTGGGACAGGAGGTTGTCCTGCAGCTTAGAGTTGACAGTCGCCGATCCGCGGAGAAAGTGCCGCAAGCCGGGATCCAACTGCCAAACTCAGTCAACCGAGCCTCACGTATTCCATCCCCCCCAACATCAACCCTCCCTCCTTCATCATTATCATCATCATCCTTGATCCCTCCTCTCCTTCTCTTTCGTCCTCCCGTCCTCCCTTCGTCCCAAATGGCAGATTTCTGTCTTGATCCTCAAGGTTGGGGGCCTGTCTCTGCTATTCGATACGCCTTCACTCCCTGTTTCCAGGACGGTATTCTCGCTGCCATTCCTCCAATATTCATAATTCTCTTCGGATCGACACAGATATGGCACTTTTCTCAATCGGCCAGAGTACCTCAATCTCGAAACTGGATATACTGGATAAAATTTTCCCTGGTACTGATATTGTTGGGGTTGAATGTGTTATTGACGGTAATACGGTGGAAAGAGAGTGCACATTGGCAGCGTGATGTATTTTATTGGAGCGCATTATTGAAAGTGTTTGCGACTGGATTGGCTCTGTCGTTACATCATTTGGAGCATGTTAGAAATTCGTTGCCGGTTCCTTCGGGGGTTTTGTTGTTTTATTGGCTTGAAACTCTCGTCGTGGATGGGATCAAGTTGTATTCCTTAATCGATGACAAGGCTTTCGAACAAGACTTGATTTATTTCATTACCTTTTCACTAACACTTGGAGGGGAGGTGTTGATCTTCTTTTTGGAGTATTTGGTACCCAAAGGGACCAGAGATTATTATCTTCTGCAGCAAAGGGATGGTTATGATGACGGAGCTGAACCTTGTCCTGCGGATTACGCGGACATCTTTGCCAAGTAGGTACTAAGCAGACTTCAAGCTAACGGTAGATTGACATTCGGCTGGATGACTCCCATGATGAAATATGGTCATAAAGTGTATTTGACGGAATCCGATCTCTGGGGTCTGCGTCCGGAAGACCGTTCGGCAATTGCATGCTCAACCTTCGAACACGAATGGCAGAAAGAGCTCCAGAAAAAGACACCGTCAGTTACATGGGCCATTCTGAGAGCATATGGAGCGTCATATGCGATGGGAGGAGTATTCAAAGCTTGCCAAGATATTCTTTCATTCCTACAACCTCAATTGTTACGTAAATTGCTTGCTTTCGTCAACAATTTCGAGAAGGGGTCATCATCTCCTGTGAAAGGATTTGCCATCGCAGGTTGTATGTTCGTTGTATCCGTCGTACAAACTTCCTTTCTACACCAGTACTTTCAGCGGTCGTTTGAATTCGGAATGCGAACAAAGTCCGGACTCACTGGAGCTATTTACAAAAAGTCACTGGCCTTGTCGAATGATGGACGTCAGGCAAAATCTACCGGCGATGTTGTCAATCTCATGAGCGTCGATACTCAGCGATTACAAGATGTAGCCCAGTACGGACAAATTGTATGGTCTGCACCACTGCAGATTATTCTCTGTTTGGCAAGTTTGTACAACCTCGTTGGATACAGTATGATAGCTGGTTTGGGCATAATGATCATCATGATCCCAGTCAACGGTATTATCTCTCGAATCATGAAGAAATATCAACGTCAGCAAATGAAGGTACCGCCCTCCGATCCTTGGTCGCTAACAATTAGAACAAAGATTCCCGTACGAGACTTATGAATGAGATATTTAACAACATCAAATCCATCAAATTGTATGCTTGGGAACCAGCCTTCATGCAACGTCTACGCCACGTTCGAAACGATTTAGAACTCCAAACCTTACGA
>Ga0335073_10008111_pt1 | contig 14724 bp, 9 predicted proteins | sample Lox_Sample_22_FD_207093 | JGI IMG/M metagenome (GOLD analysis project Ga0335073, IMG submission 207093) | Soil microbial communities from Loxahatchee National Wildlife Refuge, Florida, United States - Lox_Sample_2.2 | ecosystem: Environmental > Terrestrial > Soil > Wetlands | place: USA: Florida... | reverse complement strand
TATGGATGAAGACGGGAGGTCCTCTACCGATAGTATGATCAACAGCGTCTGGTCCTCAGATTCCGTTGTGGTTCCTCGGCTTCTGGGGTGTGAAGGGAAGGGATATTCGAATCGTAGTCCCACCCCCAGGGCGATTCACGGCCCGAATTTCTCCGTTGTGCAGTTTTACTGCCCGCTCTGCAATTGCAAGGCCCACGCCAAAGCCCCCGGTCTGCGCGTTGCGCGCAAGATCAACTCGATAGAACGGACGAAAGATCGATTCGAGTTCCGACTCCGGGATGCCTGGTCCCCGGTCGCTAATTTCCACAAGGGCTGCGTGCTCGGCTCCGTCTTCATGCAATTGAACCTCGACCCGCGTGCCCTCCTCTGTATAACGAATCGCATTGCGAATCACATTCTCGATCGCGCGATACAGAAGTTCGTGGCGGCCCTGGACCGAGCACTCGCTCTCCGCGTGCAGTTCCACCGTGGCGCCTCTCTGCTGTGCTTCATACTCTGAATCGGGCAGCATTTCAGTGAGCAGCTGCTTTAGAGACACGCGCTCAAGTGTTTCCAGGCTCTCTGTTGCTTCCATCGACGACAGGGTGAGTAACTGGCCAATTAACTGGTTCAACCGCTCGGTCTCGCGCTCGATTCGATCCAGGTGCGAGCTCATCTTGAGATCTGCATCCTCTCTCGAGAGCTCGAGCGCCACGTTCACGCGCGCCAGTGGTGATCGCAATTCATGTGACACGTCGCGCAGCAGCAGCCTATGCGCATCGACGAGCGATTCCAGCCGCTCGGCCATGTGATTGAAGTCATGCACCAGCGCTTCAAACTCATCACCTTTCACCGGTGACGTCCGCTTCGCTTCTTTTACTCGCGTACTCAGCTTGCCCCCGGCCAGCTCTCGAGCAGCCTTGCGCAATTGGACCACGGGCCTTGTAAAGATCATCACCAGCACAAATGTGGTGAGCCCGCCCACCGCGATCGCCACCGGCAACTGAGGGAACGCGAAGTGGAGCAGGTCGCCGTACCAGGTGTGCTCCTCATGACGTGCCGGAACCAGAACAACGAAACGGAACGTTCGTCCGCTCGCCGACGTAACTGGGAATGTCCAGAGGGTGTCCTTGCCCAATTGTCGCCCGTAGATCTCTGCGCCTGAAGCAACCTGCGCAGTCGTGCTCAACCCCGCCTCTCCGCAAACCGTCTGACCATTTGGATCGACGAGAGAGAGCACCTCATTACGCTCTTTTGCAAAGGCATTGAATCCTTGGCAGCCATGCGAGTCGAAGGCCTTCAAAGCCAGCGTCGATTCATAATGCAGGCTCGTGAATGCGGGATCAAGCATGGAAGCGGGACGCGGGAACCTGCGGCTCAGAATAAAGGCGGTCGTGATGACGAAGATGAGGCTCTGCGCGATCCAGAAGATGATGAAGATTTTGAAAAACAGGCTGCGCATTGCGTCAATCTCCCGTTTCAGCGTTGTCGACAATCAGTTGATAACCGGCGCCGCGAATCGTCTTCACTTCGTCTTCTGCCGATCCACCCTGGCTCAACTTCCGCCGCAACCGGCTCACATGCATGTCAAGGCTGCGATCGAAGGGATCGAAAGGCCGCCCCAGAACCGCTTGAGAAAGCTCTTCGCGGTTCACCACTTTGCCCGGAGATTGCATGAGCACTTCGAGCAATCCAAACTCAACGTCGGTCAGGTCAAGCCTCCTGCCCATCTTCAGCGCCTTGCGCGCCGCCGGGTCCAGTTCCAGATCGCGCACTCGCAATACGCTCGAGTGCGTAGCCGGCGAAGGTGCATTGCGGCGCAACACGGCGCGCATCCGCGCGAGCAGCTCCCTGGGATTGAATGGTTTCGGCAGGTAGTCGTCTGCCCCAATCTCCAGGCCGACGATGCGGTCCACATCTTCGCCGCGCGCGGTCAGAAGCAGCACGCTCACCGATGATTCGGCCCGAATTCGCTTCAGAACTTCAAACCCGTCCATGCCGGGCAGCATGACATCCAGCAGGATGATTACCCACGGCCTCTGCAACGCCGACTTCAGACCTGTGTCGCCGCGGTGCTTCGTTGTAACGCGAAAGCCATTCTTGCCCAGATATTCGCTGAGCATCGAACATAGCTCCACGTCATCGTCAATCAGGAGGATCTCTTCCATCGCAAATGTCTGCCCTATCAAAGGCTACCCCTTAACGGGTCCCATCGACACAGGAGAAATGTAACAAATCGTCACACCCCCGTTACAAATCTTTACAGCCCGTTACTCATCGTGACAGCGCTTGGCTGCGTTCTCTTTTCTACTTAGATCAGTCGAGGTTTGCAATGATGAAGAATAGAGCCATCGCTCTCATGCTGATGTTTCTTGCCTTGGGCTGGTTTGCGGATATATGCGCATCCGCACAGAAAACAGCCGGCGAGGTGCGTGGAGTTGTGACCGATCCGACCGGCGCCCTGATTCCATCGGCCAAAGTGGTGTTGAGCGGTGCGAATGGGGAGGGGAAGTCAGCGAACAGCGGCAGTGACGGTGCGTTTCGTATCACTTCTGTTGCACCCGGCAAGTACATCCTTGTCATCACAGCCAAGGGGTTTGCTCCCACTACAGTCGACGATGTCGAGGTGCAATCGGGGCAGGTCCTTCAGCAGAACGTGACGCTGCAGCTTCCGGTAGAACAACAGCAGGTGGAGGTTACAAGTGAATCGCTGGGCGTGAGTACAAACGCTGACGAGAACGCAAACGCGATCGTGATCAAAGGGAAGGATCTCGATGCGCTGTCGGACGACCCCGATGAACTGCAAGACGAATTGTCCGCACTGGCTGGTCCCGCGGCCGGCCCCAATGGCGCACAAATCTATATTGACGGATTCACAGGGGGCCAGCTTCCACCGAAATCGTCCATCCGCGAGATTCGCATTAACCAGAACCCCTTTTCAGCCCACTACGACAAGCTTGGCTATGGCCGAATTGAGATTCTCACCAAACCAGGAACTGACAAGCTCCACGGCAATGCGATGCTGATGGGCAACGACTCCGCGTTCAATTCGCTCAATCCGTTCGTCAGTCAGGAGCCCTCTTACTACACTACGTTTATGAATGCCAGCGCAGGCGGAGCCATGGGCCGCAAGGCTTCCTGGTTCGGCAGCATTTTCCGTCGCGATAATGCTTCGAATACCATCATCAACGCGGATCTGCTTGACTCAAACGGAGCTCCCTACAACTACACCGCGGCTTTCGCGAATCCGCAGTCCCGGTTGGACCTCGGTCCGCGATTCGACTTCCAGCTCGGTGAAAAGAATACCCTGACTGTGCGCTACATGCTCGATCGCCAGGTGCAGAGCAATAGCGGCGTATCTCAGTTTGCGCTGCAATCGCAAGCTTACAATGTCTCCAATTATGAAAACAGCCTGCAGATCAGCGACACTCAAACCCTAAGCCCGAATGCTGTCAATGAGACGCGATTTCAGTACCTTCGCGATCGCGATAGCCAGACTGCGCAGAATACCGATCCGACCGTGACTGTGCAGGGCGCCTTCACAGGAGGCGGAAGTAACGCCGGAGTTGTTCGCGATCACCAGGATCATTTCGAGTTTGAGAATGACACAACATTGGCAAAGGGAACGCACGCCATCGAATTCGGCGCGCGCTTCCGGATGACTCGTGACGCGAACTTTTCCACGTCAGGATTCAACGGTAATTACATATATTCATCCCTTGCGGCCTACGCCGCCAATAGGCCCTCTGAGTACGAGGTTACCGCGGGCAATGCTGGCTCGAGCGTCAATCTCTTCGACGCCGGTCTGTTCTATCAGGACGACTACAAATTTCGCCCCAACCTGACACTGAGCTACGGCGTGCGTTATGAAGCCCAAAACTGGATTGGTGACCACAACGATTGGGCTCCGCGGATTTCGCTTGCGTGGGCTCCGAAAACAGGGAAGGGCCCGGCAAAGACCGTGATTCGGGCAGGCTATGGATGGTTCTTCGATCGTTTCAGTTCGACCTACGTCCTCGATGCGATTCGCCAGAATGGAATTAATCAGCAGCAATATGTCGTCAAGAATCCGTCCTTCTATCAGAATGCGCCACCGCCTAGCGCGCTTGCGTCGCTCAGCACTGTCGCGCCTACGATTTATCAGGTTGCGCCGAATCTGAGGGCGTCACTCAACATGCAGGCGGCAGCCGGCGTGGAACACCAGTTTGGCAAAGTCGCAACCGCATCGTTCACTTATGTTAGTTCCCGCGGTGTTCACCAATACCTGAGCGATAACGTGAACGCATATCTGCCCGGCACCTACAACGCCGCGACTGGAAGTGGCGTACGCCCGAATGGCATAAACGAGAACATCTATCAGTTTCAGTCTGGAGGAATCTACAACCAGAACCAGCTGATGATGAACTACACCGTGCGGGCAAAGCGCTTGTCGCTGTTCGGATTCTACGTCTTGAACTTCGCCAAAGCGGATACGTCAGGTGCCACGTACTTCCCATCGAACCAGTTCGATCCTGGTGCGGACTATGGACGCGCCAACTTCGATGTGCGCAACCGGTTTCTACTGGCTGGAAATCTCCAGGGACCCTACGGTGTTTCGTTCAGCCCTATGCTGGTTGTGAATTCGGGAAACCCATTCAACATTGTTACGGGTCAGGATCTGAATGGCGATAACCAGTTCAACGATCGTCCGGCGTACGCGACGGCCGCAAGCACTGACGTGATTCAGACGAGCTACGGCACATTTGATTTGAATCCATCGGCGAACGCGATACGGATTCCGTATAACACTGGCATGGGACCGGGCCAGCTCAGCATGAATGCCCGAATCAGTAAGTCTTTCGGCATTGGGCCCAGAATGGAAGGCTCCGGTGCGGTCGGTGGATTCGGGGGCCCTGGCGGCGGACCACCTCCAGGCGGCGGCCCACGCGGTGGACCTGGCGGTGGTGGAGCTCCAGGGGGCGGCCTGGGGCCCGGCGGCCTGAGCGGAAACGGTGGACCTCCGCGGTTCGATCAGACGGTTGCCCGGCGCTATTCCATGACGTTTTCTGCAATGACGAGGAACGTCTTCAACAACGTGAACCTGGCGCAACCGGTTGGTGTACTCGAGTCGCCTTTGTTCGGCAAGTCCAATGCGCTCGCGGGAGGCTTCTTCTCCTCTCCCGCCTCCAACCGCAGCATTGATCTGCAGCTGATGTTCAATTTCTGAGTGCTTCAGAAGCGTAGTTCGGAATGGGTGGCGGGCTTTTGCCCGCCTGGCGCCGGCACGGGAGAATCATGCATCTTTGGCAACACTCCAGGCGCATCGGATACGGGAGCGGACTTGCATTCATGGTGATGGGCGTATGCCTCATCGCCTACAATGCTCAATCAAGCTGTAAGCCTGCTGCCGGGGGTGGTTCTATGCTCATTGCCAGAACGCAAACATCCGGCGCCATTCTTCATCCCGGGCCCACGAGACACCCGAAACCGTGGGTGAAAATCTTCGTTACGCATTTGATCTCGATTGCAGGCAAACTAGCAGCTTCATAAAGGAGTAAAACCCGATGCGCATGTCATCCACTCGCTTCCTTTTCGCCGGTGCAATTGCCACAGGGATGTTGTGCGCCACAAACGCCGGAGCGGCTCAGGCCACACCTCAGAAAGCTCTTCTTGCACTTTCCAAGCATGACCATACACTGGCCATTGTCGATCCAACCTCTCTCAAGGTGATAGCGCGCGCCCCAGTAGGCCCCGATCCGCATGAGGTCATTGCAGCGGACGACGGAAAGACTGCCTACGTCTCCATCTATGGCGGAGGCCGCTATCACGCGCTCTCCGTTATCGATCTCGTCGCGCAGAAAGCTTTGCCGGATATCGACACCGGCGCTCTGAACGGACCGCACGGGCTCGTCTTCCTGGGCGGAAAGTTGTGGTTCACGGCTGAAGGGGCAAAGGCCATCGCTCGCTTCGATCCGGCGACCCGGAAAATCGATTGGATTATGGGTACCGGCCAGAACCGCACGCACATGCTCTACGTCACCAAGGACGGCAAGGAGATCTACACGACGAATGTGGCGTCGGCGACGGTGTCCATTGTCGACCAGGTGACGGTGCCTCCGATGGGGACGCCGCCCGGAGGTGGAGAGCCTCGCACGGACTGGACCGAGACGGTGATTCCAGTGGGCAAAGGAGACGAAGGCTTCGATGTTTCACCCGATGGCCACGAGTTGTGGACCGCCAACGCACAGGATGGCACCGTGTCTGTGATCGATCTTGAGAATCGCAAAGTGGTGGCGACACTTGATGCGAATGTTCACGGCGCAAACCGGCTCAAGTTCACGCCCGACGGCAAACGGGTCTTCATCTCGATGCTCGGTGGTGGCGATCTCGTCGTCTACGATGCTGCTTCCCGCAAGGAGTTCAAGCGAGTGAGAATCGGTCATGGAGCCGCGGGCATACTCATGGACCCCGATGGCACGCGCGCTTATGTCTCGTGCGGTCCCGACAACTATATTGCGGTTATCGACCTGAAAACACTCGAGGTCGTCGGACATATCGAGGTGGGAGGCGAACCCGACGGTCTCGCGTGGGCCATGCAGCGCTAACGTTCGATATACAGGTTCCTGGATGGAGCAGGTGTGATCTGAGCAGCGAAAACTGCGGCAACCCTGCTGCCGTATCGCCGCTTCTAATCACCAGCGATAGCACGCCGCGCTGCCCGTCTCATTCGAACAAATCACGCGCTGGAGTACTCTTATGTCGCTCCGTCGTAGCCTCGCTGCTGCGCCCTTTTGCGCCTGCGCGGTCATCCTCATCGCCCAGCAGCCTGTCACCTTCAGTACAGTTCAGTCCCCCACCACACAAGCCGCAATGAATATGATTGCGGTGGATCTGAACAACGACGGCATACCGGATCTGGTGCAAACCTCGCTCTACAACGAGCCATGCAACGTCACGATCAGCCTCGGCAATGGCGACGGAACCTTCGGGCCGCCTAACACGTTCTACTTGGGCTCGACCCTTGCGAGCAACTGCCCCGTTGCGGCGGCCGACATCAATGGCGACAGCAACGTCGACCTGGCCTTCGCGATTCCGGGCAGCAACACCATCATCGTCATGCTGGGGAATGGGGACGGTACATTCCAGCCGGCGATCACATCCTCCGCAAACATTCCCAGCGGCGACTATTTCATCGACACGATCTCGGCCGCGGATTTCAATCACGACGGCAAAGCTGACCTCATCGTGCAATATGAGGATCCCAACGCCAGCTATCAAGACTACGTGATGCTCATGCCCAGCGATGGCTCGGGTAACTTCAGCAGTGGAAACGTGATCTTCACGCCGGCGCCCGCTGGCTCGGCGGCGGCCGATGTCTCGCTGGGTGACTTCGATTCGGATAATAACGCCGATCTCGCCTTCGCTGCCTCCGGAGCCATTCATGTGCTCTATGGCGATGGCAACCTGGGCTTTACCGACACCGTGGCGATCAGCGGAGACTTCAACATGAGCGCGGGCGATTTGAACAGTGATGGTCGCACCGACCTGTACGGGATAGACGAGGACACTAATCAGCTGGTGACGCTGTACGCACAAGCGGGGCGCACCTTTGCCCCATACTTTTCCAGCCTGCCTACAACGGGGTCGCTGGGTGCGACCAGCCCGTGCTGCGATTCGATCCTGACGATGGCCGACTTCAATGGTGATGGGCACATGGACTTGGTAGGCGAACTCAACCAGGGATATCCCAATACCACGCAACAACTGGCGTTTTTTCTTGCGGGCACCAGTCCAGGGGAATTCACCACTCAGATCGTGGACATGCCTTCGCACCTCTGGACCACAAATGCAGTAACGGGCGATTTCAATCGAGACAGCAAGCCGGATGTTGTGCTGGCGATGTCAGATACGTCATCGAGCTCGCAGTCCGGGACGCCGGCTGCCACCTTCGTTACAGCCATCAACGAGACGCCCGGAGTTGGCCTGTGGAGCAATTGCAATTACCCGCCGCGCGCTCAGGGGATCGCACTCTGTGCGCCAATTGCGTACGCGTCTTCAACGGTGTCGTTCGCGGCTACCGCCGCGACAATCGATCCGCTGCGCAAGATTGAGCTATGGGTCGACGGCAACAAGATTGGAGAGCGGCATCACACCTGGGAGCACCAGGGCTGGTTCAACTGGAAAAGCTCGTTCGCTTCCGGCACGCACAGCGCTACGCTTTTTGCGGCGACCGTCGACAACCAGCTCCAGCGGCTTGACTTTGCGTTCAGCGTGGGTGCGAGTCCATGCGCGGCGCCGTCCGCTGAGGGCGTGAATATCTGCAAACCTGTCACCGGAACGACCTCGTCCCCGGTGCTGGTGCAGGCCGCAGCTACGATTACCGGAACCCTGGCCCGCATGGAGCTGTGGGTCGACGGAGTGAAGAAGTACACCGAGACGACGAGCACGTGGTTCACGACCTCGGTTTATACGCAGCCCGGCAATCACCGCTTCGATGTATTCGCCGTCAACGAGGCAGGCACAAAATGGCTGTCAACGGCATATGCTTCGACCGGCCCGTGAGGTCCGCTTGGTTCACTCGCGGTCGAACAGGTTCGTCGGTAGCGGCTCGCGACTGCCGTTATTTCTTGGGCTGTGCTGATGGCGGCACCATCCCGTTTAGCCTCAGGTAGGCGGCCATTTGGGAGTAGTGGTCTGCCAGGTCGGTCGGCAGCAACAGCAGGGCAGCTGCCCGCGGCATTGTGCGATGGAATAAGGTAACCGGCTCTCCAAGCTTCGCGTCCGTCAGGCCATCGAGCACCGGGCCGCAGAAGTCGAAGGAAGCCTTCAAACCCGCAACCAGGTCGGCCTTCGAAGCTGTATCGCTCACGTGCAACGCCGTTGGCGCAGTTGTGCCCGAAAGAGTTCCACACAGACCTCCGTTCGATTGCGCAACATGCGCGACGAGCTTCCCGAACGCCCATTGGTCGGCCGTCGGGTGGTAGCTGTACTTGTCTTCGGGCATCTCTTCGGCCGCGGCGATCATATTTTTCGCATCGCGCTCGTAGAGCACCTTCGCACTCCACACCACCGGGTTCGCAGCCGCTTCGGCCGGCAGCGGCGTTGCAGGCGACTGCGCCAGCAGGACCGCCCCAGGGCTTACAGCCATCACTGCCGCTACGGACAAAACTCTCATCGAGATTCGCACAGGCGTCGCCTCCTCATCATCGGTTGTGTTGTGCCGATTATGCTATGCAGGGGAATTCGCTTGACAGCTTCCGCCGCTAATCATAGGGGCTGCTTTTTACGTGTGTCAATTGCATGGCTATTCTTGCCAGCGGTCCCTCAACCGGACACAAAGAGCCAAAGAGGGCTATTTTCTGCGGGTCTGACACTCAAGAGTAATTGCCTTTGACCAGAATATGGGGCATTGTGGAGGTACAAGGCCGTCCAAGACGGCGCTCTTTCGTGGCATGAGAAGCAAACCGCAGTTCCCGTGTGTCGCCCTCCTGTTCCTCGCCTTGGCCACCTTGGCAGCCGGACAGACCTCCTCACCCGCGCCGGGAGAGTTCGCAGACCGGTCCCAGCCTCCCTCGACGGTTTCCGACGCTTTAAGCATTCCAGCAGATTCTTCAGTTCAGTCTTCCGTCCAGCCGTTGCTGGACTTCAAAGACTCCGACGTGAAGTTCGACCTGCACGACCTGATGGATACCCTAAGAGATCGCAGGCACGAGGGGTGGGTGCTGGCCGCTTATCCTGACCCGAAGACCCATCGGCCGTTGATAGGCGCCGGATTCAGCCTCGATCTGCCGGCGAGGGAGCACCCGCAAGGCGATCCTCTCAATCCTCATCCTTTTCTCGAACCATCTTCTGCCGAGCTTTGGCAGGCCGCCGGTCTGGATTCACAGCGCCTGCAGAGCATCCTCGACCAGTTTCATGATCGTTTTCCGGCACGGATCAACCGGAGATACCGCATCAGGCTCGGCGAGCTGACGCCGGACATCAGCGATCAAGACGCAACTCAGTTGCTACGCGTCTCTGCCATACAGGCTATCTACAATGCGAAGGCGTATTGCCGTAACTTCGATCGACTGACTGCCTCACAGCAGATGGCATTAAGTCAGCTCGTGTACCAGATGGGCGTCAATCTTGACGAGTTCAGTGAGTTTCTCGCACTCATCAATACCGACTCAACCAGCAACGCAGCCGCCGCAGACTCCGAATATTGGCAGGGCGTTCAGCACTCGCTGATTCAGAGCCAGTGGGCCAGGCTTTATCGCGTCCGCGCAATCTCAGTCATCGCGATGTTCGATCCTCAGTATGGCGACGATCCTCTCGTCGCGGAGAAGCGTGTATCCGCTACGCTGCATCCAGCGGTTGTGCATCGGCGTAGGGGCCAGCGCAGGGAATCGCATCAGCTCGCCACCACGAGCGGAAGCCGGAGACGAACGCTCCACAGAAGGGCATCCGGCACGGGTACGAAACGGCGCGCGTAAGGCTGGACCGATGATTCCGGATTCATTCAGCTAAGCGAAGCGCAGATGAGGCTTGGACAGGAACGGTTACTCCACGATGCGAAACCTCTTGATCGACTCTTCGTTCACGGTGAGGCCTAGCCCAGGCGCATCTTCATCGAGATCGATGTAACCATCTACCGGTTCCGGCTCACCGTCGAAGATATACCAGAACAGCTCGTTGCCCACCTCCACGTCGACCTTAGGAAAGAACTCAGCCATCGGCGAGTTGAGGCTGGCCATCACCACGTGAAAGTTATGCATCTGGCCGGCGTGCGGAATAACCGGAACCTGAAATGCCTCAGCCATTGCCGAAATCTTGCGCGCCTGGCTGATGCCGCCCACCCGGTTGGTGTCGAACTGAATGTAGTCGAGCGCATTGGCTTCGAGCAATTCTCGAAATCCGAAGAGCGTGAACTCATGCTCGCCGCCGGCTATCGGTAACCGGCCAGCGGCTTTCAATTCCCGATAGCCGCGTGTGTCATCGGGTATGACCGGTTCCTCCAGCCAGCGCAGATGGAAGGGCTCGAGCAGCGGCAACATGCGCTTGGCATAATCGAGGGTCCAGCCCATGTAGGCGTCGGCCATCAGGTCAATTCCGTCGCCGATTACCTCGCGCACGGTCCGCACCAGCTCCACATTTTTCTGCATGCCGTCGGCGCCGTCCACGGGACCCCAGCCAAAGCGCAGTTTCATCGCCTTGTAACCCTGATCGAGATAACGCTTCGCTTCAAGGCGCAGTTGATCGAGAGGCATGCTGTAGAGGCGGCTCGCGTATACAGGGATGCGCCTCTTCGTGCGGCCTCCCAGGAGCCGGTACACTGGCTGCTTGGCCGACTTTCCCAATAGATCCCACAAGGCGATGTCGACGGCGCTGATCGCCGTCATACCGATGCCCTTGCGGCCAAATGCCATAGTTCTGCGATACATCTGCTGCCACAGAAACTCGATATCCCAGGGATCCGCGCCGAGTAGGATCGGCTTCAGATAATGATCGATGCAGGACTTGGTTACAAGCGGCGCCAGGGCCGCATTGCCAAGTCCAACAAGGCCCGCGTCGGTAAAGATTTCGACAAGGACCCAGCCGTGAAACACGAAATTTCCCATGGATGCTTCGCGAAACATGACCAGGTCCATCGGATTCGTGCAGAAATGAGGTGGCAGCGGTGTTGTTTCACCCTCCCACTGAACCACGCGCGTGCGAACTTCAGTAATTTTCATGAGAAACGTGCCCTCGACAGCAGATCTTGATTTTCCAGTGGTTGAATCTTGCCTTCGAACAGAAGAATTGCGAGAAAGGCAATGAGATGAAACGTGCCTACGATCAAAAACAATGTGCCGTATCCAAAGCCGTGACTCAGAAGAAATCCGGCGATCACGCCAAAAATCGCTCCTCCAATCGCCCCGCCAAACCCAACCATTCCTGCCACCGATCCGACCGCATAGAGTGGGAAGATATCGGCAGGCAGGGTCATGATTAAGCCCGACCAGGACTGTTGACAGCAGAAAGCGATGCCGAATAAAGCCATCGCCCATCCCACTGGAACATGCGGAACCAGCATGACCACGGGCATAAAGAGTGCGCTCAAGCCGAGCACAAACTTTCTCGAGAAATCGAGAGACCTTCCCCGGCTCAACAGCACGCTCGAAAACCACCCACCCATAAAACTGCCGAAACCCGACGCGGCATAGGGGATCCAGGCGTAGTAGCTTACCTGCCGTATGTCGAACCCCCGCGCGTCGTATAGATACTTCGGAAGCCAGAGCAGATAAAAATACCAGGCAGAGTCGCTCATGAACTTTGCGAACACCAGCACCTGCACTCGGCTCATGCCGAGCAGACGGCGCAGCGGCAGCTCATGTGCGAGCACGTGGGAGCCGACACGCGCCGCTGATCCGTTCTCTCCCCGGTAACCCAAAGCCCACCACACTACCCATGCCAGACCGATGGTTCCCGACGCAAAGAAGACCGCCCTCCAGCCGCTGGTGAGGAGGACGATGCCGATCAGCGGCGGAGCCAGCACTGAGCCAACGGCTGTTCCGGCATTGATAATGCCCATCGCTGTGGAACGGCGATGCAGAGGAACCCACTCGGCCACAACGCGGGTCGCTGCGGGAAACCCTCCTCCTTCTCCCATACCCAGCAGGCACCGCGCGGCCAGAAGAAATCCAAAACTCGCCGCCAATCCGTGCAGGGCGCAAGCTCCTGACCACCAGAGCATGATGAGCAGAAACCCCTTTCGCGTGCCGATCACATCCAGTAATCGCCCGCCCGCCACATACAACGCAGCATAGGGAATGAGGAATGCAAATTGAAGCCAGGAAAACTGCTGATCGTTCAGCGGGATCGTCTTCTGAATTGCCGAGATGGCCACCGGTAGCGTTTGCCGGTCGAAATAACTGATGGCAATCGCCGCAGTCACCATCGCGACGAAATCCCAACGGACCTCGACCGAACTCGCCTGGTCTGCACCCTGAAGTTCTTTCAAAAGCGTTGCCACCCAATCACCACTTTAAATGCAATAGCGATGTAGCCTGCCGCGGAAGGCTCGTCTTGACCGTCACGCTGCCGTCCTTTACGTCAAGCCACTGCGGAGCCTGCAAAAGCTCCAGCTGCCCTGCCGCCTTCAGGCTTGCATACTGCTCCGGCGTTGGCGATTGCGGAGAGCCCATCGCCTTCCACACGGTGTATGAGTTGCTATGCGTGTCATCAATCCGATAATGCTCGAGAAGCACTTTCTCCACTCCGGCGGGAATGCCGTGAATCGTCACATCCACATGCGCGGCATCAGCAGGCAGGTCATCGTCATGGTAATTCCACACCATCACGGCAGCTTCGTGTGTTGACTTCGTCGCCAGAGCATCGATATCCGGCGTTTGCCGCACACCATTCGCCAGGATGTCATCCAGTGGAACCTGGCCGGTACTGTTCGTTGCCACGCGTTCTCCGGCCATCAATCCCGCCATGCGGAAGATATTGAGTACCGGCTTATCCACCCCGTTTGTGGCCAGTGTGCGAAAGCCCTCGAAATAATCCTTCCCTTCGAATTCGAAAGACCACGAGAGCATCGCAATCAGATTGACCTTGGATCGGTCCTCAAGCTCAAACAAACCTTTGATTGCCGCTGCCGTATACGTAGCATAGAGTGGTCCATTGCGATAGGCATTGGCGGGATTCACCTTCATCGAGCAGGCAGCGCACCCCTCGGGATCGGCCTCGCTCAAAATAATCGGCAGATGCGCGAATCGTGGATATTTTGCGACGATCTGAAATCCGGCTTCACTCGCCTTCAATTCTGTCGCGAGGCCCATCCGTACATGGCTGTCGATTACGGATGGCCTGCCCTTGGGATGGAATGAGATGAACTCAAGCGGCACAGGCTTTCCATCTGCCGCGCTCTTGTCGTTCAGGCAGTGCTGCAGAAAAGCGTCAAGAAACGCAGCAGCTTTGGGATTGGACGGTCCGGTGCTGGCGGGCCCTCCCACCTTCGCGTTAGGCAATGCTGCGCGCACCCCGGCCGCAGCGTAGTCGTAGAGCTTGAAGTAGTCGGCCTGCGTTCCGTGCCAATAGCTGATGTCCGGCTCGTTCCACACCTCGAAGTACCACTTCGATACCTCTTCCCGGCCGTAGCGTTGCACCAGATGCTCTGTATACCGCCGCACCAGATCGCCCCACATCTTGTAATCTTTGGGCGGATTGTTGACCGACCCGCCCATCGTGGGCTTGGGATAGTGAAGCTGATACTCGGTGATGCCGGGGACCGTCGACGCAAGATCCTTGGGCATAAAGCCCAGCTCCACCATGGGCCGCACGCCCGCGTCCTTATAGGCGTCGAAGGTCCGGTCTGTAATGGTGAAGTCGTACACCGGCTTGCCTTGGCTGTCGAGAGTGAATACGTTTGAGGAGCTCCACTTCAACTCCGCAACCCCGTCGCCGGAAGTCAGAAGATGATGCGCGCGAATATAGACCGGCACCGGGCTCAGATCGTGCAGCTCACTGAGCAATTGCTTGCCGTATTTCATCGTGGTGTAGTTCGATTCGTCATAGCCGAACCAGCGGTAGATGGGCGTATATGGCCCCACCGGCTTGGTCAGATCCACGGTGACATTGACCGGCGACTGGGCCCGGCATACGGCAGCCAAAACCGCAAGGGCAATAGCGGCGCTACACTTCGTGAGCTTCCTCATACCTCGTCGACCCATCTCTTTCAGCAACTCCTGTGAGCTATCTCTGTGCTGCGGCGTAGTCGCCGTCCGCCTGTCGTGTCGTAAG
>Ga0335073_10008109_pt1 | contig 14725 bp, 16 predicted proteins | sample Lox_Sample_22_FD_207093 | JGI IMG/M metagenome (GOLD analysis project Ga0335073, IMG submission 207093) | Soil microbial communities from Loxahatchee National Wildlife Refuge, Florida, United States - Lox_Sample_2.2 | ecosystem: Environmental > Terrestrial > Soil > Wetlands | place: USA... | reverse complement strand
CGCCGATACCGAGGAGAACTGGGCCAAGTGCTTCAACATCGACCTGATGGGCACGGTGCGCATGGTCGATGCGGCGCTGCCGTTCCTTGAGAAGAGCGACGCCGCCGCGATCGTCACGATCTCCAGCGTCTCCGGCCGGGAGATCGACTTCTTTGAGGGTCCTTACGGATCGATCAAGGCGGCGCTTGTCCACTACACCCAGGGCCTGGCCCGCAGGCTCGCGCCGCGCGGCATCCGGGCCAACACGGTCTCCCCCGGAAACACGCTGTTCGAGGGCGGTAGCTGGGGCAACGCCCAGCGGAACCGGAAGGAGTTCTTCGACGAGGTACTGGCGCTGATCCCGACCGGGCGGATGGGAACGCCGCAGGAGATGGCCGCGGCGGTCGCGTTCCTGGCCAGCCCGGTGTCCAGCTTCACCAGCGGGACCAACCTGGTCGTGGACGGAGCGCTGACTCGCGGCGTGCAGTTGTGACCGGGGCCGACGCGATCACCGAGGTAACCGGCCAGAGCGATCAGCAGGTGCTTGCGCAGCGGAGCGAGGCGATCATCGCCGGGATCGAGGCGATCGACCCCGATCATGTCCTGCACCTGGCCAGCAGCACGCTGAAGATCGTTCTGTCCCACTTCATCGACGGGCCCAGCGCCAGGCCGGGCCGCCGGGTGTTCGCGATGCCGCGCGAGGAGGAAGGCGTCGCGATCGCGGCAGGCCTTGAACTGGCGGGTGCCCGCCCGGTCCTGATCTTCCAGGACAACGGGATCGGGAATCTGCTCACGGCCCTGCTCACCCTGAGCCAGGCCTATCACCTGCCGTTGCTGGCCGTGGTGAGCCGCCGCGGGGGCCTCGGCGAGTACAACTCCATGATCCACACGATCAGTGAGCGAGCCGAGGCCCTGCTGGACGCGGCAGGCGTCCGATGGTTCCAGCTGGATGCCCGCACCCCGGTGGGCCGCTGGGCGGCTGAGATCGAGCGCGCGTGGGCGTTCTCGCGCGCGACGCACCGGCCGGTGTTCGTTCTCGTGAACCTGATGGGCTCCTGACGATGGCAGATCTGGACCGCGCGGACGTGCTGCGCCTCATCGACGCCGCCGCGCCCGATTCGCCGATGGTGCTCGGCCTCGGCGGGATCGCCCGCGAGATGCTCGCCGTGGCCGGCCGGAAGGGAAACCACTTCATCAGCCTGGACGCCATGGGGCAGACCGTCTCCGTGGCGCTCGGGATCGCGCTCGGGCTGGAACACCGTGCGGCGCCGGGCAAGGTGATCGCGATCGAGGGCGATGGCTCGCTGCTGATGGGCCTGTCCGTCCTCAGCACGGTCGGTCACCTCAAGCCGGACAACCTCGTGGTGTATGTCCTCGACAACGGGGTCTACCTGGCAACCGGCGGCCAGCCCACCGCGTCCGCCGACATCGACCTCGTCACGGCCGCGACCGCATGCAGCTGGCGGGGTGCCCGGGAGGTGCGGACCGCCGATGAGCTGGCGGCCGCGACAGCCTGGGCGCTGACGACCGAAGGCCCGGTGCTCGTCCGGGTCCGGACCACCACTGCGCAGCTCCCGGCCGGCTATTTCCTTGAGGACCCGGCCATCCTGGCCGAGGATTTCCGCCGCTGGCTGCGCGCACAGTCACCGCAGAAGGAGCCGTAGCCGATGGCCGTGCACCACCTCGAGCCGACGCCGGAGACCGTGACCCAGTTCTTCTCGCCTGCTACCCCGCCGGTGCTGACGGCAGACCCCGGCGACACCCTCGTCGTCGGGACCCTGGACGCGCGCGGGCATCTGGCGCGGCCGGACCGGCGCGCGTCGGACGCACCGAAGATGTTCAATCCTCGTCGCGGGCACTGCCTGGCCGGGCCGGTCGCGGTCCGCGGCGCGGAGCCCGGCATGACGCTGGCGGTGCACCTGCGGTCGGTGCGCCCGGGCGCGTGGGGCTTCACCGAAGCCGGGGCGCACCGCACCGACCTCAATGAGCGGCTGGGCGTGACCGGCGGCCCGACAGCGTTCTTGGTGTGGGACCTGAACCCGGACCAGATGACTGGGGCCTGGGGCGGGCTGACCACCTCGCTCGCCCCGTTCCTGGGGGTGATCGGGATGCCGCCCGCCGAGCCGGGCGAGTATTCGACCGAGCCGCCGCGCGCGTTCGGCGGCGGCAACATCGACTGCCGCGAACTCGTCGCGGGATCGACGCTCTACCTGCCGGTCACCGTGCCCGGGGCGATGCTGTGCGTTGGCGATGGTCACGCCACGCAGGGGGACGGCGAGGTCAGCGGGACTGCGATCGAGTGCGGCATGACATCGGAACTCGAGATCAGCCTGGTGACCGATCCGCCGCTGCCCTCCATCCATGCCACCACGCCAGCCGGGAAGATCACCTTCGGCTTCAGCCCGGACCTCAACGAAGCGATGGCCACCGCACTGGACGCGATGGTCACCTGGCTGACCCTGCTGCTCGAGGTGGACAGGCCCACTGCGCTCGCTCTGGCCAGCGTGGCCGTGAGCCTGCGGGTCACCCAGGTCGTCAATGAGACGTGGGGCGTGCACGCGCTGCTGCCCGAGGGAGCGCTTGGCCGAACTGCGCAGTCGGCCTAGGCGAGGAAGCCGGTTTGACAACCCCGGCCCCGGAGCCTCGCGGTGCGGCCTGCAGCACCGGCGGTACTCAGGGCAGGCCGGGATCTGGATGGCCGGATAGGAAGCGGCTGGCCGCGTCGTCATCGATGAGCGAATTGTCGGCCAGCCATTCGACGGCCCGGCGCTGGGCGCGGGCATCGCGGAACGCATACCAGGCAGGTAGCAGGTCCGGGTACTCCTCGTGGAGTTCGTCCTTGAAGCGGCGGAAGGCGCCCTTGCCTTGGATGGCCCGGAGCAGCCTGCGCCCGGCCTGCTCATTGGTGATGGCCTCGGCGAAGTCGGCCATGTCCTGGTACCAAACCCAGGACGGCAGGGGATGGATGCAGACCAGGTCCAGTTCGTCGAGGTCAACCGGCGTCTGGCCGTCGATGCCAGTGTCGGAAGTCCAGAACGCGATCTCTCCGGTATCGGGGTCGATCAGCCGCCAGTGCTCGTAGTCGGCCTGGTCAGCCAGGGCGCTGGCGATCTCCTCCAGATCGACGCTGCTCAAGTCAAGCACCAAGCCAGAATAAATCCCCCTTCCCACGACTCGCGGCCAAGCAGCGGAACGCACGACAGCGGCATCGGCTCATTTCATGGCTTCGGCTCACGCGACCGGCCGGCGAGGAACGCGGTGATCGCGGTCGCGAGCTCTGGTCTGGTGAACGCGGACCAGTGGTCGCCTGGCACGCGGGTGAATCGCGCATTGGGCAGCACCACAGCGAGCGCCTCGGCGGAGGCATGGGCATGGTCCTGATCGCCGGCCACGATGAGCGCGGGGGTCTGGATCTGGCGCAGCGCCAGGCCGGGTGTTGCGATGAGCGAGTTCAGGACCTGGAGGAGCGCGCGCGGGTCACCGCCGAGGTGGGTGATCCAGTGCGCGGCTTCGGCATCCGGTGATCCTGGGTCGATGCTGTCGCCGTTGGCGAGCGCGGTGAGCACGCGACGGTTCGTGCCGCCGTTCGCCGCGCTGCTTACGGCGGCGAGCCCCTGGCCGGCCACGATCGCACGGGCTGGCCGGGCGCCGCGGACCAGCATCCGGAGCATGATCCGTGCGCCCAGCGAGTAGCCGCCGAGATCGTAGTCGTCGAGTCCAAGCCGGTCGATCAGCGCGAGCCCGTCATCGGCCAGGACATCGGGCGGATAGCGGGCCGGATCGTGCGGCCGGGCACTGTCACCGTGGCCGCGGAGATCGGGGAGGATAACGCGGTTTCCCTGTGCGGCGAGGACGGCGGCGGGACCGTGGTCGAGCCATTGCCGTGCCGTGGCGGCGAAGCCATGGAGCAGTACCAGCGGGCGGCCTTCTCCCGTCTCGCGGTAGGCCAGATCCAGGCCATCCCGGCCAGCGAACGGTCGCACGCGCGAGTCAGTCATGGCGCGGCGTGGCGTCAGGCGCGCGCCGGAAGAAGCCGTCGAGACGGCCGCGGGCGAGGACGTCGCTGGCGGCCAGCACCAGGCCAGACCCGATTGCCCGGATCGCGGGTTCCGAGGCGACGTGCCACGCTGTGTCACTGGTTTCTCCCTTACCGAAATGAAGACGGCGGTTAGCGGGCGTCGTGGTCCTGGCGCAGCCGGGCGATCTCGCTAACGGCGCTGTGCTCAGAGCGCTCGATGAACAACAGCAGCGCGTTCAGCTCATCCGGGCTGAAGATCGCGAGGTCGTCATGGCTGCGGGCGGTCAGCCCGGCGTAGTAGGCCGCGATGCGGGCCAGGCCGTCGCCGGTCGGCTCGATCAGCACGCGGCGCCGGTCCTTGGGGGTCCGCTTGATCAGGCCGGCCGCATCGAGCCGGTCGAGCATCCGCGACACCGATCCTGGTGTCAGGCCGACCTTGCCGGCCAGTTCGGCCGCGGTGGCGGGACCCTGCTGGTTCAGCACATGCAGGCAGCTCAAGTCGCTGGCGGTCACCCCCATCCGCTCGGCTATCAGCCGGTTGAGCTGCGAGAGGGCATCTACCCAGCCCGGCAGCGCGGCCAGCACGCGTTCCTCGGCCTCGCGGCGCGGCGCCTGCCCCATCCCTCAGCCTCCCTCCCGCTCCGCCGTCTGCTTGAACCGGACAGCATATCGGCCTATGGTGTGTCACACAATATTTGGATGACACACTTAGTGTTCGGCGTAACATCCCAAGAGGAGCGCCGCTGCCGGAGAGGATCAACCGGATGTACCCGCACGATCGGCCTGATCGTCGTGCTGCTCGCGGCCTTCATGGCAAAACCCTTGCCCTGACCGGAAGCCGCCTCGCACGCCGACCCGCGCACCCCCATGCGCTACGACCGGGCCCGCACGCCTGGCCGAGACCGGCCACGCGGATTGCCCTGGCCAAGCGTGATCACCACAACGCTGGCGAACCGTCGTTCTGCGCGCCCAGGCGCCGCACTGGCGTCCGTTCCCCGACGCGCCGCCGCAGCTCCTTCCTATCCTGATCGGGGAGGAACGTCCAGAAGTCGCTGTCTGTGTAGCCCGGCCAGATCGTGTTGTCTCGTCGTGGCCGGAGTTCGACGGCGAGAGCACGCGTCAGGGCCTCGACGGCGGCGAATGCCGCTGTGGTCATAGACCTCCCGGTGCTTGGGCGGACCACCGCCCCGCCTGTGACGAAGGTGATCGAGCCGCGAGATCGGACCCGGGGCGCGGCGTACCGGCGCACGTCCAACTCCCGAAGAACTTGCCATCCATGAACGTCCGGGCGCGGGCGAGGTCTTGTTCGAGGAACACGCCGGACTGTCTGGGCCGGGCCGCATCATCGCCGCCATGCGGCTGCCCCGCGACTACTATGTGCGGCTGGATTCCATCGACTTGTCGCTGGATCTGGGGGTGATCGGCCGGCGCGTCGAGGTGGTGGCCAGCCCCGACCGGGTCCGGGCGCGGCACCAGACCCTGACCGACCCCCGCGCGCTGGGCCGCCGCCCAGGTGCTGCGCTGCGGGTGGCTGCCGGTGGTGTGGCGCCCGTCCGGGCCGGAGGTGCGGATCCGCTGCCTGGCCGGCTAAGACGACGCACTCGGCCTGGACGGGGGCTCGCCTGATGGCCCCGGCCAGGACTGGCCGGGGACCTGGCCGCCGTCCGGTTCGCGGTTCTCGCCGTCGGCGACTCACCGGCAGGCATCGCGGCCTCAGGTCCGGGAAGCTGACGCGGCTGAGGTAGGCGTCGACTCGCCCACCGTCGGCCTCGCCGAGCCTGGCGCCGCCCGGTGCTGTCCGCGGTCACGGCGCAGTATCGTCAGCACGGTCAGCGCGGCCGGGTCGGCGGGTTCGGCCACGGTGAACCGGAAGTCGGCGGGGGCGCCAGTGGCGAAAAGCCGCTCGCCCTGTCCGGCGACGGTCGGGAAGGTGATCAGCCGATACTCGTCGACCAGGTCGGCGGCGGCCAGCGCGCGCACCAGGCTCAGGCTGCCGATCACGACGATGTCGTGTCGCGCACGCTCGGCTGTGGCCCAGGCTACCGGGTCGCCATCGATTGCCGCCGAATTCGGCCAGGCGGTCGCGTCGATGCCGGTGCGGGTGGCGACGCGCTTGGGCACGGCATTCATCAACCGAGCGTAGTCCCCGTCGCGACCCGGCCAGAGCCGGGCGAAGTGCTCCCAGGTCCGTCGGCCGTAGAGCTGGACGCCTTGCTCCATCCGCGGCCCGAGGCGGAATTTGTCGTCGCTGACCGGCCCGGGCCCGTACCGGAACGCCCAGCCGCCGTGATCCGTCCCCCAACGCCCGTCGGGGTCTGAGACCACGCCGTCGAGCGTGACGAACTGGATGACAACGACGTCGCCCATCGCGGGCTCCCTCCTGCCTATGGCGGCTCTCGTCCGGCCGCCCTCACCGGGCACATACCGGGACCGGGTGGCGAACTCATCGCTGCCCGGACAGTTTGCGCTGGTCATGCCGCCCAGTCTGAGCCCGCTGCGGTGAGCGCGGCCAGTGCCCCGAGCACCAATCCTGCATGACATTGCCACCCCCCGGACGTGCACTTTGCACCCCGCGGACATCAGCCGGGCGCGGTGGTCACGGCGTTCTCCGCTCGGAAAAGCGGTAAGCCGCTCGCCCGCCTCCGGGCCGCGCTGGCCGCGATGCTCACCGCGTGACCAAGCGGCGTGACCGGTGGTATCCGACGTCGAGGTCGTGGGTGGGTGACCGCGATGGTGGTTTGGTGCAATCTGTGGACCATTTCCAAGGACATGCCAGCGGCGTCCAGGTGGCCAGGCCTGGGCGATGGGCGCCATTCTGCGGGTGCGCCGGCTATACATGACCCCAGTCCCATCCGGCGGTCACGGAGAAGAACCAGGGTCCGGTGATGTCGGGGCAGGAGCGGCGCGTGACGTGGCTGTGGGCCGCGCGATCTGGGCAGCGGCCGGTGCCCTGCCGCGCACGCCGGCGGGTTGTCCTGCGGGCATGCGCGCCCCGCCGCCATCGCCGCGGCGGGCACCGGGCGGGCTGCGGCGGGCTTCGATGATGCCGGCGGCGCCTGCCCGCTCGTCCGGTGACGTGTCCCGCCGGGCGAGTATGCTAGCCGCTGCCGTCTTGTGTCTGCTGCTGGTCAAAGACGTCTTTTACGCCGCCGACCCGGTCTTCGGGGGCGGGGCAGCCCAGGTGCCGTTCGTGGTGGCGGTGTTCGTGATACCGCTGCTGTTTGCGTTTCGTGGTCCGCGGCTGGTGCTGGCCCGCTTCCGGTGGCCGTTGCTGGCGGTGCAGGCGGTGCTGACCTGGGTGCCGTTCGCGGTGTTCGGCGGGCAGTGGCAGGTGGGCGTCGGAGGGCTGCTGGCCGGGCTGGTGCTGCTGACGGTGCCGGGCCTGGTGTCATGGCTGACAGCCGGGTCGCTGCTGGTGGCCGACGTCGCGGTGCGGGCCGGCGTCGTGGGTTTGCCCCCTTTCGGCGTGGCTGGGTGGCCACGCGCACTGTGGGCATCGGTCGCGTTCACCGACCTCGGGCTGGCGTTTTTCGGGGTGATCCGGCTGGCGCAGCTGGTCGGTGAGTTGCAGAACGCACAGGACCAGCAGGCCGGGCTGGCCGTCACCGCGGAGCGGCTGACGGCGGCCGGGGACCTGCAGACAGCGGTCGGCGAACGCCTGGACACCATCGCCGCGATGGCCGCGGCCGCGCGGCGGGCGCTGGCCCGCGACCCGGGCGAGGCGCGGGCCCAGGTGACGGCTGCGGGTGCCGCGGCCAGGCAGGTGGCGGCGCAGGCCCGCGCGATCGCCCTCGGCCGCCGCGCCCTGCCACAGGCCGAGCCTGGCGCACCGCCCCCGGGAGGCGCGGTCATCGGGGCGCGGCTCGCGTGGGCGGTCCTGGTCGTGGTGCTGTGCGGCTATGCCGCTGCCGCGTTCATCGACGCCGCCGGCGCCAACTACAGCCCGCGGCGCACGGCGTTCCTGACGGCCGGCCTTGCGGCGAGTATGTTGCTGCAGCTGCATCACTCGTGGGCGGCACGTCAGGGAAGGCGGCCGCAGGCGTGGCCGGTCACGCTAGGCCTGCAGGCGGTGCTGGCGTACGCGTTCTTCCTGCCGCCGCTGGGGGCATTGTTTACGCTCACCCCGTTCCTGGCCGGGTCGGTCCTGCTGCTAGTCCCCGGCCGGTGGCGGTGGGCGGGCTATGCGGCGGTTGTCGTCAGCTGGCCGGCGCTGTATGCCACGGTGCCGCTGCCCGGAACGGCCAGCGCCCGGGGCGCGCTGACAACCCTCTATGAGGCCGCTAGCACCGCGGGCATCGGGCTGCTGGTGTATGGGTTGTCCCGGCTGGCGGAGATGGCCGCCGAGCTGGAGGCGGTCCGCGCAGAGCTGGCCCAGATGGCGGCGGTGCGCGAACGGCTGCGGGTGGCCCGGGACGTGCATGACCTGCTCGGCCTCGGATTGTCGGCGATCGCGCTGAAAACCGACCTGATCGGCAAGCTGATCGGCCGCGACGATGACCGGGCCGCCGCCGAGATCGGCGAGCTGGGCCGGACATGCGCCGCGGCCCGGGCTGACATCCGGCTGGTGACCGGCGGCGGGCAGCAGCTGTCGCTGGCTACCGAGCTAGCCGTGGCCGGCCAGATCCTGGCCTCGGCCGGGGTGCAGGTGCGCGCCAGAATGCCCGCCGGGCCGCTGCCGGCCCCGGCCGATAGCGCGCTAGCGGTGGTGCTGCGGGAGGCGGTCACCAATATCCTGCGGCACAGCACCGCCACATCCTGCACAATCGAGGCCGCCGCCGGTGACGGCGCGACGCGGATGACGGTCAGCAACGACGGGGTGACCGGGCGGGCCGGCCCGCCCGGCGGCGACGGCAGCCGCGGCCCGGCCGGGGGCAGCGGGCTGGCGAACCTCACCGCCCGGGTGCAGGCCGCGGGCGGGCAGCTAACTACCCGCCGCCACGGCGACTGGTTCGAGCTGACCGTGCACATCCCGCTGCTGGGTCCCGGCGCGGTCACCGAGCCTGCCCCTGCCCGGGGTCTGGGAGCGCATCGGCCAGCCGGGGGTCGATGACCTGCTCGCCGCGGGCCACGGCACGCACTGCGGCGACGAGATCTTGCGAGGGGATGTCTTTGAGCAAGAACCCCCGCGCACCAACGCGCAGCGCCGCGTCCAGGCTGCCGGGGGCCTGCAGGCCGGTGAGGATCAGCACCTTGCAGGCGGGCAGGCCGCGGGCCAGCTCAGCGGCGGCGGTCAGGCCGCTGGTGCCGGGCAGGCCGATGTCCAGCAGCGCCACGTCCGGGCGTTGCGCCAGGGCGGCCGGGACAACCTGGTCCCCCGATGCCAGCGCGGCGGTCACCTCGATGTCTGGTTCCAGGCCCAGCAACGCAGCCAGGGTGTCGCGCACCACCGCGACATCCTCGGCGAGCAGCACCCGGATCACCGGGCGCTGCCCGGTGATCCCGCCGTGCGGGGCGCGCTGGTCCGCCGGTGGCGCCGGAACCGGTGTACCGCCCATCCCTGCCGAGTCTGGCCCACGCGGCCGCCGTTGCGGAACCAACGCCGGGCACGACTTGCCCATGCATTTCACACCACCGGCGGCATGCAGATTGCATACCCGCCGGCCTTTACCGCCTGCCCCGGACAGCCCGGCGGGCGTTACAGCCATCCGGCCCCGGCGGCGATGCGCACCGCGTCCACCCGGTTGCGGGCGCCGAGCTTGGTGACCGCCGAGGCCAGGTAGTTGCGCACCGTGCCATACGACAGGTGCACCGCCATGGCGATCTCGCCCGGACCGGCGCCGGCCGCGAACATGCGGAGCACCTGCGCCTCGCGCGGCGACAACGGGTTGTCCGCGACCTCCAGCGCCGCCAGCGCCAGCTGCGGGTCGATCACCCGCCCGCCCGCGGCGACCGTGCGGACCGCATCGGCCAGCTCGGCTGCCGGGGTATCTTTGACCAGGAACCCGGCCACGTGCGCGGACACGGCACGGCGCAGGTTCCCCGGATTGCCCAGCGCGGTCAAGATCAGCACTCGGCAGGCCGGGCACTGCTCCCGCAGTTCCGCCGCGGCGGTCAGCCCGTCGGTGCCGGGCAGGTCAATGTCGACAACGGCCACATCCGGCCGCTGGCCGATCACCGCCGGCACGATGGCCTCGCCGTCGCTGACCTCGGCCACCACCACGATGTCATCTTCCAGGTCCAGCACCGCGACCATCGTGTCCCGCAGGATCCGCATGTCCTCGGCCACCAGCACCCGGATCACCCCGCCTGCCGGGCCCGGCGGCACGCCAGCCGCCGGGCCGGGCGGCGATCCTGCTCCGGTCACTATGCTCCTTAAGCCATCGCTACCCCAGCCGGTCATGCACACATCGATCTTCCCACCTGGGGATCGGGGACCGCAGAGCCTCCACGGTCACACCCGGTCTACTCAGGGAGCCCGGCTGGCTCCCCGACGCTCCGGGGTCCTTAGGGTTGACGAACGGGATGGCCCGCTCGACGCGAACGGCAGGGCGTGAGGGCGCGGGGCGATGTCACGAAATCGGCTGCCAGGGCTGCCGCGCCCCATGGCGGTGAAGCTCAGGGCGGGCCTGGCACGGACTGGCCGGACGCCCAAGGCTGGCCACGGCGGGAAGGCACCGGCGCAGAATGCACCCGTGCTGCCGACCAGCCGTTGTCCGGCCTAGGCCGACGGCCAGCCTGCGCCGACGCCCAGGAGGCGGCGTGGTTGACCTGCACCTGCGTCGTCGTTGGCACTGGCAGCACTCGCCTGGCGTGCAAAGTGCACGCGGACAGGCTGAAAACCCCATGCCGGGCTGGTGCTGCGGGCACTGGCTGCACCCAAGGGAGCCAGTCAAGACTGGTCAGCAAGGCCGGCACAGCATGCGCGCAGCGTCGGTCGCGGATGGTGGGTGCGGCGACCGAGTCAAGGCGATGGGGCGACAGGACGCGGCCTTCGTGCCGCCGCCTGCCGTGGTGTGAAAGGAGGAACCGTGGCAACGGCGTGGTACCAGCCACGGGAAGTGATGCTGGGAAACGAGCAGCACTCCTCCACCGGCATGGCCGATCTGGAGGACCGGCTGACTGCCCAGGCGCTGGCGGACGGTGATCCGGCCGGCTGGTTCGAGCGGTTCTACCGTGCCGCTGCGGCGGGAGAGGTGGAACTGCCCTGGGATCGCGCTGAGCCGCACCGGCTGCTCACCCGGTGGGCCGCGGAACGGAGCCTCGATGGGTCAGGACGCCGTGCCGTCGTCGTCGGCTGCGGCCAGGGGGCCGATGCCGAGTACGTCGCCCGGCTCGGCTTTGAGGTGGTCGCGTTCGACATCGCCGAGACGGCCATCAGGCTCGCCAGGCAGCGTTACCCCGGCTCGGCCGTCCGCTACCAGGCCGCCGACCTGCTCAACCCGCCCGGCGAATGGTTGCATGCCTTCGACCTGGTGGTGGAGATCATCACGGTGCAGGCGCTGCCGGATCCGCCCCAGCGCCAGGCCATCACGAACGTGGGCCGGCTGGCCGGGCAGGGCGGGACGCTGCTTGTCGTCGAGACGGCCCGAGGAGAGCATGAGTGCGCCCCCGCGCTAGGGCCGTGGCCCCTGACCCGGGCTGACCTCGATGGCTTCGGGACAGATGGCCTGCTCCCTGTCGGCATTGAGCCGGCCGTCGGCCCGGCTGGGCCAGCGGACCTGCACTGGCTTGCTGAATTCCGCCGCCCCACGAGGCTTACCGGCATCAATACAGCTCACCGAAACCCCGCGCACAAGCCAGCAGGAGGCCGCCATGAAGCATGAGCCAGCAACCCTTGGCGCTCCGGCGGTCAGCGCCGCCGCCGCACCGAGCCTGCCCACAGCCGTCGACCGGGCCGCCTTCCAGGCCGAGCTGGACAAGCTGCGGGTCCGGGAGAAGGCGCACACCCGCGAAGGCGACGCGATCGCCGCGGCCCGCCGGCGCCTGCCCATGACTGAGGTCGACGCCAGCCTCGCGCTGACCGGCCCGCACGGGCCGCTCACCCTGCTGGAGGCGTTCGAGGGCCGCCGGCAGCTGATCGCCTACTATTTCATGTGGTGGGCCCGCCATCCAGCGGCCGAGCAGTGTGAAGGCTGTACCTGGGTCACCACCCAGGTCAGCGAGCTGTCCTACCTGCACTCCCGCGACATCACCTTCGCTGTCTTCAGCCAGGGGCGCAACGTCTCCTCTGGTGGGGCTGACCCTCAGGTCTCCTACGACGAGAGCGTCCGCTACCGCGACTTCATGGGCTGGCACATGCCGTGGTACTCCGCCCAGGATTCCCTCGACGCGCTCCTCGCCGGGCGCGAAATCGGCTTGTTCCACCTGGTGTGCTACCTGCGGGACGGCGACCGGGTCTTCGAGAGCTACTGGACCAAGCGCCGTGGCGTGGAGGCGATGGACTACAGCTACGCGCTGATGGACCTCACCGTGTATGGACGCCAGGAGAGCTGGGAGGACTCGCCTCCCGGCTGGCCCCAGCAGTGCTCCAACGTGCGGACCGACGCCGGCCCGCCAGATTGGCCACCGGTGCCGGTGTGGCCGGGCGGACGCCCGATCGCCCAATGGCCGCGCCTGGCAGCCGGGGGCCGCGACGACCTCGGCGCCAGCCATGACGGCCGTTAGGACGACCGCCCCGGCCACGGCGGGCGCGGTGACGGCCACGCTGGGGCTGGCCGCCGCGTGCTGGGTGGTTTCGGCCTGGCTGATGACTGGGATGGGCATGGGGGTGGCAACCCGGCTCGGCTCGCTGGGGTTCTTCACCGCGGTATGGGTGGCGATGATGGCGGCGATGATGCTGCCCGGCGCGGCCCCGGCCGTGGCGCGGGCCGCCTGCGCCGGGGGCATGCGCGCCGTACCGCAGTTCTCCGGGTCCTATCTGGCGGTCTGGGCGCTGACCGGTGCTGTGGTGTTCGCGGCCGATCGCCCGCACGGGACGGCCGCGGCCGGCGCGGTGACCATCGCTGCCGGGGTTTACGAGTTCACGCCGCTTAAGCAGAACTTCCGCCGCCGCTGCCGGGAGAGTGCCGGGCCGGGCTTCGGGTTCGGGCTCTGCTGTGTCGGCTCCAGCGCCGGGCTGATGGCGATGCTGGTGGCGGTCGGCGTGATGAGCGTTGGCTGGATGGCCGTGATCACCGTCCTGGTCACCGCCCAGAAGCTGCTGCCGCCCAGAGCCGCCCTCGACGTGCCGCTCGCGGCCGCGATCGTCGCGTTCGGGGTGTTGATCACCGTGGACCCCTCGGCCGTTCCCGGGCTGATGCCGCCGATGTGACACCTCATCGGCACGCTGGCCTGGCCAGGCTGTCGTGATCGCAACATAAGGAGAAGCAAGGCAATGACCAGTCACAAGATCGTTACACGGGAAGAGTGGGCAGCTGCTCGCGATCAGCTGCTGGCCGGCGAGAAGGAGCACACCCGGCTGGGCGACGAGCTGGCGCGGCAGCGGCGCGGCCTGCCGTGGGTCCGGGTCGAGAAGGACTACCATTTCGACACCGACGACGGCACGCGCGGGCTGGGGGAACTGTTCGACGGCCGCAGTCAGCTGCTGGTCTACCACTTCATGTTCGGCCCAAGCTATGCGGCCGGCTGCCCGACCTGCTCGTCGATCGCCGACAGCGTCAACGGCGTCCTGCCGCACCTGAACGCGCGCGATGTGACCATGCTGTTCGTCTCGCAGGCCCCGCTGGAGACGCTGCAGGCGTTCAGGCGGCGGATGGGCTGGGGCTTTCCGTGGGTGTCATCAGCCAGCAGTGAGTTCAACACCGACCTTGGTTTCTCCAGCAGCGAAGAGCAGACGCGCGAGTGGGCCGCGCCGATGCTCGGGCAGCTGCCGCCGATCGCCGCCCGTAACGCGAGAGAGACCGGCACCGACGTCGTCGGTTACCTGACCGAGAGTTTCGGTTTCAGCGTCTTCGTCCTGGACGGCGGCGCCGTCTACCAGGCCTATTCGGCCGGGGCCCGCGGGGTCGAGTTCCTGATGGGCTACTACCCGATCCTCGACCGGGCACCCAAAGGCCGCGACGAGGACGACGGGTTCCAATTGTGGATCCGCCGCCACGACGAATACCACCACCAGTGACACTTGCCGGAGGGCATCATGGCGAACTCGGCCACAGGCGGAGCCAGCGACTACAACACCAAGATCATCGAAGAGTTCCGGGCGAACCAGGGACGCGTCGGCGGGATGTGGGAGGGCACCACGCTCATTCTCATCCACCACATCGGCGCCAGGTCCGGAGTCGAGCGCGTCACGCCGGTGGCCTGCTCCCCCCAGCCAGGCGGCCGGTTCGCGATCTGGGCCGCCAACGGCGGATCACCCACCCACCCGACCTGGTACTACAACCTCAAGGCCCACCCCCAGATCACCGTCGACGTCGGTGCCCAAACGTTTACCGTCCTGGCCGAGGAACTGGACGGTGCCGCCCGCGCCGAGCTGTGGCCCAAACTGGTCGCTGAGTGGCCCAAGCCGGCCGCGGGGTCCCCCGACCTCGGCGCCGCCCAGGCCAAGACCACGCGGCAGTTCCCGGTATTCCTGCTGACCCGCCAAAACTAGCTACCTGGCCGCCGAACCCGGCTCAGGCCGCCGCCCGCGGGCACCGCAGTCCCCAGGCCTGGCCACCGACACCCAGCCCGCCCGGGCAGCGGGCCTCGACCCTCAGCCCAACAGGAGATAGCCATGGGCGCACAATCACCGGACCCCTCCATCACCGCTGACACAGTGGCAGGCAGGCGCGATGCCCTGGCGGCCGG